>Ga0100403_1001537_pt1 | contig 20492 bp, 15 predicted proteins | sample CryGeymet201501t_FD_83663 | JGI IMG/M metagenome (GOLD analysis project Ga0100403, IMG submission 83663) | Groundwater microbial communities from Crystal Geyser aquifers in Utah, USA - Crystal Geyser metaG 2015-01t | ecosystem: Environmental > Aquatic > Deep subsurface > Groundwater | place...
AAACTAAACAATGGGAATCAGTATTAGAGAATAACTATTCAGGCAATCTGTATAAAGTTAAGGGTGGAAAACAAGGTGATTTGATTACAGATGAAGGATGGGTAAGTGAGCAGGCATACAAGGCCGGTGGGACATTGAGCGCTGCAAAAGTTAAATTAGTTGCAGGTAATGCTCGTGTCATACGTAATAATTTATTTAATAAGCTTGGGAATACTGACGTAGGATTTTTCAAAACATATAAGCAATTTAATTCTTCAACTGGTTATATTGATGAAATAGGGGTGGTAGAAAAATTAAACGAAATACAATTAGAGGGTGGAAGTGAATACCAGAAATTAAAAGATAAAGGTATTTATGATCTATTAGATAAATACTTAGAATCTTCTGTAGAACACGAACAGATCTATAATAACTATAAAAAAGTATTTGGGCAGGATCCTACTAACGAAGATGGTACTCCTATAGAAGCTCCAGCCAAAGATACAAGTCTACCCTCTCAGCAGGGAAGGGCATGGGTAGTCCCTGATAAAAGTGCTAAAAATGGGTTCAAATCATTCTTAACAAAAGATGCTGCTGATAACTACTATCGAAAATTAAAGGGACAGTAAATGCCTCAACAAGATGATAAAAAGTATGACTTATATAAAGTCTTAGAAACTACAGGTTGGAATGAATTACCTGATAATTATGCTGACTTTAGCAAGTTAATGAATAATCGGGATTACTTTGATAAAGCTCGTACAATGGTGATTTCTTTCTACCCGGATGCTGAAGAATCCAAATTAGATAAGAATGAGTTTTATCATTTTTTTAATAGTAATGATACTCTTAAGGAAAAAGAAAACAAACCTAACCCTAATGTAAATCCTGATCCCGCATTAATTACAACAGCTCAGTGGTTGAGCAAATTTTTGCCTGGAATAGCGAAAGATATTTATAATTTATCCCCTCAGAAAATAGCTTACAATGATCTTACCGGTAATATGGGTACCATTGATGCAACCCAGAATGTAGCTGAATTTGGTTTTAACTTATTGACTATTGCTAATAGTATCCCTGGTTGGATGGAAAATACCGCAGTTCAATTGTCTAACCCTAAAGATATGTTCCCCATAAGTATTGGTATGTCTGATAAGCAAATAGCTGAAAGGCAGAAGTTACAAGAAGATTTTGGTAAAGCTGGCGGGGTAAAAGATCAGATTATAATTAAGAATGTAAAAGGTTATGTAGATTATAGAGCTAAGTTAAGAAAGGATTGGAGTGAGGCAGGTATAGTAAAAGATGAACCAACTGAATCAGGTAGTTTCTGGGGTGGTTTAGGCTTTACTATACCAATTATGGTTGCTTCAATGGTGCCTGTTGTAGGACCAGGCATAGGGTTAGGGTTAGGTATGAGTGGAGAGGCAATGGATCTAGCGGGTGATGTATACGAAAGTACTGGTGGAAATATAGAAGCTACTAAGTATGCCTGGAATCTGGGAAACTTTTTGGGTATATCAGAAATATTCACTCCTCTTCAAGCAGCCCAATTTGCCAAGAAAGGTATAACCAATATGCTTAAGAAAGATATTGCAAATGGATTTAAGAAAGAAGCTATTGGAAGTTATTTAAAAGTACTTGGTAAAGAAGCAGGGAAAAATTTTGTTGGAGAAGGCACTCAAGAATGGCTACAAACTTTAGGAGAGCAAGGTGTAAAAATACACGTTGGTATGCAGGATAGAGTTAATTGGGATGAAGTTAATCAAGCCGGCATTATAGGAGGGTTCACTGGTTTAGTAATGGCTGGGGGCTCTACAAGTTATAATGTACTTAAAGAATCAGAGAAACTACAATCCTATGTAAGAAGAGAATTACCTAAGAAATTAGATGACTATGTGAAATATGGACTGATTACTCCAGAAGAGAAAGATAAAGCGCTTGCACAATACAAAGATTTAGCTGGTCCTGAATTAAGAGTGGCAATTGAGAATGCAGAACCAATTGAACAGACTGATAAATTTGTTAATAATTTAAAAGAGATTAATAATAGACAGAAGTTAGCTGCTAATCTTACAACTGCCTTTGATAATCCTGGCAATGCAGATGGTTTAAGTAAAGCAATGGCGCTTGCTGATAAAGCTATTAAAGAAGGTATACCGGTTAATACTTTAGATGCTTTCCTGCTTAACCGTATTCAATCTTCTAATGTTAAGATACCTGAATTTGAGAATATAGAAGCTATGAATGCTTATACTAATATTATACTCAATTCAGTAGAGAAAGAGAAAGACTTCTTGGATGTAAAAGCTTTTATAAAGAAAGAGACTGGTACCACCAATGAACAGGAACTTATCAGACAGACTCACGAAGAGATATTAAATGGAGATAAGTTTGCTAAGTTGAGAAATGGCTATTTGAATAAGTTTGTAGGTGCTTCTCATATACTCCCTGAAATTGAATCTTTTGTTAATAGCAAGAATGCCGGTGATGAAGCTATTCTGAGTGAGAATGAAACATTCAATATGGCTGTAATATCAATGAGTGATGATGAATTCAATAAACTTGAGAGTCGTATTATAAGAATGGGTGATAAGCCTCTTCATGCTACCCGCAAAGCTGCTGTACAATTTGCATATGACGTTAAGAAATTTAATATCGAAGCATTAAGAAGAGGAGTTAATAAGAAGTATTCATATGATCCGGTTATGCAAGGCGAAAGACAGGTTTATAAGATCAATAATCTTTCCAGAACTACTCAAGTAGACCCTAATCAAGAGACATTCTTACAGCAAGGTAAGCCAGAAGAACTATCACCATTAAAAAAAGAATTATCTAAAATAGCTCCTCAGAATCTTATTGATGCAATCCCAAATGATACTAAGTTAGTAGAAGGAATAATCACAGATAATAAAAGGATTATTGCAAGTCTTTTGGGGTTAGCGGGTAATTTTAATATAAAAGAAAATACTATAAGGATAGGAAAATTCTATTCTACTATTTTTGGTAAAAATAAGACTTTATTACACGAAGCTGTACATGCTGCTACAATGACTACTTTCTCAGAAGCAATGAAAGAGAATCCCTTACTAACAAAAGAGCAAATAGAAGCTGCAAAAATTTTAAATGACATAGCTTATGAGTATATACTGAATACTACGACAATGGCTAAAATGTCATTCCCTACTTTGTATGGTACTATGAATCAATTTGAGTTTATAGCAGAATTTGTTGCTAATTCTAAATTCCGAGAATTTATTGGCAGTAATAATATAACAGAAGAAATTAATGTTGTTTCCTATCTATGGGCTAAGATTTTAGAAATGTTAGGAATATCTAAAAAAAGCATAAATAATGAATTGATTAGTAAAATAGAAACTAATCTTAATTTACTTTATGAAGGTTCAAAAACTCTTTTATCTGGGGAGATATTCCCTCAGCAGGGTAAAACTACTGGCTCTACAGAGAATATTAAATTCCAAGAAGAACCTACTTCTGGATACAGAAACAGGACTATTAAAAATGCTTCTGCTGATGCTACAATAGCTTTAGCTGTTGATTTTAATAGTGCAGGAGAAAGGCTTACCAAAGAATCTGTACTGGCTCAAAAGAAACAATATATTCCTGTTAATGCCAATAGTTTAGAAGTTACTCCAGAAAGAGTAAAAAAGATAGTAGACAAACTGAATGCTGTTAATGCTAAAACATTAAATATAGCAGGTAATGGTATATACACTATAAAGGGCAAATATACTCAAGAACAGATCGATGACTTCACTTATAAATTAATTAAAGCAGTTAATGAAAGTTCTGATTTAAAGAATAAGATAGAGTCTATCCGTACAGGTGGGCAAACAGGTTTTGATGAAGCAGGCGCTAAAGCTGGCCAGAGATTAGGAATCCCAACAGAGATATTAGCCCCTAAAAGATGGAAGTACAGAGATGCTTCTGGAACCGATATTTCTAATGAGCAAGCATTCAAGGATAGATTTAGCCAGAAAGTGTCACCACAGGCTTCTAATGAAGCCATAGGTGCTAAATTAACTGCTGCCAGTGAGATAAAAAGGCTTACAGATGAAGGATTTGCTAATCCTGTATTAAAACCACTTGTAGACTGGCTATCTGCTAAATATGGAGATATTGAATTAAGATATGATCCTAATCAGGGGAATATTGGATCTTATAATGTATTAGGCAATCAAAAGCATATAACTGTTAATCCAGAACATAATGATATTAAATCTAATATTGACTTATATGATACAATAGCTCACGAAATGCTTCACGATCCTACTCATCAATTGTATAAGAATGATATGATATTCAGAAAGCAGATGAATGACTTCTATAAGCAGTTAGAGAAGGATATTATTGGCACTACTTTCTATGAAGAGAATAAGGATGATTTGGATAGAATATTCAATGATCCTAATAATCACAATACTGAAGAGATGATCAGTTATGCTATGACCGGTACGAGTGTATTGAGACAATGGATGAATGATAATGAATTCAAACCCGGTACTAAATACTTGAAACAATTTTATCAATATATTATGGATAGGCTGGCAAGATTCTTTGATAAATTCCCAAACAGGATTACTTACCTGCAAGCCTTAGAGACTTTAATGCATTCATCATTAGGCACTCCTAATACAGTTATAGAAGAGCTGGATATTCCATTCTATGAGCAGTTGTTTGAAGAGAGTAATAATGTAACTGATATAGTAGACAAATCACTTGCTTTATCAGATGAAGCTTTAGGTGATGTAAGATCAATGTCCAGTTTTATTGCTTCATTGGATTTGGATTTGGGCCAGAGTTCATATGAATATATACAATCGCTAAGTAAAGAAGAATTCTATAGTCTGGTAAATAGAAGTAAGAATATGGATCAGAAAATGCAATTGTACTATGATAAGCACTTCAAAGAGAATATGACTTTTGATGAGTATAAACAGAAAGTGTCTACTTATGTATACAATAATATTAATAGTGTTGTAAAGAGAAAGACTGCTGCAGTGAATATTGATTCTGGTGGAGTTGCTACTGTTAAGTATTATGATACTACATTTAAGACTAAGGATGGGAGTTTGATTTCTCCTTATCATAACCTGACTATGCTTGATGATATGATACCTGCTTTGAATGAATTATTCGGTACTAAGTTTGAAATAACTTACTTAGAAGAAATTGCTGATCAGTCTGGTTTCAAGCCAATATCAGGTAAAGCTCATAAGTTATACTTTGAATTAAAGAATAATGAATTACAGGACCTATATGCTAAGGTAGGAATTATATTCCCTGGTACCTTTGCAGATAAGGACACATTAGTAGGATTAGTTGAAGTTGATGATAAAGGTAATATTCTAAGTGAGATGGATTACAGTAATATAGAACCTACTGATATGAACCAGGTTGCAGATGCTTTGCTCACTATGTATCAAAACAAAATAGCTGAGCTTGTAAAGTCTGGTAAAGTTACTGAAGAATATGCGCAAGAGATTGACGATCCTACAGTTGCTTCAATAATGAGGTTAGTGATAGAGGATATTAAGCTTGGCGGTAAAGTTGTAAATGGACAATTGCAATCTGCTTTATTCAATCCTGAATATGCTGATACTTATGATGCTATTAAGATATTCAAACGACCTTATGCAGTAACTCCTAAATATATTATCAGCCAGGTAGCGAGTGAAGTAAGACAGATAGTAGACCAGGTTGTCAGGGATACTTACAATAATGATATTAATAAGTCTGGTATAGTAATTAAGAATGATAAAGTATATTACCGATCAGTAATATTCAATGATGAAGCTGCTGAAATTACAGTTGGCGATAAGACTTTTAGTTTATTAAATGAATATAGCATTCCAATATTTGATGGCGGTACTGTATATGGATTAGGTGGTTTTGATGTAGTCCACAGATATTTAACTGGGGCTGTTAAACAGGGAGCTTTGAAGTTCTGGGGTGGTAATAGTTTGAATGGTGAATTCTCTAATCCATTCTTCTTAAAAACTGCCGGCCATGGATATAGCCAACAGGACAATATTATCCAATGGGCAAGAGATAATAATATTAGTTTGATCATACCTGCTTCTGCTGTTAAAGTAAATAGGTTTAATGTTGAGAATCTTTTGAATCTGCAGGATGCTGGTAACATTATTGAAATACCTGCAGAGAATCTATACAGGCTTCAGGAGAAAGATGAAGCTTCTGATTTGGCCAGAGGTATGCAGCAGACTCTTACCACTAATTTTATGGTATATGCTAATAAAACTTTTGCCAGTGCTGATGAGAAGAAAGAGTTTTGGGGATTAGCAAAACAGTTTACTGATAATTTAATAAACAGATTTATTGAAAAGACTACCACATTGGATAAACAGGGACTGCTGGATTACATTAAAGATATTATTCAGAATCCTACTAATGAATACCACAAAGGTTTGTCACAGGTATTAAGTAATATGCTTATAACTTATGCTGATGAAAGAGTAGCTGAATTGTCAAATGAAGATAAGGCTAATAAGCAATTGGTAGAAGAGCTATTGAGAGATCAGAGATTATCTAATGCACAGTTGGCAGAGAAAGTATCTGGACTATTCTATCATCCATACTTCAGCAAGCTATTTGAAGATTATATGCATAGAACATTAAAGGAATTATTATTCTATGAATTGCCTTCAAGCTACAGCGTACTTGCACCTGATTTAGGCTGGTTAGCTCAAACAAGAATTGGATTGGCTTCTGACTATGCTTTAACACTTGCCAAACAATCTAAAGAGCAGGAAGTATCCAATACTTATTTTGGACAACAGGTACCGAAAGAAGATCAGGTCAAGGGATTAGAAAATGATATTAAAGAATTAGAGAAGCAGTCAGTAACACTTGATAAAGAGAGAGAAGGTATTACTTCAGCTCAAGAATCTGCAGTAAAAGAAGGCAGGGCTGATAATGCAGTTGAACTAAAGAAAAGACAGGATGAGATAATAGCTGAATTAGAAACAATTGCTGATAAAATAGATATTGCTGATAATCAGATTAAAGAATTAAATAAAGAACTTACTCAAATTAGAAAAGTAACTGATGGGTTTATAGCTGATGGTAAAGTAGTGGTCAATGGCAATAAACAAGAAGTTCAGGATGCCAGAGATAAAACATTGTATACCTGGATAAATAAGACTACCGGCAGGATACAAGGCGATTATGTTTATTATGATTCCGATAGCGCTAAGAAGAGAGGATTAAAGTTAGGTGATACTCTGATAACCGGTTTCGTGCCCTCTGATTCTGCACAGAGCGTCTCAGGAGCCACTTTAATCGGAATAATGAATAAAAGCATATCTGAAATTAATAAGCTCGTAGGATGGTCTGAATACTTCCAGTCACAGGCTGGTAAAGACTTTGATTTTGATACTGCGCTTGTAATGAGCTATGATAAAATGTTTGGCAATAGATTGGACTTCCAGAAGCTTGCTGATATATTCAGAAATACCAAGAACAATTACCCTGCTTATATCAAAGGTATAATGGAACAGGTATTATTTGGTAAAGAATCAGATAAGAAATTAAGCAATAGTGATATATATAACAAAGAAATAAGATTGAAGTACATGCAAGCTTTAAGCTCTACAGTAAAAGCTCCACAGACTTATAATCCATTATACAATCAGTCAATATTAAATAAGTATAAGAAAGGTATTGGCATTCCGGTTAATAAAAGAAAGATGGCCACTTTCAAGTCGCTTGTTAATTTTAGAACCAACTTTACATTTTTAGATAATGTATTTAATATTGATTCAAATAGAAAAGATATTGGTAAGACTCACGTTTATCATTTAATTGAAACCAACGCTGAAGTTGATAAGCCTAATGATGATACTGCATTAAAATATTATTTAGATCCTGCAAGAGAATTTGATTTAGAGAATGGTACAGAGTTAGTTGATATTACAAAAGAATTTTCTAAAAAGGATGAAGTTACTGCAGCAATGGTAAAAGCCATACTACCTAAATATTTGAAGATGTTTAAACAAATAGATAAAATGCTATTTGGATATGGGATTAAATTATCTACTCAAAATAATCTGGATAGCTTTGGTGAGACAAGAGGCTTGCAGGAATCAGTTAAATATATGAGGATACAGGCAAGAGTTAATGAGCTATTAAAAACTAAAGAAGGCAAACAAACACTATATGATTACTTCGATAGTATCTTTAATGTTAAGGCTACCCCAAAAGCTAAAGAGATAATGTTAAAAGTAGCTAAACAGTATATTGACAATATTCAAATAGATGATATGGAAGCTTCTCTTCCGATGTATATGATTAAGAATAGCGATTTGACTACACTGCCTAATTTGAAACTTGAGAAGAATGAATATTTAGGCATTGAAGAAAAAGTTGCAAGGGATATAATCGAAAGAGATCTGACAGTCAAACAGGCAGTAGCTGATGCTTATGCTCAGAATAAAGAATATGCTGACTTAATAGAATCAACTGCAAAAGAGAATGGTAAATCTGCAAGATTTAATAAAGTACTATTCCTGCTTACTAAAACGAAGGAGGATCTGCATATACTTAAAGGCAAAGTATTAAGGCTTATTAATATGTATGTTGAAACCGAAGGGTTGGTATATCCGCAGTCTGTTACCATAGGCAATAAACAATTTGATTCTATGAATAGGTTTAAGAAAGGTCTATCAGTTAAAGTTGATGAGCAGATATTTGGCGATATATTTAATTTCATACTTGATATAAATAATCTTGCGATAAGAAAGACTTCTCCACCTTCAGCAGAGATGAATGTTAATGGCAAAATAATGAAGGTTACTCCTGAAAATGGCAGACTGAAATTTGAGATAAAAGGTATAACCGCTTATCATAATGAAATCAATAGCCTTGCCCGAAAGGGTGATGCTACCGGTAAAGCATTTAAGAAATATTTTTCTGAAGCATTTGGTTTGAAAGAAGGCAAGAATAGAGCTGCTATATCTTCAATAGTTGATTTCTCTCATACGCTTGATTTAATAGACAGATGGAAGCTGATTGAAGAATTAGTTATTTCTGATATTAAAAGTCTGCCCGTTGAAGACAAGCAGTTACTTCTTACTTCACTTTTAAGTTATTCTTCAGAAGCTAATGAGAGTTTATATACCGGTAAGACTGCCCCAAGTAATGACAGATATTTAACATTATTATCTTTGCTTAAAGATGATGTCACTGTAAATAAATTTGTACAGGACTATGCAGTTGGATTTACCAACTCAGTACCTCATCCTGGATTTGGTAAAGCAATGGATACTATTAATACTTTGAAAAACTCTGATGCTGATTGGGAAGTATGGCATATGCAATCTCCTAAGAAGAAAGATTTGCAGAGTAATCTTGTCACTATGTCTACTGATGAAATGAAGAAATCTGGTAAGATATATAAAAAAGGTACGAGTACAGGTTATAAAACTGTTGATTTACTTAATGGCATAATAACAGATTTGAATACTTTAGATGTAGATAATATTATTAAAAGATATATGCCTAATACTACAACCGATAAAGGTGATATAGAGTCAGTACTTGCCACTATTCAGAAGCATAATGAAACAGTAGAACATATAGGAGCTTTATATAAAGAAGCTGATATTGATATTACCGGATTGGAAAAGAAATTGGCAGAGAGTGGCAACCAGATGGAAAGAAATTTCTTGAAAGCTCAAGAGCAGAGTGTACTGAGAAATGAAATTGAAGAATTGGTTACCACTAATCCTGATAATATTAGTATAAAGAAGAATGCTGATGAGAGCTATACTTATGTGAAAGATAATATTGAATATAATTCCACTAAAGCATTGCTTGATTCAATGGGTATAATAGATATAAGAAATATCACTAAGTATGAAATAGCTTTGAAATGGCATAGCATATATTCAGTAGAAAATCCTGCTATTATGAAATCAATGATTGATTATCTAAATAGTATAGTACTTGATTTTGGTAGAAACAGCTATGCAATTCAAGCCGTACTTTCTATGAAACAGAGATACGAGACTTCACTGAAGAATATTATGACAAGGCAATTCCATTATTATCCCAGAGTATATCAACAGCATATATTTGATACTAAAATAATGAATTATCTAAAAACTCAAGAGGCTGTAAGAATACAAGAGGAGATTGCTAAAACTGTAAATTATATAGCTCAAAATAATCAGAAGCCAGAACGTAGTAGAAGAATTATACCTGATGCTATGATAGAACTTGCAAGTCACGATGGAGATGCTGCCTGGATATTGAGTGAAGCTAAAAAGAATGTTGAAAATGAGAAATTTAATATTGGCGTTGGTACATTCGGCAAATATGTAAACGGATTTTCTTTAAAGAGAAACCTGCCTGATACTATTGACGGCATTAAATACTATATGACTGATTCAATGCTGCCTCACTTTAGACATCAAACTCAAATGCAGAAAATGCTGGTAAATGATCTACTGCTTACTAACTGGTTTACATTTCAGCATAAAGCTTTAATAAATAAAGTTGATCCTGAGATTATCGAGAGAGTAAAGACTGAACTTGCTACTATTAACGGTAATAGAATGTTATTGAATAGAGACGTGCAGGTTGATGAAATACTACCCGGAATGGAATTAGCATTCTATCATATTGATGATAAATATTATAATGGCATAGTCGATAGAGTGGATAAGACCTATGTATATCTGAAAATGGATAAGAATAAGTTTGAAGATTATTTAAGACAAAGAATAATTGATTGGGAAGCTACTGACCTGGCTATTCAGAGTAATCCTAACTTAAGAGGACCCAGTTATAAACAGCTTGCTACGCTTCAGGAGATGGCCTCCCAGGGCTATATCTCTGTAGAGGCTATACTTACTATACCTACAGCTTACGAGGCCTCTACGAGGATTATAACGCTTCTGAAGGCCCAAATAAATGATAGAGCCAATTGGGGTAGATTTAAGAAGGCGGATATGTTTAGAAAGAATCCTTCTGCTACTGGCGGAGCTACTGGTGAGAATGGAGCTTATAGATATTTAGAATTTGGATCTCTTGAGCATTTAAAAGGTATGGCCAGAGAATTGGATAATACTTATGATGGGCAGTTATCTCAAAGTGGATTCGGGGATATATTACAGTCTGGTCAATTGCTTCCATATTTGAAGTATGAAGCATTCCACTTGCCTGGTAATTTAATCAATACTTTATCTAAGACTATAGCTATAATGGGATTGTCTACTCCTGGTGCTAGAGTGATGAACTGGTATGAGGGTATGGCTGGAGTAATCAGGGACCGTGGGGCTATTAAATTCTTTAAGACTGCTGGCAAAGTAATAGCGATAAACAGAGATGTTAAATCTGCTTTAGAGAGTGGCAATCTAACAAAGATAGACCCGGCTTTAAGAAAGACTTTAAGTAATACTGGTGAAGTTGCATTTGAAGATAAAGAGAAAGCTGCTGGAGAGATAGCTAAAAGATTCTTATTTGAACGTGGATTAATATTTGATGATTACTTAATTAATTCAATTGGTAACATTGAAGATCTATTTACTCAAGATGAAAAGAATCAAGTAAAATATCGTACTACTGAAAGGCTGTTTAATTTATATAAAATTATTAAAGACTCAATGGGTTATAAAGCTCATAGAGATAAAATAATACAACTTGAGAAGGACTTATATGATGCTATTGATCCTATACTAGCTCAAAGCCTGATGAAACAGATTGCTGAAGAAAATACGAGCTGGGATAAGGTTTATAGCGAAAGAATGCAGAAGGCTGCACAGCTTGCGCAGAAATATACTGCTAAGAATGTAAGTTTGGATTTAATGAAAATCAATTTAGCTGAATTGCATAATAAGACTACCGCAGATTTAGTGCCTATGATGGGTAAATTAATTGCTAATTTTCAATTGCTTGGCACCCCTATTTTCAAAGAGCTATTCGGAACTCACGGATTCAAGAAAGCTGAAGGTCACAATAGAAGAATGGCAGCTATAAATTATATATGGGATGCTTTACAGAGAGGAGAAACTGATGTAGAATTAATTAAACTTGAAGCAGCTAAAGGTATAGCAAGAACACAAGCTTTGTATGATAAACTAAATAGAAGATTATGGGATAGAACTGAATTAGGCAGATTCTCTTTGATGTTTGGACAGTATCCTTTCTATATGGAAAAAACTTTCAAGGCTACAATAGCTCAGGCTAATGATGAGAATAGAACTGATTTGAAAAAGAAGCTTGCTATGGAATGGTATAGAGATACAGTAATGTCTGGATTCAATTTCTTACTTCAAGGCTTTAGAGTAGGCAGTCCTATTAATGTGCTTATTAATGCTACTTTTATATTACTCTTAAATGCATTGCAAAGATGGGATGATGGCGAAGAACCATTTGACTTTAGTGATTGGGATACTAGGGACATAATATTCACTATGTTGCAATTTAGAATTGGTATGGGTATAGGTATTGCACTTGGCAGTTTATATAATATGGCTACTGATCAGAATAAGATATTCTCGATAGGCAGGATAGGAAGAGTATTCGATATACTTGGCAGATTCATATTCGGCAGTGAAGAAGTGCAGAAGTTTAAGAGTAAGAATAATGATTATCAGAATAAGAGATTTTTAGATACTGCATTTAAATATGGAATGAGCTTTGATCCGCTATTCCCGGGGTATAACAAAAAATTTACTGATCCTGATTTGGTAGATCATTTCAAACAACCGATAGAGAAAAGACCTCTTGATTACTGGAAACCATTTGTTCCTCTCCTTCCGCACATACAGTATGGGACCAACCTGAATTTGAAGAAGGCTTTAGGATTATGATTAAATGTCATTGTGGTAAAGAAGCATTAAAGAATGAGAAGCTATGCAGAAATTGCTGGATAGAAGCTAAGTATGAAGAGAGAGGCTATCTAAATAATAGTGATGCTTCCAATCTGGGAATACTCAAATGGGCTAGAGATTTGTTATCTGAATATTTACCTCAGAGAACCCCCGGCTTCCATATAGATATACTACTTGCTTTATTTAGTTTATTTGATCCTTTCTACAAGAATAGATATGAAAGACAACGTAATATTATCAGTTTCCGTGGAAGCGCCAAAAGCACGATTGTTAATTTTGTATTTGTATTATATCTGCTTTGTCATATTGGTAAAAAGATGAAGATTAAAAATATTCAAGGTGAAATCGAAGAGGTCCTAATTAATGAAAAGTTTATAGTTATATGTTCTGAAACCGGTATGAGTGCAGAAGACTTTGTTGTAAGGCTAAGAGATGAACTTACAGGTAATGCTCTTTTGAGATTCTTTTATGGTGCTCAGATACAGGATGCTTATGATGCTTTTGATGGACAATGGACCAGGAGAGCTTTTAAGATTAATAAATGCTATGTAATGAGTGCTGGAGTAGGGCAGCAGATCAGAGGTAAAATCAAAGGGGCTTCAAGACCAACTTTTATTTTAAATGATGATCTCTATTCCGAGAATAATACTAAGACTGAAGATGCCAGACGAAATGTAAAGAATTGGTTCAATAGTGCTGTCCACAATACTCTGGATGATCTGCTTGGCAAAATAGTAGTTATTGGCACTATACTTCACGAAGATACTGTACTTGTTACCAATAAATTAAGCCCTAATTGGAAAACTATTGAATTCCCTGTAATGCCGATAGAGATGTTCCAGAAATTCACCCTGGAACACTTACAGGTGGCTCACCAGAAGGGAACGTGCAAGCTTCCATATGAGGACAAGGGTATGAATGAATTCGAGCTTAAAACGGCTCAGAGAGAGTATTTCACTAAGGTAGAGAAAGACACTGATTGGAAACTTGCCTGGCCGGAAAGAATTGATTTATACTTTTTAGCATTGAAATACCAAGATGCTATTATGAAAGGGGCTTTAGGATCCTTATACCAGGAATACTTCCATCAGCCTGTATCTGAAGAGATGAAGAGAATCAAACCTGAATACTTCAGGCATATTGAAGATTGGAGTATGTATGAAGAATATGGCTATTTATGGTTTAAATGTGATTTATTTAAAGACAGCAAAGGAGAGCAAATACCACTTAATATTGAAACTGAAATTGGCATTGATACTGGTACGGGAACGCCGGATGGAGATGATTCAGTTGCAGTAGTATCAGGGATATTATCTAATGGGTACAGAGTAGTAATTAAAACTGTATATGGCAAATATGATTTAAGGGATGTTAGAGAGGATAACCAGTTAATGAATTTAGGCAGGCTGGTAATGGATAGAGAATACATTAAGAAAATAGGGATCTTAGATGAAGCTTTAAGATTGTCTATCGAATTTAAATGTAAAACTATCAAGGTAGGTTATGCAGGTTCAGAAAAGAATAATGTTACACTGCTTACTAACTTAGCTTATGATAATAAGCTTTATTCTCTTACAATCATTGGCAGAAGGCAGGATGCAGCAGAGGGTAATAAGAGAGAAAGAATACTAAATAAAGTATCACCTTATTATCAGAGCTATTCAGTGCTTCATGTTAAAGGTTTAACTAAACTTGAGAATCAATTGCAATTTTTAATGAAGTCAACAGAAGATGACCTTTGTGACGGACTTGAAGTATCGTTCTACAATATGCAGCAGCCTCAGCATATAGATGTTAATATATTCAAACAACAGCATAAGGTCAGATGGCGAGCTGGACAGATAAAAGCTAATACAGGGTTCGATTGGAGATGTAATTAATCTGCTTATTCTGGCTTTTCTCTTTTCTAAACTTTTCCAATATCTATCCATACAAAATTAACCGTTCTATAAATATAACAGACTTGTCAGTGGGAATTGCTAGCGTGATGGAGTAGGACATAAATAACTGGTAACTGTATGGATATATATTTAAATAAGTAAAAAATTAGCAATTTAGGGAAGGATAAAGTAGGCTCCTTTGATAGCGAGGTCAGATAAGTTTCCCTGGAATACTGCTATACCTAAATTGTATTTATTTAGATAAACTAAGAGTAATTAGAATTAATTTTATAGAAGATTTTCTTTTCTAACAAGCTATTACAGTTCAAGATTTGACTGGGCGATAGGGAAGCAGTGGGAAATGCACGAAAGGAGAATCTTCTATTATTATTTCTAAGAATATAGGTATCTATGCGAATACTACGACATAGAAGTAAATCATAGCACTTTAAGCCTATGTTTTTTAATATATTTTTACTAAGTTTCTATAAACCCAAATGGAGGATAGAATGAAACTTCAAGATTTGGATAGTGATAAGAAGCTACAGGCTATACTCAATATTCTACTTGTGGTTTCAACAGTAACAGCAACAGCAGTTGCAATGAGGTGGATATGAGCTTTTTACAAACACTTCTAATTGCATACTTAATATTCATATTCATTACAATGATATGGATGGCCTATGAAGCCCATAGAGCCCCTGTGTACCCTTATAAGGAGGAAGAGGATGGATCATATAGACCTGATCAATCAAATGAGACAGAGGAATCGCCTGAAGCTCCTACGGAAAGCTCAGGAACTAAATAATTTAGAGACAATTTATAAACATGTATATTCAGGAGATACCAAATGGGTACAACAAACAAAAGTACCTTTCTACAAAAGATTAAAGGATTCTTTACCAACAGTAAGCAAGCAAAAACTGTATTGGTTACTAATGAGAGTGTTAAGAGTGTTTTCAGAACTGAAACCGGGATACCTAAAGGCGTGGATGCTGGGTACAGATATACTGTTAAGCAAAGAATATCATTCTTCCCTAGCTGGTGGAAAAGGATGGGTATCACATACAAGACCAAGAAATTATCGCCAGTAAATTTACAACCAATGAAACACTTTGGAACATTTAGTCCGGTAAAACCAATATGGCCCTGGATAAGGAGAATAAAATGAAACAGTTCTATGTAAAATTATCAGATTACAAAATGGGAATTACTTTAAAAGCATCTCCAACGAATGAAATCAATCCTTGGAAAAACAAAGCCAGATTGGGCGATTTTTGGTGTCACAACTACTTTACAGTTTGGCAAACTTCAAACAAAGAAAAGAGTTGGAGGCACGTATTTATATCATTTGGAATAAGACGAAGTGATATGTGGCAACTCTTTCCGATTTGGCTAATTGGAAACAACTGCCAAAAATCAGTAATGTTTGGTTTTTGGAAATTGTATTTTGAAATAGGATACAGATATTAATTAGTATGGGTACGGTAGGAAATTTATTTTTTATTGCACCTAACGTGATTTGTATATGGGCGGGCTGCCTTAAATAAAACTTAATTATTATGATAATACCTGTTTGGAATAAAGAAAAATGGAAAGAAGAAAACGCTAATGACAACTTGCCTATATACAATGTTAGCGGTAGTTTGTTGGTGATTGGCTGTAACTACCATACAACTTGGCAAAGCAAGAAAGGTATGCGTTTTGTACTAACCGAAATTAAAGGTACAAAAGCAAGATTGCAGACAAGAAATAGCTGCAAGGACTTTTGGACAAATGTAGATGATTTAATATTTGTTGAAAGTGGATATAACAAACAAAAAGCTCGTGAACTCAGCGGGAAAAATTACCGCTAACATCAGAATTTACGAAACACTAAAATATGAAGGAGAAAAATGGATAGTGGAATATTATTGTTATTTATACTCATTACATTGCCTTTCTTTTATATCCTTTTCTTGCTTAAAGAGTGGAGAGAGAAGGCAGAGAAATGGGAACAATACCAGGATATTATGTATGAAGGCTATGTCCAGAATTTAGAAGAAAGGTTAAGAGGGAAAGACATTTCATTTACAGAAAAAGTTGATTATGTTTTTTCAAAATTAAAAGAATTAAGAACTAAAGAAAATTTAATACCATTTAGGAAGGAAGCATAAAATGAAGGCAGAAACTAAAAGAAAATTATTAGAAGCCTGGCAATATTGTGATAACGAAGATAAATCAACAGAATTTATGCTTGAATATATGCAGAGTTTTGCAAATGTTGATTTAGATTGTGTGATGAATTTCATTCAAAAAACAACCGATGAAGATAGGCAAATAGCCATAAAGGAAAACAAAAAATGGAATTAACTAAAGAAGAAAAATATTACAGAACCTGGAAGGGTTGGCTATGTGAATATTGCATAAGAAAAGGAGTAGAAATTACAGACTATAATGATAATATAATAGAAAATTTATTTGCAGAAGGGAAAACACCAGCCAAAGCATATAAGGAACTTTTAACCGAACTGCCGAAAATAAAAGATGCAGAAAGCGATCTGCTTGCGGAAGGAGAAACAAAATGAAAACAAATCTAAGACGTAACAGAATTGACTTAAACACACCCGCTGAATTAGCAATCAGAAAGGCTATGGAAGAAGTTGAGAAACTACCCGCAAGTGAAAAATTAACTGATGCAGTAGTAAAATTGGGTGATGCTCTGAATTTAGTCGCTGACTTTGTAGATGGCAGAATATAAAAATAGAATTAACTAAGGACAAAAAATGCAAACAGCAAAAGAATTTTGGAAAGAGAGGTTTGGTGAAGAACCACAAACCGATTCAGAAAAATTAGCAGTAACGATGATGAGTGAATATGCCGATTATTTTAGTCAGATAGAAACGAAAGTTAATCAGGTTGAAGCTCAAATTAGTCCAGCTTGCGGGCGTAAATTAATAATAAGTATAGAGAATGATACTGTCCTATTTGACAATTTAAATGATTTTAAGCCGCTTGAGTTTATGGGAATTTTACATAATGCTATTTCAACAGCCGATGTTTTATATAAAACTAAAGTTATGTTAATGGTAAAGAAAGCAAGTAAATCAGGAGGAGATATAATGAAAGAATTAGAATATAAAATATCAAAACTTTTGCAAGAGCAGCAGCCGATTACAGAGTCAGAGGCTCAAGACCTTGCACATTTTATTTGTGAATTGCCTGAACTAAAAGCAATTCAGGTACAGGCAAAAGTTAAGGTGCAAATTGCGAACATAATAGACGCCGAAATATCAATGGTAAAATTTGAGTTAGAAATACAGCAAGACGACAGCTATGAATATGGTATTGATATTGCTAAAGAGAAAATAAAATTATTAGAAAAACTTAAACAACAGATTAGCAATTTGTCAGCGTAACTTCGGCTTAAGCGGATTGCGTAATTAAAAACAAAAAGAGTAATAATGGAAACAACATAAAAATAACTATTGAAAATCTTGGTGGAAGATAACCAAAAAGATTTATAACAGATTAGGCGATAACGGGATGCGGGCAAAATTACCAAAAATAACAGAGGAAGAAATGAAAGAGTTAGAGAAAATACCACTTAACCCATAACAACGATGCTCTGGCTAAACCGCAAAAAGATAAAGGACTGTCAACTTGATTTTAGAAAATAAAAATATTTCTTCCACCGAACTTCAAACCGAGAATAATACTTTTTGTCGGTTTGAGCCAGTTGTTATAAACCCGAACCAAAATAAAGTAATACTTGATTTATGCGGAGGAACTGGAAGCTGGAGCAAACCCTACCGTAATGCCGGGTATGATGTAAGGTTAATAACTTTACCGGAATATGATGTGTTGACTTATTGCCCGCCGGACAATGTGTATGGAATATTAGCAGCACCACCTTGCAACCAATTCAGTATAGCACGAGGGCATAAAACAGAAAGAGATATTGCAGGCGGTTTGTGCATAGTTGAGGCTTGCCTAAAAATCATTTGGCAATCTAAACCCAAATTTTGGGCACTTGAAAATCCGGTTGGAATATTAAGAAAATTCTTAGGCAAGCCACCGCTTACATTTGAGCCATTAGATTTTGGAGAAGATTATACAAAAAAAACAGATTTATGGGGATATTATAATAAACCAAAATTAACTCGGATAGAACAAAGTGAACAATCTAAAATTTACCAGAGAATAAACCACATGCACAAACCGCCGTCAGCGAAGGAATATCCCGGCACTACAAGAGCAGCGAGGCGGGCAATTACCCCAAAAGGGTTTGCGGAAGCATTTTACAATGCCAATAAATAGAACGAGGGTTTATAACAGGATGCGGCTTAAGCGGATTGCGTAATTAAAAACAAAAAGAGTTCTAAAAATGGAAACAACAGACCAAAAAATTAACAAAGTAGTTAATGAATTAAAGGGTGGGTTTTATGGTATAGCGGAAATTGTAGATAATTTTGAAAATGAAACCTATTATTTAATCCACACTGAAATAGCAGATCCAACAGAAGATTGGGAATGTGCGGAATATTATTTACTCAAAAGAGATTTGTCCGAATCCTATTATCTTGCACACTGTGACGGTTATAACGGTGTCAAGATGCAGCTGGGACAAAGTGATATTGATAATTTACTCGGAGATAACAACGTCAATGAGTATTTAAGTCCTTTTGAAATTACCGGCGATCTGTTGGCAGAAGCAATGTTATCAATACAAGAGGAGGCAGATGAAGATTATGAGGGCGAGTGTAAAATTTGGGCTGAGTATTGCTATTCGACCACAACTCTCAACAGACCAACAGACGGATTTTTAACAGGCGAAGATTATGAGGATTTAATCTTTGGCACTTACCAGGATGCACTTGACTGGATTAATGATAATACTACCGAGACTTATTACCTATCTCACGGTGAGATGGGCGCACCGTCCTATAAAATTTTTAAGGCATAGTATAAATATCTTTTTTACAATTAGCTGAGCTTATGCCCGGCTATTTTTTTTAATTGGCTAAAAACAAAAGGAGTAATAATGGAAACAACAGTAAAAATAATTTGGGATGAACCACAAGATGAGAATTGGTTATGCCCAGAGAATATACAAATAGCTTTAAGTGCTTATTGCACAGACACAAAATTTGAAGTAACAAAAGCAATTCCGCTTGAAACCGAAATTAAGCCAGCAAATGGCGACTTGAGAGAGAAAAAACAAGTGGAAGCAAGACGGATAATGAATTATTTTATTGATAATAATATAAAAACAATATTTCCAAATGGAGATGGTGGTTACTTGATAGCGTTAAAGGAAATGCAAAACTTATTTAACTTAGTACAAATAGAAACCGATTGGGAATTTTATGAAAGATGTAAGAAAGCAATTTTCAAAACTTAGTTGTTTGATGGTAACAGTCGGGCAATAATTTGTAGCGGAAATAAAAAGAAAGGAAAACTAAAATGGAATATAAATTAATATTAAAAGAACTTGAAAAAAATTACGGATGGATTAATACAAAAGAATTTACAAAAATGCAAAAAGAATTAGTAAATGATGTTGCTAAAATTATTAGTAGTCAGATTGAACCGCCAATTAACAATGCAAAAATATGGTGGTTTATGGAATTAGCACTTAAAATGAGAGAAGATGGATATTCTGATGCGGACATATATTCTATTGATATTGGTGCTTGGGATGACTATAGAACCGACGAAGGACTAACACCGACAGAATCATTAGCTGAAGAAGAAAGGAACAGATAGCCGAGAGTAT
>Ga0100403_1001539_pt1 | contig 20482 bp, 26 predicted proteins | sample CryGeymet201501t_FD_83663 | JGI IMG/M metagenome (GOLD analysis project Ga0100403, IMG submission 83663) | Groundwater microbial communities from Crystal Geyser aquifers in Utah, USA - Crystal Geyser metaG 2015-01t | ecosystem: Environmental > Aquatic > Deep subsurface > Groundwater | place...
ACTTAAGCGATGGAACAGTTTTGCTCGGCATGTGTCATAAATCAGTTAAAAATTGCCTGAGAGAGGATTGGCTGTGCAGGTCAAATCAGAGATAGACAGTACTGTTTTTCATTGGCAGATTTTTTGGCAACACGATATAATTATTGAGCAAACAGCTTGGTGTATTGGCGGGCATTATTAACACCCACACTAGCTCTACTTCTCTTCGAAGTTGATTGTCAACCAACACTTTGTTGAAGTTTGATTTATAATTGCGCAGCAGAGGAGAGGTCGCATAGTGGTCTAGTGCAGAGGTTTACTAAACCTCCGTATCGAAAGATACCGCGGGTTCGAATCCCGCCCTCTCCGCATTCTGGTGTGTTAATTACAGTGACACTTTAAAACTCTTTTTTTTCGAAGCAAGCTATACTATTCTTCCAGGCTGAACAAATGTTATGAAAACAAGCTTAGAAATTAACCAGCTGCGCAAGGTGTATCCCCCAGAGAAAAAAGGTGGCGATGAGTTTGTCGCTGTTAATGATATTTCATTTAAGCTCAAGCAAGGTCAGATTCTTGGTTTACTTGGTCCAAATGGAGCTGGTAAGTCGACAACAATCTCGATGCTGCTTGGCGTCTTGACTCCAACCTCTGGAGAAATCAGATACTTTGGCAAACAATTTGAAGACCACCGCAGCGAGATCCTCAACCAAGTCGGTTTTGCTAGTACCTACATCGCGATGCCGTGGCGCCTCACTGTTTGGGAAAATTTACGAGTCTATGCATTACTGTTTGGGCTGGAGTATGGAGAATTTGTTAAGCGTGCAGAGAAGTTTCTGAGCAAGTTTGGCGTTTGGCAACAGCGCAATAAAATGATGAACCAGCTTTCGGCTGGGCAAACGACGCGGATTATGTTGGCCAAGGCGTTTATTCCGCATCCAAAAATTGCTTTGCTAGATGAGCCGACTGCATCACTCGATCCGGATATCGCGCACGAGGTTCGTAGATTTGTACGCGATCAGCGCGAACAGCATGGTACGAGTATTTTGTACACCTCGCATAACATGGATGAAGTGGCAGACTTGTGCGATGATGTTTTGTTTCTCCGTAAGGGCGAGATTGTAGCACAAGACACACCGGAGAATTTGGCAAGATCAATTTCCAAGGCAAAAGTGCGATTGCAAGTGATCGATGGCCTCAAGCGGATCGAGCGGTTTGCTTGTGAACAGTCATTGTCGGCAGAAACTAAGGGGAGGGAAGTAGTTCTCGAGATCGATGAGCAAAAAGTTGCTAAATTTCTTATGCAACTAGCTGACGAAGACATTCATTATTCGCAGATTAGTATAGATAAACCAACACTAGAAGATTACTTTTTGAGTATGAGCATATGAACTGGAAGCATATACACGCCCTAGCACTCCGACATTTATACCCGCTCAAGCGAGATTTTGATTTGCTCAGCGATCTTGCCTATTGGCCACTGATAGATACGGTATTGTGGGGGGTCACCAGTCAGTGGATCGCCGATGCATCTGGTATCTCTGGTGTTGCATTGGGAATTTTGCTTGGTCTTGTGTTGTGGAACGTTATTTGGCGCTCACAATCTGAAGTTTCACGCAATCTCATGGATGAGATTTGGAACAACAATCTAGTCAACATTTTTTCTACCGCCCTGACTGTCAAGGAGTGGGTAGTGTCTGTGTTACTTTTGTCATTTCTTAAAATGATGATCACCATGTGTATTTTGGTGCCTGCGGTGTATTTGTTGTACTCGATCAACGTGTTGCAGCTTGGACTCTGGCTTGTCGTATTTTTTATCGGCACAACACTCACGGGCTGGTGGATTGGTTTTCTCTCGGCAGGCATTGTATTGCGTCATGGCCAAAGGATGCAAACAGTAATATGGACCCTTCCTGGTATTTTGTTGCCATTTAGTGCTGTCTTTTTTCCACTCGATCGTTTGCCGAGCTTTTTGCAACCTGTTAGCAGGCTAGTGCCAACTACCTATATTTTTGAGACGATGCGAGCGATTGTGGCTGGAGCACCAGTCGATGAGGGCTCATTGTTGTATAGCTTTGGGCTTAATATTTTGTTTTTGAGTTTGGCAGTATGGTTTTTCGTGCGTAGTTTCGCACATAGTAAGCGACTTGGGTTGGGGCGGTTTAATACGTAGGTCATAAAGGTGAGTATATTGATGAAGTTATAATGGTTCTAGAATTATGAATAAACAATTGCAACAGCAGCTTGGAGTTGGTGTCATTGTTATTCGTGATAACAAGGTATTGCTTGGAAAGCGTAAGGGGGCATTGGGTTCTGGAACTTGGTCGTTTCCGGGTGGTCATCTTGAGTGGAATGAAAGTGTTTTCGAATGTGCGGCTCGCGAGGTTGCGGAAGAAACTGGTCTTGCAGATTTGTACGACTTTAGCCAGGTTTCGTACACACGCGATGTATTTATTGAGGAAAATAAGCAATACATAACATTGTTTGTTACTGCACATTCTGCAGTAGGTAAGCCAAAAATTATGGAGCCTGACAAGTGTGATATTTGGCAGTAACTATATGGCCAAAAACCGCACATCAAATTTACGAGCACTGATTATTTCCACAACTCTTGTGCTTGTTGCTGGATTTGCTATATTTCAAGTATCACAAGCAGTGGACCAAGGTAGCAAGTACAATGCTTTACAAAACAAACTTACACCTATGCAGCACAAAGTAACCCAACAAGATGGTACCGAGCCAGCATTCAACAATGAGTATTGGGATCACCACGAGGCAGGCATCTATGTTGATGTTGTTTCTGGTGAACCGCTATTTAGTTCGCTTGATAAGTATGACTCACAGACTGGTTGGCCAAGTTTTGTAAAGCCACTTGAGCCAAAAAATATAGTAGAGAAAGTAGACAATAAATTGGCAGTAGAGCGGACAGAGGTCCGCAGCGCGCAGGCAGACTCACACTTGGGCCATCTGTTTCCTGATGGTCCGACAGAGCAAGTCGGTACGGCGGAAGGCACAGGTGAGCGCTACTGTATCAACTCCGCAGCACTGCGGTTTGTGCCAAAGGAAAAATTGGTGGAAGAAGGTTATAGCGAGTATTTGGTTTTATTTGAATAAGTTAGTTGCAGTAAACACCGCCAATTTTGGCAAAAACAGTGAATATTTGTTGTTTTTCCTTACAACTTCACGTTTTTATTGACAAAAACGTGAATAACTGTATACTAGAGCCATGCCAAAAACACTTGCTATCTACACAAGAATTCACGAACTGCGCCAGCGCTACTATCAGATATCGACTGGAAAGGAAGCACTTTTGTCTCTGATTTCAGCGGCTGAAGTTGCCGAACAGGTCTACAACTCCAACGCAATTGAAAACAGCACTCTTTCACTGGAAGAAACTGATAAAATTTTGCATGAAATTGATCTTGATCGATATATTTCGGAGCGAGAGATTTTTGAGGCTAAAAACTTAGCCCGAGTTGTTGAGTACATTCAGACCAAAGCGCCGCAACAAGAACTCACCATCGACCTTATTTTGTCACTTCACAGAATGCTGCTCTCCAATATCCGCGACAAAGTAGCCGGCAGATTTCGCAGGGCCACCGAGTATGTTCATGTTGGGAGTTATATTGCAGTAGATCCAGAGAAAGTGCGGCCAGAAATGATGCGATTACTAGCAACATACCAGGGTGCGCCAAATGATTCGATCATCAAGAGGATTGCAGTAGCACATCTTACGTTTGAGCACATCCACCCGTTCGTCGATGGCAATGGGCGGATCGGTAGAGTTATCAACAATTACTTGCTGGTTCGCGAAGGTTATGTTCCGATCAACATCAAGCATATCGATAAACAGAAGTACTATGATGCATTTCGTGAGTTTGATTTGCAGGGCAAATCGGCAATTATGGAAGAGATTGTCGGTAAAGCATTAACCAATAGTTATCATAAGCGATTAGCCTACTTGGAGGGCAAGAAAATTATCCCGCTATCAGAGTATGCAAAAGTGACCAAGCAGTCGCACTCCAATTTGCTCAACAAAGCCAATCGTCAAACAATCGATGCATTTCTGGAAAAAGGCGTTTGGAAAATTGGCGCATAGTTCTGTATACTTGGCTATATATGCAAATAAACTATCTCGCAGTTTTGGTAAGCGCAATTCTTTCAATGGTGCTTGGTGCTGTTTGGTACGGTCCACTTTTTGGTAAAAAATGGATGGAAATAATTGGTGCTGATGCCAACGACAAGAAAAAACGATCAGAAATGCAAAAAAGTGCTGGACCACTTTATCTGCTTCAGTTTTTGCTAACGCTCTTTCAAGTGTTGGTACTCGCACACCTGATTGCTGATACGCAGACAGTCAGTGGCCTTGAGCGATCACTCTGGATTTGGGCTGCGTTTATTATCCCGACTATTGCAGCAGGAGCGATGTGGAACAATGACCCAAAAAACATACAATGGGCGCGCTTCTTGATCCAAGGTGGGTATCAATTGGTTCTATTTATAATTTTTGGTGTTGTACTGAATGCTTGGTAGTAAATGAATTCCCATACAGTTCAATTTACAGCCAAAATCTGGCTTTATCCCGGCAAGGCCGGTTGGCATTTTGTCTCTGTGCCCAAAGAAGCGGTTAAAGCCGGTGATGAGATAACTTGTGCTATCAAGATTCATACCTAAGATGCACAAATTATTTAACGGTGCATTTATTGTCTTATCTTTGGGCCTAGCCGTAGCAGCCCTGGCGTATGCGCTGCCACAGCCGTGGTGGTTAGAGTTATTTACGCATTTTATTATGCAGTATGCTGTAGGAGCTGTAGTATTTCTGCTGTATTACCTACTGAAAAAAAAGCGAGCGCAAGCGTTATTGTCTGCAACATACCTAGTGGGCACACTCCTTGTTTTGGCGCCGTACCTACATGGACAATCTCCCGATTCAAATACAACACTTTCTACACAAAAAGTTACCGCAATTTTTTCTAATACGCATTACTCAAGTGTTTCAGTGCTAGATTTAGCAGAATTAATACAACAGCAACAGCCAGAGTTTGTGTTTTTAGCAGAGCTTGGAGCTGGCCAGTTTGCTGAGCTGAGAGAGCTAGTGCCCGAGTACTCGGGATTATTGACAGAGGGCGGCCGTGATCCATGGGCTCACCCAGTTTCTTACTTGGCTCCTACTTCTGTTGGCGAGATAGGCAAAACAGTTCTCTACTTTGATACTTTATCGCCAGCTATCGAAGTAGTTGCGCCAAAGTATCCCGACCTTAGATTACTGGCTGTACACATATTTCCACCTCGATCTGCACGCACTGTCGGGCTTCGCGACACAGCGCTAAAAAATATTGCGCAGCACGCCAGCAAACAAGAAAATCTTGTGGTGCTCGGCGATCTTAATATCACCAATTTCAGTCCGCCGTTTGCTCGTATGCTCCGTGAAGGAGGGTTGTCTGACGTGCGCGTGGGCAGGGGAGTCCTCAGTTCGTGGCCAACAGTGCTGCCAACATTATTTGGCATTCCGATCGACCATGCTCTCGCCAAAGGTGCTTGGCAGATCTGTGAGTTTGAGCGAGGTCCAAATATTGGCTCTGACCACTTTCCGCTTATTGTGACGCTCTGCTACAATACTATCGAGGAGATGTAACTATGGACATAACAAGAGGGGTTGAGATTAGAAAGACATACAGCGAGGCTTGGGAGTTTTTTAAGACTCACTGGAAACTTGTGTATAAAGTAGGTCTGATTTATTTTGTGTTGGCCCATCTTCCTCAGATTACTCTTGAGGCAGTTTTTAGTTACTATGCGGCGAGCGAATCTGGGCTAGCGGTTTTTGTTTCTTTTTTACTTATGTTCTGGCAATCACTTATTGGTATGGGAGGAACCGTGGTGATGCTGAGTCTTTTGCGAAAGCGAGAGCAAGCAGATGTATCTTTAGAGCAACTTTTTTTCAACAGGAGATAAACTTTTGCCGTATATTTGGGCATCATTGAGATATGGAATCATTGTTCTTGTTGGAATGTTGTTACTCCTAATTCCAGGAATTATTTGGTCAATTAAGTACGGATTCGTTTTCTTCTTGATTCCTGATAAAGGAGTTGGTGTGAAGGAAGCTTTTGATCTCAGTGCAGAGATGACAGAGGGAATAAAATGGAAGTTATTTTGGTTTGATATTTTTGGATTTTTGGTGTTAGTTGCAGGACTACTATTGTTGGGTGTAGGGTTGTTTTTGGCAATTCCTGTTATTTATTTGGCCGCGTATATGATCTACAACAAACTACTCGCGCGCACCAAACTGGGAATTGCTGGGTGAAATCAGTCGTTTTCGGTGGCGGTTGTTTTTGGTGTACCGAGGCAGTCTTTCAAAATCTCAAAGGAGTTACCAAAGTCTTTCCTGGCTATGCTGGTGGTAATCGGGAAAATCCAACGTACGAACAGGTGGCGACCGGTGTGACGGGACATGCCGAAGTAATACAAATCTCGTACGACCCTACTCAAATTTCATTTCAAGATTTACTTCTCGTTTTTTTTGCTACGCATGACGCGAGCCAGCTCAATCGCCAAGGTTATGACGAAGGCAGCGAGCATCGCTCACTGATTTACTTCACAACTAAAGAACAAGAAAAGTTGGCATCAGCGATGATACAGAAACTGCAGGCAAACGGTAAGAAAGTTGTGACAGAGCTCAAACCATTGGCAGCCTTTTATCCAGCAGAGGTGTATCATCACAACTACTACAAGCTCAATAGTGAGCAGCCGTACTGTCAGTTTATAATTGTGCCGAAACTAGAAAAGTTGTGGAAAGAATTTGGGCATCTCTATGCGGAAAAATAGATACAAACAAATCGTTGCAGTCCATCTTATTCTGAGACAAAACGAAAAAATTCTGTTTCAACTGAGAAAAAACACTGGCTACGGAGACGGTTCGTACTCGTTGCCCGGTGGACACGTCGAAGCACAAGAAACGGCTATCACTGCACTACAGCGAGAAATGCAAGAAGAGCTGTGTATTGAATTTGACGAGAAAGACATCTCATTAGCACATGTTTCTCATCGCAATGGCAACGATCACGAACGGATTGATTTTTTCTTTTCTACGAAAAAATGGCGGGGTGAAGTAACTAATGGAGAACCCGACAAATGTGATGGTTTCTGCTGGGCGACGAGCGACTCTGTTCCAGGTAATTTGGTAGACTACATCGCAAGCGCACTCAAATACGTTGAAGCGGGCGAAGTATATAGCCAATTTGGTTGGTAGGTTGTATGGATAAACGCAGGGGTATTTTTTTACTACTTTTTGTCGGTTTGACCGCTGTACTACTGCCTTATTTCTTCTTGCAAACGCAGAGAGCTGTGCCTTCACTGCTTTCGCCACTCGTCAATTCTGTTGCAAAAGTACTACCGATCTCGAGCCAAGTAACCACAACACCTGAGGGCAAATTAGTTATTTCTCGTTTGGAAAAAAAGAGCGCGAAGCCGCTCGTAGCAAGCGAGGTACTCGAGAGAACGAGCGAGTATCGCTCGCGATTTGGTTACAATGATTTAGCGGCGAATGACGATCTGATAACAATTACTCAGCGCCTTACAGACGCAATAGCCAAGAATATAGACACTTACGACGATATGCCATTCGAGACGCTGATTGAGTCGTATGCACATGACTCCAAAACTGCTTTGGCGGCAATTAGCCACGTTAGTGTAGTTGGTCCCACCAGTTCTGACGAAGCATTTGCGGCGTTTGTGGCAGATGTAGATCAGAGCGAGATTTTACTTGATTCTGACGCAGAAATAATTGCTGTTGCGACAGGTGCGGCCGAGTATCAACAGATACCCGTGGGAATTACAGTCATTATGTTTGCGCAAAAAGCGCCAAAAAATCAAACGACGCAAGCTACTGTGCCAGTCGCACGCAAGCAAGCATTTCCAGAAATAAGCGACACCTCTATGATCGTAGCGCTCAATGAGTACCGTCGCGCACATGGTATACCGCAGCTTATCGAACATCCATTGCTTTGTCAGTACGCCCAGAAGCGTGTGGAAGATTTGGTAGCATTTGGAGGCTTAGACGGTCACGCAGGATTCCAGAAGGACTTCGAAGATCTCAACAACTTGCCTGAGCCAATCAAGCAGTATCCGGGTGGCAAAATTGGCGAAAACTTGGCATACCAAAACTGCCGCAACATGACAACAGGCGATGGTTTTGTCGCTCAAACAGCGACCGCACTCATCGAGTGGTGTTTTGATTCTTCGACCAAAGGACATCGAGAAGCCCAGCTCAATCCCAAGTTCACCGCCGTGTGTAGCAGACACCAAGATGGTTTGTTTGCTGTTATTTTTGGTGAGTAGGGAATCGCACAATCACTTGGTATAATGCTCCACAGTGGAAGCGTCGCATAGTGGTCAATTGCAGCGGGTTGCTAACTCGCGCCCTTTGGGGCTCGTGGGTTCAAATCCCACCGCTTCCGCATAAAAAACAGGGCCGCTTTCGCGACCCCGTTTACTCTGTCCAGCTTTCCCGTTGATTATTTATTAAACCAACGCGCGAGCATTTTCTGCACAAAGTTTGTTACCCGCTCCTGCAGTGTGGCAGTTTCTTCTGTAGTCAAATCATGGTGATCCGCCATCATTTGGATGCGTTCATTGGCTTGTTCGGTGAGGAACACCTCGGCATCGGCTTCGGTTTTGCCCTGAGACGCAAGAATCTCGCTCATACTCTGTCCAGACTTGCGCGCCTCACGCATCTCTTCTCTGGTCAGACCGACGAATGCCTCCATTTCTGCCCGTTTTTCTTCTCGCCTTGTTATGCGCTCTTCGCGCAACTGTCTTTGTTGCTCTTCTGAGAGGCTGTCATATTGCTCCCGAAATTGCTCGTGTAGTTCTGGGGTGATCAGCCTATTTTCTGGTGCTAGATCACGCGGACCGTGATCCCACATTCCCATTTTGTTTTCACCCTCAAACGCTACTGCTGGTGAAAGTGCTATCAGCAAAACTCCAGTGGCTGTGGCCAGCGCGAGTGTCGATTTCTTGAGTTTTTTCATAACTACTCCTTACTTTATTTATACTGCCCCAGAAGATACTGTAAGTGTTTGAGAAATCGTTGAAATGCTTTTTCAAGTTATTCTCAAGCACTTCTCAACTGGCTGCGTATAATAGTCATCATGAAGTTGTTGGTTGTAGAAGATGAGTTGCGGATTGCGCAGTATCTCAAAAAAGGTTTGGTGACGAAGTCGCACATAGTTGATCTTGCACATGATGGAATAGTCGGTTTGGATCTTGCACTGGCTGAGTCGTATGATGCTATTATCCTTGATTGGATGCTGCCGAGCATGAGTGGTATCGAAATCTGCAAACGGTTGCGTGAGGAAGATAATCACACACCAATTTTGCTCCTGACGGCTCGAGACGAAGTGACTGAGCGCGTAGCAGGACTCGAGGCAGGCGCAGATGATTATTTGCCCAAGCCGTTTGCTTTTATTGAGCTTTTAGCAAGAATTAGAGCAATTACTCGTCGGCCAAAAGCAACTAACGAAGCAGTTTTTACAGAAGATTCGCTGCTGCTTGATCCAGTCTCACTGCGGGTGACACGTGCGGGCGAAGAGCTTGGGCTGAGTAAAAAAGAGTTTGCACTGCTTGAATTTCTATTACGCCATAAAAACCAAGTTTTTACTGCCGAAGCATTGACTGAGCGAGTCTGGGAGTATGATAGCTCGGTTTTGCCAAACACAGCCCAGGTTTTTATCGGTTATCTACGCAAAAAAATTGACCAAGCTTTTCCCACTGAACGACCGCTACTTCATACCGTCCGTGGGTTTGGCTACAAGCTGGGAGTCAAGTCATGAGTGAGTTCTCGCGCGCGCGGTTTCGTCTGACAATTTGGTACACCATGATATTGTTTGTTGTCAGCGTATTACTCAGTAGTTTGTATTATTGGCGGAGCAAACAAATTATCGCCTTACAGTCTCAGCGACTAGAGGATCGGATCCAGCGCGATCTCTTGCAGGAAACTGTGCCAATGCGCACCAGGATGCGGGCAGAGATTTTTGAGACTGAGTTGAGTCGTGTTCACAATCAGTTGCGGCAGCAAATTATATTAATAAACCTGCTTGTGCTTGGGTTTGGTGCGGGAGCTAGCTTTGTACTCGCAGGTAAGACCCTACAACCGATCGAGCGAGTATTTGCTCTGCAGCGAGCGTTTATCTCTGACGCAGCACACGAACTCAAAACACCGCTGACTGTTTTGCGGACCGCGATCGAAGTTAGTCTACTCGAGAAAAAAATAGGGAAATTCGCCAAAGCTGTATTGCAAGAAAACCTAACTGATGTAGCAAACCTACAGATTTTGACAGAAAACTTGCTTTCACTTGCTCGTCTTCGAGAAGGAATACAAACAGACAAAATAACACTTTCACTGGGTGAAGTACTGCAAACTGCCCGCAAGCAAGTACTCTCACTTGCACGTCAGAAAGACATTCAGATTGAAATAGTTATAACAAAAGAGCGTGCCTACGTTACGACGCATCAGCAAAGCTTGTCTCGAATTTTAATGTTACTTCTTGATAATGCCATCAAATATAGCCCAGAAAAATCGAAAATTCTACTCAGCGCCAGAACAACACGTCAACAGGTTTTTATTTCAGTCAAAGATCAGGGTGAGGGCATTGCTCCCAAGCATCTGAAAGCAGTTTTTGATAGATTCTTTCGTATTAGCGAGTCGCGGACAAAACAAAATGATGTCGGTGGACATGGACTGGGTTTGTCGGTGGCCAAAGAATTGGCCAGCTCACTTGGCGGCAGTATTTCTCTCAGGAGTGCAATTGGCAAAGGCAGTGATTTTACGATATCACTCCCTGTAGGCTAGTGTTACAATTGTTCGCCAGGGAGGTGTCGCATAGTGGTCGATTGCACACGCTTGGAAAGCGTGAGCCGCAAGGCTTCGTGGGTTCGAATCCCACCACCTCCGCTTTTTTAGTGAATAATTAGCTAAAACACTTTTTAAAGTGGCGTGTTGGGTCCAGATATACATCTCTGCAAAAACAAGTTTTAGGACTTGTCTCAACTAATACCCAAACACCTCCTGCGGCACCCGATATTTTTCAATAACTTCTTGGTGTTCGGGAATATCTTTGACAAAAATCACAACCGCAGCATCGGCATAAATCGGCACCCAGGTGTGATCTTGCACGCGCTGGATGATAAACGGCCCTGCCCAGTCGGTAGCGTCCTGGTGATAAAAAAAGATCACGCCCAACTTATATTTTTTTACCACTTGCTCCCAGATTTCTTCAGATGTTTGAGCCGCGATGTAGTCATTTTTGATAAAGTCGCTCGGATATGCCTCGGGTCGGTTGTCAATAAAAACGTGTTTATTTGGATATAGAGTGTATACGAGGTAGCTGCCAATATCGTAATTATTAAAGATATTTCCTGTAGTCTTGATCGAGTGAAAGAAATTGATTGGTGCGAGCATGCTTGCGGGGGGGTTGAGACCAATATTTCGCACACTTGGCGTAAAGAGGCTGGTGGCGAGTGCCAAAATCACCGTGGTAAATCCAAGGGTAGAGATGACCATAAGCCAGCTAGTATTATTGAGCAGCGAGCAAATTTTTTTGCCTTGTGCTTGCCAAAATAGATTGAACACTATCGCCAAAACGGGAATACTTGCCAAGCCAAAAAACGAACCAACACGATTTATCTGTGAAGTTAGCACGCCAAGGACGATAGCTATAAGCACCAATGGGAGTGTGGCAAATTTTTTTTTGTAAAGTAAAAGAACGCTTGTAGAAATTCCAAGCAAGACGAGTAATGAGGCATACCAATACTGTAGATTGCTCGGGCTGTAATGCAAGAAAAACCAGAGCGATTGATTCTCTGCTACTGGATAATTGTACTCATTAAAAATGGCAAACGGTTCGAGTACTCCGGACAGTCCGGATGGATTAACCAAACTGACAAGCGGCAAGCAGAACATGAAAATAGTAAGACCTGTCCGCTGCCACCGAAAGCTTTTTACTATCACTGCTCTGAGTAAAAAGGCTACAGCAATCAGCCAGCCAAAAACAAAAAATAGATGTGTGTTGACCCAAATCATTTGTGTGCCAGCTAGAATAAGTAGTGTCTTCCAGCTCGAACCACGATCTAGCTTTGACAACAAAAATAACCAAAGTCCAAGGAGAAAAAAACTGATCGTCTCAGGTCGTATATCTGCTCGATCGGTAATGAGCGGAAGCGCTACAAGACTTGCACCCAGCGCGATGGTAGTTGAGCTCATTTTTCTGGCAAGCAGAAATACTAGAATTACTCCAGAAACAATGATGGTGGAATTGACCAGTACCAAGCCAGGAAAACTAGTTAGCCGAAAAACTTGGTATGCCAACCAGCCAAACAACCAGTGATGATTCACAAAAGGAAAATCGGGGTTGGTATAAGAAAAAAAGTTGGTACTAAGCAACTCAGGATGTTTTGCAAGCTCTCTACCATTGATAAGGTGCCGACCAAGATCAAGTGTAGTAATGTGTGGGCGTTGTATAAAAAAAAGACTGGTATAGAGAAAAAAAACAATAGCAATGATAGTAGGCCAGCGTGGGAGAGAAATCATTTTTATTCATTGTACAATAGGCCTAGAGCCAGAGGTATTCGATGTCACAAATTCAAACAATCAAAGAAGCAACAGATATAGTTGCCGTGATTGGCGTAAGAATTTCCCTACAGGGAGCAGGCGCGCAGTACAAAGGTATTTGTCCGTTTCACGCTGAGCGCTCGCCGTCGTTTTTTGTCAGTCCAGTACTACAACGCTACAAATGCTTCGGTTGTGGTGAAACTGGCGATGTCTTTGACTTTTTGCAGAAGTTTGATGGTCTTTCTTTTCAGGAATCGCTCGAAGAGCTCGCGGATGCGGCTGGAATTGAGCTCGAGGCGTATCAGCCGAGTGGTGCAGACAAGCTCAGGGCTGACATTTTGGCAACGCTGGCAATGGCGCAGCAGTACTATCATTACTTGCTCACAGAACATACGGTTGGTAAGCCCGTGCGAGCGTACCTGCGTGATCGTGGTGTGACAAAAGATATTATCAAGCAGTTTTCGTTGGGTGCGAGTTCTCCCAGTTGGGATGGTTTGATTGCGTATTTACACGAAAAGAAGAAAGTAGATCTCAAGCTGCTCGAGCAGGCAGGTTTGGTCATTACGAATCGAGGCAGAACCTACGATCGCTTTCGAGCTAGAGTGATGTTTCCACTCACGACGCATCGCGGACAAGTAGTGGGATTTTCAGGTCGCACCTTGTCGAGTGAGGTCGACAAAGGCGCTAAGTACATTAACTCCCCTGAGACTATGGTTTACCACAAGAGTGAACTGTTATTTGGTTTTAGTCAGTTGCACAGCGAAATTCGCAAGGCTAATTCTATCGTTATAGTCGAGGGAGAGTTTGATGTTTTGGCCTCAGTGCGAGCGCATCAAAATAATGTTAGTGCTATCAAAGGTTCAGCTCTAACCAAAGAGCACGTGCGTCTTTTGCGTCGATCTGTCAAACAAGTAATCTTGGCGCTTGATACTGACGCCGCAGGCAGAGAAGCGACGAAAAAGGCAATTGCAATTATCCAAAATCAGCCGGAGGGCGAAACACCACTCGAACTGCGTGTTGCGACGCTTGTGCAAGGCAAGGATCCAGCCGATTTAGTCGAGCAGGACCCCGGTTTGTGGCGGAGTGCTATTAGGCACTCAAGCACAGCTTATGATTTTCTGATCACTACTGCTCTCACGCAATATGACCCAAAGACAGCCTCAGGCAAGCGACAAATTATGCAAGATCTTGTGCCAGTGTTGCAACAAGTGACACATGCTGTCGAGCGAGAGCACTATGTGCAGCGCCTGAGCAAAGAATTGAGCGTTACCACTGAGAGTATTGTAAGTGACCTGCGCATCAAGGGTCCACAACAAAGAATGTCTAGCAAAAATAAAACAGCAGGTTTGATTGCACCACCAGAATATCCGCAGGAGCTTCGCGTACTTTCTGCCTTTATACACTCACCAGAAGCAAAGCTAGCTGCTCGTGCCGAGCAGCTGTTGCAGTTTTCCTGGAACTCACCAGGGACAACAGAAATCTTACAAACAATCGTCAAACAGCCAGATACTGCTGTCGCCATCATCGACCGTCAACTTCCGAGCGATTTACAAGCAATCGTAACACAGTGGTACCTCACTGATGCAGTGAGTAAAAACTCGCAACAAGAGGTGGGAGAACAAGATTGGAAACAGCTCATCGCTCGGTTCAAAAAAGACAAAATAAAACAGCAGCTGGCAGAGATCTCAAAGCAGCTGGCAGCTTTTGACACCAAAGCAGAGCTGACGACCGAAGAAGAATTACAACAACGCAAGCTCCTCGAGGAAGTTGTGTTACTTCAACGCTTGACATAACATACCCCCTAGGGGTATATTGGTTCTCCATGCAAGACATCGGTAGCACACCATTATCACAACTCAAACGCATTTCTGGCCAACTCAAAGGTGTGATAAAAATGTACGAAGACGAGCGAGATTGCATTGACACTGTGCACCAGATTGTGGCCGCACGAAACTCACTGAGTCGAGTTGCTCGGGATTTACTTACAAGTGAAGCATGCTCGTGTGTAACCAAACAAGATACTAAGCGACTCGATGCCACGCTCAAGGAATTATTAAAGTAGTATAGAAAGGTTTTATGTCAGAAGACAAAAAAGGTGCGGCCCACCTCAACCAAGAAGAATTTACCAAGATACTTGCAGACGCAGGTGACCAACCAGTGATGATTGATTTTTATGCTGAGTGGTGTGGTCCGTGTAAAATGGCGGCGCCAATTATTGATGAGCTTGCGACAGAGTATACTGGCACTGTTGTTATTGCCAAAGTAGACGTTGATGCAGAAAACAAACTAGCACAAGATCATCGCGTCATGAGTATTCCAACAGTGATTATATTCAAAAATGGAGAAGAAGTAGATCGCATGACTGGTTTTGCAGGCAAAGAAGGTTATGTGGGTATGATTGATAAAGCGCTTGACAAGTAAGCATGGAACACACAAAACTTGCGATAATTGGTTCTGGTCCAGCTGGGTATACAGCTGCTCTCTATGCGGCACGAGCTGACTTGCAACCGACACTGTTTGCCGGCCAAAGAAGTGGCGGACAGCTTATGCTCACGACCGATGTAGAAAACTTCCCGGGGTTTCCCGAAGGAGTTGCTGGCCCTGATCTCATGATTGCTATGCGCAAGCAATCCGAACGGTTTGGTACAACCATTTTTGATACAGATATAACAACAGTCGATTTTTCGGCTCGACCATTCAAGCTGCAGAGTAGCGATATAGCAGCGATGACTGCCGATGCCGTCATTCTTTCACTCGGAGCGCAGTCAATCATGCTTGGAGTGCCAGGCGAGTTAGAGTTTATTGGACGCGGTGTGAGTACTTGCGCAGTTTGTGATGCTGCTTTTTATCGCGGTAAAAATACCTACGTGATCGGTGGTGGCGACAGTGCAATGGAAGATACTTTGGCACTCACCAAGTTTGCCGATTCTGTCACTGTGGTACATCGCAGAGATGCTTTCAAGGCCAGTAAAATTATGCAGGAGCGCGTGCTCAAAAATGAGAAAGTCAAAGTATTCTGGAATACACAACTCAAAGAAATTAGAGGTGAGGAGATGGTCAAAGAAGTGGTGCTTGAAGTAGATGGCAAGCAGAAAACCTTTCCAGCCGATGGAGTGTTTATTGCCATTGGACACAAGCCAACCAGTCAGTTGGTTTCGCACGCAATCGAGCTCGACGATCATGGCTATATTGTGACAAGACAAAGTGCAACCAAACATGGTGTGGCAGCAGCATCGGCTGCAGTCACTGACGCTGGTCTGGTTGCATTTCCCAGCATGACTTCGGTCGAAGGCATTTTTGCAGCAGGCGACTGTGTAGATATCAGGTACAAACAAGCAATTACGGCCGCTGGCCAAGGTTGCGCTGCCGCACTCGACGCAGAGCGTTGGCTAGAAAGTCAATAATAGTATGCACAATCCTTATCAAGATGCAGTTACGCAGCTGGAACTCGTTGCCAAACGCCTCGAATCTGAGTACGAAGACAAAAAGCGATTTCAGACGGCAATTTCTCTTCTCAAAACTCCAGAGACTCTGCATGAAGGTATGCTCGAAATAACACTTGATTCTGGCAAAAAACAATCATTCAAAGCATTTCGATCACAGCACAGTAATGTTCGTGGACCGTACAAAGGTGGTATTCGCTTTCATCCGGGGGTAACTAAGGAGGAAGTCAAGGCTCTCTCACTCTGGATGAGTTGGAAGACAGCAGCGGTAAATATACCGTATGGTGGTGCCAAGGGTGGCGTTATTGTAGATCCACGCAAATTGAGCACAACAGAGTTGGAACAACTGAGTCGGGCTTATGTCCGGTTCCTTGGTACTGCGATCGGCCCTTGGATCGATGTCCCAGCGCCAGATGTTAATACAACCCCACAGATTATGGCATGGATGGCAGATGAGTATGAACGTATGCAGCAAGAATCAAATACAGCGCACCTACAAAATCCACTCGCTAGTTTTACAGGCAAACCGCTTGGGCTTGGTGGCTCGCTTGGTAGAGAAGAGGCAACAGGTCTTGGTGGCGTGTACATACTAGAAGAATTGGCCAAAAAGCTAGCTTGGAAACGGAAGCAAGACATCACTATCGCGATCCAAGGATTTGGCAACGTCGGTTATTGGTTTGCAGCACATGCTGTCACAGCAGGTTACAAAGTGGTAGCTGTTTCAGATTCAAAAACTGGCATTTACGACCCAAATGGTCTCGATCCTGTTGCTATTTTGGCTAGTAAGCGAAAAACTGGCCAGCTTACAGCTGCTTCTCCACTTAGCAATCAAGAACTCCTTGAACTTGGCGTCGACGTACTTGTGCCAGCAGCACTCGAAAACGTCATCACAGCAGAGAATGCGGCTATGATCAAAGCAACAACAATTATCGAGATGGCCAACGGTCCCACAACCCCAGAAGCAGATGAAATTTTGGCAAAAAGAAATGTTACTGTAATTCCTGATATTTTGGCAAACGCAGGCGGGGTGAGCACTTCTTATTTTGAGTGGGTACAAAATTTGTCCGGCTCTTACTGGTCCAAGCAAATGGTGCTCGAAAAATTGCAGCCTTTGATGACTACAGCGTTCGATGCCATTTGGTCACTGCACCTGGCAGAAAAAACAACCGTTCGATTGGCGGCATATCAAGTAGCTGTTAGGCGAGTGATTGACGCATTATTCTTACGCGGTCGCGTTTGACGTCGAGTAAGGTATAATGTCCCTCCGCACCACATAATTATGAAGAAAATTTCCAAAACACTCCTAACAGAAATTGAAGTGTTGTACAAAAAGGCCAAGAAACAAGGTTTTATTACCCAAGAAGAAATTCTGCATGTTTTTGTCGAGCCAGAGCTATACCTGGAAGAACTCGATGATCTCTACCAAAAATTAATTTCCAACAAAATTGACATTTTTGAGTCAGTCTCAGAAGAATTTGTTGATGACGAGACTGATGTTTTGGCACAAGAACTCGAGCTCATTGCGTCGCTTGGCAGTACCGGAGTGTCAGATCCAGTACGGATGTACCTCAAAGAAATTGGTCGCATCCCGCTACTCAATCGAGAACAAGAAATTCGACTCGCTCAAAAGGTGGAGGCAGGTGATCCCAAGGCAAAAAAAGCCTTAATCGACGCCAACCTTCGCCTCGTTGTATCTATCGCCAAGAAATACATTGGTCGCGGTATGACGTTTCTCGATCTTATCCAAGAGGGCAATAAAGGACTCATCCGCGCGGTCGAAAAATTCGACTGGACTAAAGGTTTCAAATTTTCGACCTATGCAACTTGGTGGATTCGCCAGGCGATAACCCGCTCTATCGCTGATCAAGCTCGTACCATTCGTATCCCAGTCCATATGGTTGAGACGATCAACAAGTTGATGCGCTCTTCGCGTCGCCTCATGCAGGAACTTGGTCGTGAACCCACGCCAGAAGAGGTTGGCAAAGAGATCGAGATGGACCCCGACAAAGTTCGTGAGATTCTCAAAATCTCGCAAAACACGACTTCACTCGAAGCGCCAGTTGGTAGTGGCGAGGACGAGAGCGTACTTGGTGATTTCATTGCCGACGAAAAACAAGCTTCTCCTTATGAAGTAACTAGTCAGCAGATGCTGCGCGAGAACATAGACGAAGTACTAGAGGCTTTATCAGATCGCGAAGCCAAAGTACTCAAGATGCGATTTGGTTTATCGGGCAATAAAATGATGACGCTCGAAGAGGTTGGTCGCAAGTTTGGTGTCACTCGCGAGCGCATTCGCCAAATTGAAGCCAAAGCCTTGCGCAAACTCAAGCATCCGAGTCGTCGCAAAAAACTGCAAGACTTTCTTGAATAAAAGCAGTAGCAACTACTTTCATGAAAGGACCCCTTATGTCTGATATCATTTCGCAACTCAAGTGGCGCTACGCCACCAAATCGTTTGATCCTACCTACAAACTTAGTCAGCAACAACTTGACCTTTTGACAGAAGCGATTCGACTCTCACCTTCTTCATTTGGCTTGCAACCATGGGGGTTTATTGTTGTATCAGATCCAGAAACGCGCAAAAAATTGCGAGTGGCAGGCTATGATCAGTCGCAGATTACAGACGCGTCACACCTGTTTGTATTCGCACGCAAAACCACACTGACGCAAGCGGATGTCGACGAGTTTGTCGCGTTGACCGCCAAAGAGCGAGACCAGGCTGTCGCGGATCTCACCGGGCTGTCAGAGACACTCACAAATGCAGTGCTCTCGAAACCACAGTCAGAACTCGAGTCTTGGATGGGGCAGCAAACACACATTGCACTGGGGGTGATGATCACGGCCTGCGCGATAGAAGGCATTGATGCCTGCCCGATGGGCGGATTTGACAGTACGCAGTTTGACGAGATTTTAGGTCTCAAGGCAAAGGGACTCACCTCACTGGCGCTTTGTGCCGTTGGTAAGCGCGCCGCCGACGATACCTATGCTGACAAAGCCAAAGTACGTTTTCCCAAGGAAAAAGTTATAACAGTTGTCTAAGTAGCCGGCGTTGTTCCCAAAACTGTTCAGAACGCAGGAGCGCAAACAGTTGCCAGCTTTTTTTGAGCGCCGTGGCAACTGGCCACTTTTGTAATTTGAGATAATTTTTGGCGTGCAGTGGGGCGATGTGTACCTGCAATTTTTTGCTAAAAAAGAATTGGTTCATGGTCAGTTCGAGTAGATACCCAATAGTAGGTTGCTGACAGGCTGCTTTGAGCAGATTTGTTTTGCCGATCCTCTCGCCAGAAAACAAGACATCGGTACTAAGTAACTTAGAGAGCAAAGGGTCACTTTTTTGTTGGAAAATAAGCAAGTCAATTTTTTGATCTATTTGAATAGTGCGAATGCCAGCTCTGATTTCTACTACTGAGAACTGATGCATGTCGGCGTCAAACAGCAGTGTGTGGGTGGTCACGATTTGCTCTAGCCCCAGTCGAACAGCAGCAGCCTTACCGCTATTTTTTGCAAGTGAGAGTATCCGAACATGGGGAAATGCTGCCTTGATTAGTTCGACGGTGTTGTCTGTTGAGCCATCATCGACGCAAATGAAGTGATCAATTTCTGCTATTTTTGTGAGCTGCTCTAGCACAGATACGCAGCGACTGTTTTCGTTGTAAAAAGGGATAAGACAGGTGAGGGAAAATGTCGTCATACGTCGACTTGCTCGCAGGCGCATTCACAGTATAATAGCCAAGTATAACCGCTCGATCCCCTGTAGCTCAATGGCAGAGCATTCGGCTGTTAACCGAAGGGTTGTAGGTTCGAGTCCTACCGGGGGAGCGTAATTTTCTAAAAAAAGATTTTTCGGCTGTGAGAATAGATTTTTGTTAGTCTTAATTTGTAATATTCAAAACAGCTCGGTGTGGAAGCGCAACAGTACCTGGGGTGATTTTTTGCTCGTGCAATATGGGGAGTAGCTTCTTGCAAAATTTGGTATACTGTTTGCATGAGCGCAATAATTTCAATTCTTATCAATGCTTTTGCAGTTTTTGCATCAGCGACAATTATTCCTGGTGTAAAAGTTGATTCATTCCTGACTTCTGCGGTGGTGGCGATTGTACTCGGTTTGCTCAACGCATTTGTCAAGCCAATTCTGCTTTTACTAGCGCTCCCCATCAATGTTTTGACACTGGGGCTTTTTACGCTGGTAATTAATGTAGTCATTATTTACATTGTTGACGCATTAATTCCTGGTTTTTCAGTGAATGGGTTTCTTTCTGCGCTGTTATTTGGCTTGCTACTTTCTGTCGTCAGTGGTTTTCTTAGTTCATTAACATAGGAAGGACACTATGATTACACCACCACGTTTTATTATTTTACTCATTAATTTGGTGATCAATTTGGTCGAAGGCTTGCTTGGTTTAACCCACCTCACTTAAATCCCCGACCGTAAGGTCGCTTGGGGATGGAGGTAGCCCCT
>Ga0100403_1001542_pt1 | contig 20456 bp, 23 predicted proteins | sample CryGeymet201501t_FD_83663 | JGI IMG/M metagenome (GOLD analysis project Ga0100403, IMG submission 83663) | Groundwater microbial communities from Crystal Geyser aquifers in Utah, USA - Crystal Geyser metaG 2015-01t | ecosystem: Environmental > Aquatic > Deep subsurface > Groundwater | place...
AAATCCATAAACATTTGGAATGCTTCATTAAAGTCTAGATGCTCAAGAGTAGTCGGACCCGTTTCGGATCTACCCGATTAACGGGGGGCAGTCGAACTTCTGCTAAGAACCCAGAGTTGTGCTTAATGAATTTTATAATCAGGCAGGCCAATGATAGAATTGTGCTCGATTGGGGGCATTCGGGGCTCCTTTTGTTAAAACGTTTTGTCGCAAAAACATTCTAACAGATTCCCTGACTGCCCCTGTCATTGATGGAGAACCAAAAAAGCATCTATGAATCACAATGGTTTATATGCTGGAGTCAATTTCCTAATTTGAGCCTTTGGAACTTCCAATCTCAAGAGACGACTCGCCCCAGCCGGCTTCGGTTAGATCTTTCCAATTTCTATAAGCAGCGTTCATCGAACAACCCAATAGCTTAGCCGCTCCATATGCCGTATCGGTTAATTTTAAAAATTTTGCTGTAGCTATATCGGCTCGCAAGTTAGTCCCAAATAAGAGCCTATGACGAAGCCATGAATTCATTTTAAATATTCTCTCTCGAACAAGAAGTTTTTTTGGATTTTCAGAAGAAATAGGTATGACTCGAATTCCAAATTTTAGAAAATCCTCATCAAGCCCATGTCTTTTAATAAACACTTCCGAATCAGATAAATTCGACCGATATCCCTTTGCCTTCGCAACCACCAACTTTTCAATAGCTTTCCAGCGCTGATCACCAAACTTGATGCACTTAACGGCAATAGCACCAATTATCAACAGCGAATCCCCTTCCAAATTCAGAGTCGACGTTTTCAATTTCTCAATATGAACAAAACTGGAATACTCCTGAAGCCAAGCAAGCACTAGGGATATCATTTTTTTATCTTCAGGAAATTCCGAGGAGCCAACGAAATTAATAAGTGCCGTCTCAGGATCACATTGGAGTGTCCCGCCATAAGCAAAGGCAACACCAAGTGATGCCCATTGATCCCTAAGAACATCACGCCTTTTCATAATTCATTTTCCTTCTGAGTTTGTGCTTAACCTCTGCAACAATAAGAGCCCAATTCACTTCGCCAGGATCACGAGTCAGAGCATGGGCAACCACTTGGTCAATTTCTGATTCAGAAAGGTCAAGATCCACTAGATCTTGAAAATCTTTTTGACGATCACATTCGGCCAAAAGCTTTAAGACAGCTAAATCTAGTTTAGAGAGGGATTCAACAATGAGGTGACTTGCGGAGTATATTTTAAAAACGCGGTCTTCCCAGCCGCTCGGCAAATCTCTGGAAAAAATCTTTTGAGCATCATCATTTAACCAGTTCGCCTGTAGACCAAGGTCTTTTGCCACCAAAAGGGCCGCTTCCCTTAGAATCCTGTCAATTGAAGGTCCAACAATATCAATATCTGCCGTTCCCCTCCCTTTGACCCCTTGTAAAACCAACGAGGCCCCTCCACAAATGACAAAACGACGTTTCTCTCCACGCTGTGAAAGGTAGCGGTTTAAAAGGTCGAGGGAGCCCAAGATGTCTATGTTCATAAAAGTCTCCACTTATGTATTATTAAAGTATAATATCTTAAAAATCAATAAAAACCTGAAAACTTTGAATATCGTCGGATCAATTTGGTTCAAATCAAGAACTTCCACTGAATACAAGGATCTCAGTTCTAAGACGCGGCACTAGGGGACGCCAATTCACAATACTAGATATCCCGTATACCGGTCTCCCAGTATACCTGATACCCAGAACAGAAATTCCTTAAAAAACCTTTTATTCTTTAATGTCAGACTTTAGCAATTTGTAAAGCCACGCCCCTAATTTATCGGCCAAATCAATCATTTCTTTGTCGTAAATCTTTGCCAATTTCAGAATCGTCTTACGCTCCTGACTGGAAGCATAAGCCGTTTGGCAGTAACGCCTCTTCTCCTTTTGCGTCCGCTTCGCATTCCCCTCGCTCAAATTCAGCGAGATCAACGAGGCTGCTCTCAATAACTGATCCCTTGGGTTCCCCCTAACATCCGACTTCTCGGACATTTCGTAAAATTTGACGGACAAATCTAAAGTTCTAAATGATTTCATTGGGACTCCTTTATCCTACTGAGGAAAGAGTACAATAGTTTGGCCAACCGCAATGTGAGGTAGTAGTACAGGAACGCTGGTTCAATTGCATTGACCTTTTAAGACGAGTGGCAATGCTTCGCGGATAACCGGCTAACAATCACAATCGAGCTCATACTGGCCAAAGGACAAGGGCAAATACGAATCAATTGGTTGATCTCATTTAGGCTTATTCTTTGGTCTGACAACTCGCAGACCATCGGCTTTCTTCTTTTCTATTTTCAAGCGCACGTACTAAGATTTCAAAAAATGTCTCGAACAAAAGGATATTCATGGCTAAGGGTGCACTCCCAGATGGATTCAAATTTGCCGATCTTTCCAATGAAGAATTTAGAGAAAATTGGGACAAGTGGGGGCCCGAGATATTTCATGCCAATAGCAATCACTTGAATATCAGAGCCGTTCTCTCGGACGAAGAGAGAGTTCAGATCGGTGGCTTACATCAGAAGTGGAGTGAGCTTCCAAAAATAAATATCGGTATATTCAAAGATAAAGACTTTTGCGGTTGGTTTACTGGTGAGCAATTTGATTACGAGACATTCTATATGAGAAATAGTGCCATTTTACCTCAATACAGAAGAAAAGGCCTATACACAGCCCTAATGTCAGAGGTTCTGAAGCGAACAGAAAATATGGGATTTCAAATCGTCACTTCCCACCACAAGATGACAAACAACTCGATCATCATCCCGAAACTAAAGGCTGGATTTGTCATATCCGGCATTGAGGTTTCTGATCGATTTGGAACTCATGTCCGCTTGAGCTACTTTTTCAATGCAAAAAGAAGAAAGGCCATGGATTTTCGGGTTGGCGATCTTAAAACGGACTCCGAGCTGAGTAAGGCTCTCAGTCTGAAATGAAAATCAATTAATTTGAGTCTTAATCTCTAAGTCTATAGGTTTTCAAAAAACTTGCGAAAGGCCCTTATGACAAAGATTTTAATAGCGACCCTCACCAGTGTTTTTATTGGAACTCAAACTCACGCCGTGGAGCTCTCAATCTCTCCGGGAGCCAGTTACTCTAGCTATTATGGCTTTGAATTTGGTATTGAGGGAAGAGCCGATTTCTCTTTAACCCCTAGGTGGCAACTTGGAATTGGAGGAGATGTTTCAAAAAGATCAGAAGAGTCTAAATATGAAGTCTTCTTCGGTCCAACTTATAACTTTTCAGATCAAATCAATGACTCATTCTTTGTGTCCTTCGGAGTCGGTTACTCAAATCACTATCCCGACTTTTATGACTCCGACTCAGGATTTGGCTATGTGGATTTGGGAAAGAGATTTCTTTTGTCAGAAAAACATCAGATCTCCTATAAGCCCTCCATCGGAGTCCAATTCAATCAAGACAGTTCCGAGCTCAGACTGTCGATCTTGAGCTTTTCAATGTCTTTTTAAGAATTTCATGAGCGAATAAGAGCTGGTCTTTGAATGTCGCCAATAGAGAGAACTAAACCTTCAGCTGACCGCAAGCTCCAAAAATGTCGTCACCTTTGGTCACGCGAATCAATGTTGGGATCTTGTAGGAGTCTAAAATGCTCTTAAACTTCTGAATGCGCTCCATGCTTGACCTGAGATAATGTGAATTTGGAAAGGTGTTGAAGGGAATCAAATTCACGTAGGCCTTCTTACCCTCAAGAAGCTTCCCCGTGGCATGAGCGTCATCATCTCCGTCATTAAAGTCCTGGAGCATAACGTACTCGTAAGTCGCAAAACGCTTTTTAGATTTAGGAATGGCGTCAACAAGAGGCAGAACCTCCGCTATTCCATACTTGCGATTTAAAGGGATCAGTTCACTGCGCTTTTCATCAAAGGGAGAGTGAAGGGAAAGTGCAATGTTCACATCAGGCATTTCTTCCGACCAGCGTTTTAATCCTGGCACATGACCAGAAGTCGACACGGTCACTTTGCGAGGGGCAAGACTGATTCCGTGTTGGGAGATCAGAATAGACGCTGAGTCCCTCACCGCTTCAAAGTTGTGAAGAGGTTCACCTTGGCCCATATAGACCACATTAGAAATTTTATCCTCACCAGGCCGATTTTCTGACAACCAGGTCTTCACTCCTAGAAACTGTCCAATAATCTCATCTGTCGTGAGGTTGCGCTTGAACCCTTGGGTTCCAGTAAAACAAAATGAACACTTCACAGCGCAGCCTACCTGAGAAGACAAGCAGACGGAGTATCTTCCATTGAACGGAATCAAAACAGTCTCCACACACTGCCCATCTGCCATTTCGATTAAAAACTTAACCGTCTTGTCTGTGGATTGCTTTACGATCTTTATCTTCGGCAACTTAAAATCAAGACCTGCGAGGAAGATCTTAGCTGATCGCGATAAATCCTGATGCGAACATCTTTCACGCTGATTTTTTTTGTAGTGCCAATTGAACAAGAGACTCACCATGGGCTCGGTCAGTCCATTTCCGACTCCAAGGGCGCACAGATCTGAATAGGTGTAGGAATAAAAGGCTTGAGACATTGGGGCGAAGATATCCTATGGCTAGACAGTGAGTAAACCTCAAAATGAAGAAGGCACCGATAGTCCGGCAAATAGCGCTCTGAGATCGCCTCTTTCACTTCGGCCAAGATCACGTAAATGGAAAATATAAAGGCGAAAGCAACTGGATTGACCCTTGTTGATAGAGTACAGACCCCCCCATGTGGGAGGTGCTGCGGCCCGCAAGGAGAAGCGCGTATTTTTTAGGTTGCACGAGTAACAAGTAAAAGTTCATAATTTCATGATGACGATTCTATCTTTTATTCTTAGCTTAGTGCCTCTACCTCCGCAGGCTTCGGCGGCCTTTTGTGATCAATACCAAATTCCCAAGAACTACTTGGAAATAAAATCAAAAATTGACGAAAAGATTAAGACCTTTTCTAATGTGAAAAGTGTAGCAAAAGACGCAGATGAGACTCTCTCCAAAATGATTTCTGCAAAAAGTCCGGTCATCGCAAAATGGCTCGCTAAGAGAAGCATGGACTCAAAATCTGAGGAGGAAATCGTTCGCGAATGGAGACTTTACTATGCACGCCACATCATCCTGACTAAGTTCCCCCATGAAAATGAAAAAATCAATAAGGAGATTGAGAAGCTGATCAATGAGGCCAATGCGATTTTTGCAAGTAAGCAGAATAAAAATAAGCTTCAAGATCTCTTTGAAAAAAGTAAGAAGCAAAGTTTGAAGACAATTAAATCGTTCCCAATAAGCGACAATCAAAAAGAGCAAATCATTTCACGAGTTGCGAACATTAATCTCTACTGGATGAAGGATTTTAAGGATTCCAAATTTAAGCAACTCCCCATGGATTTTCTGGATTGGGGTGTGGCTTATGATCCCGCTTCGAATGAAATTAACATTGGTGTAAATTCACTGTCCTACCCAAATGACGAAACCTATCTCGCAGTTTTTAGTCATGAGATTGGACACGCCTTTGATTCCTGTCGCTGGGGAGCCTTTTTTAATGGAGAGTGGCCCTTCCAAAATGTTGGAGAATGTCTCAGGTCTTCAAAGAGCGTTGGAGCAAAGAAGCGAGACGATTCCAAAATGGACCTTCTGGTAAAGGCTAATAAAGAACTTGGGAGCTCGCTAAAATCCAATCCCACTTGTAACAAGCTTGGCTATCCCCCCAATGGGATGCAAGCCGACCAACTCCCAGAGTCATTTGCAGACTGGTTTTCAACAGAAACGATGGCTAACATAGAAGGCCTAAACTCTTCGGTGCTGAGAACGGATTTATGTAAGGAGAAGAATCTCAATGCCGGCTCTTCCTATCCCGATAATAGACAAAGACTAAAGGCCATTTACTTTGCTCACCCCAAATTTAAAAGAATTAATGAAGACTCCAAGATGGATGCTTACAGCCACTGTCGCCTCGAGAAGCTTTAAAGTTAGAAATTTAAGTGGCGATCTAAATGAATGGAGGCATAGATAAAATGGAAATGCCCGAAATTTGGGAGCTGAGCACGATTGGCGGGCCAGGCTATTTTCTTTATGTCTATCCAGATGGACGTGTCGCTCCCATAAGGCGCTCCGCATATCGGGAAGAGAAGCAGGAAAAGGCTGTCGCTCAATTGCAAGATCAGATGTTTCAGCTTGCTATAAAGTCCTCTAGTGAGTCTGGAGAATGGGCCTGTCAGATTCAATCCTTTGGAAAGACGTCGGTGGCCGCTGGGCGAACCAGAGCCAGCGCCCTCGCACAAGTCTTGAAAAAATGCAGCGACACCAGCAATGCGATCCACCGCAATGAGTCTGACGTCAAATGTGACAATGAATAGGTGGTCGTACTTAGACTTTTTTCTTTATTTTCCAGTCTTTTATTGAGAGGGTTCAATAAGAATTTGAACCGAAAGGTGAACTCACAATGATCAGAAAAATTTTAAAATATCCGAAGCCTTTTGGATTGTTGTTCTCCTCCATTTTTCTCACGACTCTTTGTGCTTGCAACTCCCCAACCAAAACCACGGACAAGACCTCTCAATTCAAAAATATTGAAGAGCGGATTGGTGGACGCCTTGGTCTTGCAGCTTTTGATTTGGGAAAGGAGAAAACTCTCTATTACAATCAGGACGAAAGATTCCTAATGGCCAGCACCGTTAAGCTCTTGCTCGTCGCTCATGTATTACATCGAGTGGACCAAGAGAAAGAAAATCTAAACCGTGTACTGCCATTCACCTCGGCCAATTTGGTGGGTCACTCCCCGATCACGTCTAATTTTTTTCAAACTAAAGGTCCTTTAGGACTTTCCACGAGTGTTTAAGGTTGAGCATCAGTAAGGCGTTATCAAAGGCGATCGATCCATCGGGAAATTTTTCTTTATCGGAGAAGAAGCTCGAATGGACTTCTTGGATGGTGAAGGGCTGCACTTCCCATTTTTCGGTGATCAATTGTAAGCCTTGATGCTGATGCGCCTTAAGACCTGGAGAGTATCCCAGGGATCCGAGTCGAAAGAACTCAGAAGCCTGCTCCACACTTTCAAAAACTGAACTCTCCGGAAGTTGACGATCTGGCACCCCGTGGACCAAAACTTCGGTGTCCCCATCTGAACTTCTATAGCTTACATAGTATTCCGAATCGGATTCTCGCACTTCAAACTTTGCGCGGTGATGGACACCTGGAAAAATACGACCTCCCAAGAGAGAGCTTAAATAGGAGGAGGTGTCGCGACGATGAACATAAACACCCACCTGCGGGCCCTCGGGGGAGTCCCACTCCACCGCAATTCGATGAGCTGCATTTTCAGAGCTTAGGCCCAAAGCTCGCGGAATAAAACGTGGTCGAACACTTCCAAGACGAATCAAACAGATCCCAACCATGGCCTGACCTTTTACAATTTGGGGCCTGAATTTAGTCGGCAGCAATTTCTTTACAATCTCCGGATCTGAGCGAAAATTGACCAACAACCTTCTCTCAATTGTTCCATGAATTTGTGCAAATCTCATGTGGAGGCCTTTCATTAGAGTTCCCTCATTGGGTGCCTTTAGTCTCTCCTATTTAAGGTCAGACCCGCATCGACTTCTTTCTTGCGGACGCATAGCATCTTCGATGAAAAGACAATGAACTACTTGATTGAACACACGAAATGAAGCCTTACCATCACATTATTTTAAAACAACTGAAAGGCACCCGCTTCCAGCATTTTTTTGTTTTGAAATTTTTTTTAAAAGTCTAAGCTCTAAACTTCAAAAGTAGAATCCGCTCAACAAATCCGATCGGCCATCTGCAGAGCTGATGTTTCAAGGGAAAACAAGAAGGTCCTGCTAACTTTGGCTTTAGCACGACTGAGGACGGTCCGTAGTCTTTGAGCCAAAGTTGGCTATCTCAAGGTAAAATTTAATTTAGCAACTTTAGCGCAATAGGCATTATCGTCGACCGGAGGCCTTTTTTGAGTTTCCACCCTTTTGTTGTAGCGCTGGCGCATTACAAGAGCTTTGGCCAAGATCGAAGCAACTGATCCAGGGTTGAAAATTTTGAACAGAGACCACTTGCTGAACTTGCCTGAGATTTCGGTTGGGCGTGGGCTGAGCGGTTAAGCTTTCTTTGAGGAATTCGGTTTCTTCCCGAGGAACAATTTTGATGCCTCGGCTGGAATTCTCTATGCCTTCCGACTCGCGAGTTTCCACTTCGAAGTCGGCCGCCGTGAAGTCGCTGGCAGCGGAAGCCACCACCATTTTTGGACTGACCTTTCTATTCTTAGAGGTGGTGTCACTAGAAGACCATGGGAAGCGAGCCAGGAGCTCCCCCCCATCAATACGTCCATCATGGTTCCCATCCTGGCTACATATCGAGTATAGCTCTTTAACCTTTGAGGTGAAGGCTCCTCCAGCCTCCTGGCCCGACCTTTGACTTGCATCAATGGCTAAGATGTTCGAAAGGGCTCCGGCCACGTGAACGGTGGATTTTCCCAGCTCCATTCCTCCGGCCAGGCAGGCATCGTTGAACATCAAAACCTTTTTGTCTTTGAAGATGGCTTTCAGGTCTTTGTCCGTAACCAGATAGGGGCTGAGCTTCTTCTTACAATCGGGAGTGGCTGTTTTTGGTGGGACTGTTGTGCGAGCTTCTTGCAGGTTTCCTGCACACTCCTTAAGGACACTTTCCGGCAAGCTAGGTAAAATCATAACCCACTGGCCCTCGGAGTTGTACATTCCGTGTCCGGCGTAGGAAAATAGAACATACTCTTTGTCTTTGATTTGACTTCGGAGCTGAGAGAGAAAGACCTCTCTGTTCATTGTTCGAGTATGTTCATCGTCAATCAGTCTTGGATTGTCAGAAACAGATGGACCCATTTTTGAATGATAAAATTGCGCATCATTCCGAGTGCCTTGAAGCTCCATAGAAGTCTTAGAGTAGTTAAATCCGACAGATATTGAGGCCGTCTTTTTGCGAATGTCTTTAGGGCATGTGATTGCCGAGGCCGTCGAAAGGAGGATCGCCAAGAGAAATGATAACATAAGCTCATAATACAACCTGGCGGATAGCGAGGCCATAAATCAGATTCCGAGATCTGAGATTCGCGCCTTTAGACTTGGAGCCACTCAAGCCCAATCGCATTTCCTAACGTTGTGGGCTCAGGGGCACTAACGTAAGCTGGACTCAAGAAACCTATGATTGAACACACGAAATGAAGCCTTATTATCACTTTATTTTCATCGAATCAGAGAGTAGATTCGGAGGTCATTCAAAAAGACCAACCCTTAAGGAGATTTTCTATGTTCAAGCTATTGCTCTCTCTCGTCGTCGCGCCCCTTATTTCCTTCCCTCCTGCGCAGGCTAAAAGCGTAGAGCCCATCCGAATTGAAATTGGAAAAAACTATGATGGCTATTCAAACAAGGAACTGCGCCGGAGAGTATGGCAACTTGAAAAGGCTGTGGCTCAATTGCAAGATCAGGTGTTTCAGCTGGCCGTAAAGTCCTCTACCGGCACTGGGAGTTGGACCTGCCAAATTCAGTCCTTCGGAAAGACACTGGTGGCCGCTGGCCAAACCAAAGCCAGTGCCCTTGCTCAAGTTTTGAAAAAATGCAGCGATGCAACCAATGCCATTCATTGTAATGAGTCCGACGTCAAATGTGACAATGAATAGATGGCCTTGCTTAGACTTTTCTCTTTATTTTCCCATCTTTTATTGAGAGGGTTCATTAAGAATTCGAATTGGAGGGTGACTCAATGACGATCAGAAATCTTTTAACAAGTTCTAAGCCTTTGGGATGGCTCTTCTCCTCAATTGTTATCACAACTCTTTTCGGCTGTGGCACCCAAACCAAGATGGAAGATAAGACCTCTCAATTCAAAATGATTGAAGAGAGAATTGGTGGGCGCCTTGGTCTTGCTGCTTTTGACCTGGAAAAGAAGAAAGTCCTTTATTACAACCAGGACGAAAGGTTCCTCATGGCCAGCACGGTTAAACTCTTGCTCGTCGCTTACGTATTACATCGAGTGGATCAAGGGAAGGAGAGCCTCAATCGCGTGCTGCCATTCACTTCAGCGAATCTGGTTGGACACTCCCCAGTCACTTCTAAGATGGCCAATAAGGGCGGAATGAAGATCGAAGACCTTTGCGCCGCCGCAATTCAATGGAGTGACAACACCGCAGCCAATGTTTTGTTTAAAGCCGACGGAGGCCCACTGGGTCTTACGAGCTTCTTGAGATCCACCGGAGATCAAGAAACCAGATCCGACCGCATCGAGCCCTTTTTAAACGACTCTATTCGAGGCAAAGAATTAGACACAACCACACCAAAAGCTATGGCGAGCACCATAGAGAAATTGATCTTTGGAAAGGTGCTGTCTGCCAATCTACAAATGAAGCTCAAGGAGTGGATGCTCAAAAGTCAAACTGGCGGAAATCGGCTAAAGGCTGGACTGCCCCCCGGATGGACCATTGGAGATAAGACTGGGACGGGTGACAATGGACTCACCAATGACGTTGGTGTGATCTTTCCCGCAGATGGATCACCGATTGTAATCTCATCGTTTATTTCTGACTCCAAATCTTCTCAAGCAGAGCTAGAGAAAGCCCTGAGTGAGGTCGCGCGAATTGTCGCCGAGGTGAACGGATCCTCTCAAAACAAAAATTAATCCGCCACCTTACTGGAACAGCTCGTCTTTTTGCTGAGGAGATTTATTTGAGGTTTTATAAGCACTATAAAAATAAGCCCTATAAATTCATTGGCATAGCCAAACACAGTGAATCTCTTGAGGACCTGGTGATTTACGAAACCCTCTATGGGAATCAACTCGGCTCTTTATGGGCTCGCCCTAAAGAGATGTTTTTTGAATCGATCACTTTAAATGGAATTGAAAAAAAGAGATTTAGAAAATTGGATCTTGAGATCGAGGCCTTCGCCGATCTTGAAGAATCTCATATCGATCGGATTTCAAAACTTGCTGAATATATCTTTAGCGATTGGGATTTCAATGACTTCAAGACCAAACTCAAAAGTCACACAGGAATCTATCTTCTCATTGCAAAAATAGAGAATCAAGAAGTGGGTTTTAAGCTAGGATACGAAAAAGACAACACCACTTTTTACAGCTGGCTTGGAGGGGTTTTGCCCGAGTTCCGTGGCCTGGGAGTGGCCTCAGACCTTATGGTCTTTCAGCAAGAGGGATGCATAAAAAAGGGATACAAATTGATTCAGACAAAGACTAAAAATAAGTTTAAAGAAATGCTTCTCTTAAATATCAAATCTGGATTTCAAATTATCGGGTTCGAAGAGGTCGCAGGGGGCGAGTCTAAAATCATTTTGGAAAAGAAAGTCTAGAGGCCTGCCTCAAAGAAATGGATCGGATTTCTCTCGAAAGGTCCTTCCTAAAGAATAAAAGGTCGGCCGAATGTTTTCCCCTAACGATCAAGTCTCCCCGGCCAGCTAGGGTTCCCGTATAGAGATTCCGACAAATCTTTTGAATAAAACTTTTGGTAGTGGCGCAAACGCTTTCGAAATTATTTCCCAGCAAACTCTTTTTCATGAAGCCAGGCTGCCTGCCGAGGAGGGCTTTTGGTCCGACTCCATTCTTCAAGCATTTCCGGCGCCACTTCTTTTAAGTGCTTCATCTGATCAAAGGTTCCTGTCACACAAGTCAATTCCACACGGTGACCATCCGGATCGAAGAAGTAGATTGATCGAATGATCCCATGTTCGACCACTCCTAAGACATCGATTCCCTTTTTCTCAAGCTCTCCTTTGGCCTCCACTAAGGCCGCTTCATCTTTAACTTGAAAGGCAATATGCTGAACCCAGCGAGGGGTCCCTTCGTCAAAGCCCTGCTCCTTTTCACCCGTGAGTTCGAAAAAGGCCAGGATGTTCCCTTGCCCCGCATCCAAGAACACATGCATATAGGGATTTGGCTCTTTTGTTGATGGCACCTTGTCTTCTGCGATGCAGACAAGCAAGTCCATATTGAGATGGTTCTTGTAAAAATCCACAGTTCGTTTTGCATCTCGGCAGCGGTAGGCCACGTGATGAATCTGTTCAATTCGAATCATCGATCTCCCCTTACTTTCAAATAAAGTTCATCTAAACTTTCATAAAGCTGTTCCGGACTTTCTAAAAGAAAAAGCTTCTTTTGAATTTCATCAATTCTAAACTCCTGTTGACGAATTTTATCCACATCAAACGGAACCACTTTTGGCTCTTCGCTCAATGCATAGGCACACTCCGCCGTGGATGAAGCAATTCCGGCGCCGAAAACCCGAACCCCCTCCGGAGTCTTGATCAAGCCAAACTCTATGGTGAACCAAAAAAATCTCTCAAACTGCCTGACCAGATCGGGACGATCTAAAAATTGACAAGTGATCTCTCCAAACTTCTGACAGAAACGAGAGTAAGCCTCATCTATTAAAAAAGGCATGTGGCCATAAAGGTCGTGAACAATATCCGGCTCGGGAGTATAACTTAGATCCTTTTTGTCTCGTATGAAATGACCAATAGGAAAAAGCTTTTGAGCAAGCAAGGTGTAAAAGTTCTCGACGCCTTCCAAACCATTGACAAAAAGCCCCTGAAAACCGCTTTTCTTTCTTAGCTTTTCATTCACCTTATCCAGGTCTGGAATTGACTGAGAAGAAATTCCAAAAAACTCAAGGCCTTGATGAAAGGGCTCAGCCACTTGCTCTCTCCGCACCTTTCCATGAGCATCTAAAATGGCTTGCCAGGTTTCAAGACCCTCTTTTCCGAAGTCTGTTTGCCTTTGAGCTTTCAAATTAAAGAACTCCGCGCCTCATCTGATCCCTTTCGATAGAGTCAAATAGAGCTTGAAAGTTTCCTTCACCAAAGGACAAATGCTGCTCCCTTTGGATAAGCTCAAAAAAAATAGGGCCTACCAAATTTTTTGTGAAGATCTGAAGTAGGTAGCCATTTTCATCTCCATCCACCAAGACATTGAGCTTTTTGATCTTCTCTTTCTCCTCTTTGACATTTGGGACGCGATCAAAAACTGATTCGTAATATTTTGAATCGATATCTAAAGTTTCAATTTGCGTTCCTTGAAAACGATCGATAGAACTCAATAGGTCCTTCGTTAAGAACGCCAAATGCTGAACTCCAGGACCCTTATACTCTTCTAAATACTCATTGATTTGAGACTTGGCCTCATCCGCCTCATTGATGGGAATGGAAAACTGCCCACATGGAGATCTCAATGCATAAGAAGTCAATCCTGTCTTCTGTCCTTTTATATCAAAATACCTGACTTCTTCAAAACCGAAGATGTCTTTGTAAAAGCTGGCCCACTTTTCCATCGTTCTTTTAAAGACGTTGTTTGTGAGGTGATCAATAAGAAGAAACCCCTTTTCCGGAACGATCACTGGATCTTGAAGATTCTCAAATCCGAAACGAGTGTAACTAAATTCTCCCTTAACGTCTGGCTGTATAAAATAAATAAGACTCTCACCAATTCCATAGATAGCGGGCAAAGAGACTCTCTCCGAAGAATAGTCCCCATAGGGATAAGACCGTGCTCCTCTTGAGACAGCCTCAATGAGAGCGTCAGATGAGTTCTTCACTCTCCAACCCATGGAGGAAATCGAAGGTCCGTGATCTTTATGAAACTGATCGCCAAAAGAGTTCGGCTCATAGTTCAATAAAAAGGTGATCCCTCCTTGTTTATAGAGATCAATGTTTTTTTCTTTATGCTTTGCCAATTTAGAAAAGCCTAAATCGAGAAAGAGTTGATGAAGTCTCTCCGGCGAAGCCGCGCTAAATTCGACAAATTCTATGCCGTTCAGATTCAATGGGTTTTTACTCATATTTCCTCCAAGGTTTTCTTAGAATATTAAATTTAAATGTTGAAATATAGATCATTTATCGCCTATTCTTTGTCATATTTTCCGACATTTTAAAGGAGACCCTTTTGGACATTACCCTTGAGCAAGCCCGAGCTTTTGAGGCCACCCACCGCCTAGGAACCATTCAGAAGGCGGCAAAATCCCTAGGGAAGGGACACTCCGCCATCCTTTACCTCATCAAATCGATTGAAGCACAGGTCGGCTTTGAGCTTTTTGATCGAAGAGGATACCGAAACCAAATCAGCCCGAAGGGCCAGATTGTCTTAAAGTTCTGCCAAAAGCTTCTTGCGACAACGCAAGAACTCGAGATGGCTTGTGAGAATCTAAGAAGTGGATGGGAGCCCAGTCTCACCCTCATTTATGATGGCGTCGTCGATTTCAATCTTATTGGTGAAGCACTTTTAAAACTGAACAAATCCCAGGTTCCTACTGAAGTTAAAATTGTCGCTGCCTATTTAAATGAGGTCGAAAAAAAGTTTGTGGAGGAGCGTGGGAGCTTAATGGTGACTGTTCTTCCCATACAACTTCCAAATGTGATTTCGCTCGCTCTCGAACCCATTCGCATGCTTTTGGTTGCTCACTCGAAACATGAGTTGAGCGAGTCGAAGAGAGAAAAAATCTCCACGAATGAGTTAGCTAAGCAAACTTACATCAAGGTGAGGGAAACCTCCGGACAGTTGGGACTCAGCACCGAACACATTGAGTTTAGCTCCTCCTTTTTGGTGAATGACTTTAGTACAAAAAAGATGGCGATCGCAAAAGGCTTAGGCTTCGGCTGGCTCCCTGAGTATCTGATTAAAAAAGAAATCAAAAGTGGGCTCTTCATCCCACTCAACACGGAGATCAAAAATGAGCATCACTTTAGACCGAAGATCTTTTACAGAAATGAAGAACTCACAGGGCGAACCACGAGTGAACTGATCCGATTTTTTTCATAATCTCGCCTCTGCGAAAAGTTTTGTGCAAAGTCCGTTTCGACTCAAACTCTCACTCACTTGAAAAAAGGACGGCCACGACCTAGAAGGGAGATTCATCGGATCTAATCAGTTGCCCCACAGAAATCACATCTACAAAATGGACTCGTTTCCTATAATAAAGACGTCCACTCAGAATGAGTACTCACCTTCAGATCAAATAAAAAATGAAGGTGTAATTTCACTCTCGAATAGTCTAAACCTGTTCCTTAAAACTGTTTGTCACGTCTCTCTCCGTGCCTTGATCAAACATCTGCCTAGAAGATCCTGATAATGTCACTCGCCTTCTTAACTTCCAAATCAGCCATAGCCCAATCAGAGAAGGTAAGGCCAGCCACCAATAAGCCTTCAGTCCAGCCGCCAGCGCCTGCCCCATCCTCAATAAGACCGGGGAGAATCGAAGCAAAATAAGAATTCCCAAAACAATAAGAATCAATCGGGAAAGACTAAACTTAAGATTTCTCATTTCACTTTAATGTTTCCGATGGGAAGCAAAATATTGGCGCTTCCACCACTCCCGCCTCCGCCAATCACGAGAGGGGAAATGCCGTTCCACTTCTCTACGATTTGAAGTTGTACGAGTCCAGGATTGGCCTGTACAGCCCGTCCACGGACTCGGATGGCTTCAGCCTCACCCTTTGCCCGAATGATTGCGGTCTCTGCCTCAATCTGAGCTTTAGCTTGGGTGAATTTTGCCTTCGCCGCCTCTTGCTCTTGCACCATTTTCGCCTCAATGGCGGACTCAAGCTCTTTCGATAACTTGACGTCCTGAATGACCACATCTTCAATCACCAGCAAGTCGCCCACTTTCAGTCGGGACGAGGCCAGAGTCTTCGCCTTAATCTCCTCTCTTCTCTTTACGATCTGCTCGGCACTTTGTAAGGCAGTGACTTCTTTTAAAGCTTCACTGATTCTAGGAGAAATCAAACTGTCAAAGGGATCCCCGTAGTAATCACGAAACATTTTGACGATCATGTTCTCCGGGATTCGGTAAAGAACTTTTAGCTCCACAGTGATCTGTTGGAGGTCCGAGGAATAACACTCTGTTTTTGAAACCGTGGTCTGCTGGCGCACAGAAATCGGTATCACCGTGGTAACAAAAGGAAGCTTAAAGCCCAAGCCCTCAGGTGCAAAGACCGTGGAGACTTTACCCATTGTCACAAGAACTCCCCGATGCCCTGGAGGAATCACGAAGGTTGCACTGATCATTAACACCACACCTATAAAGACAACCACGCCGACACTAAAGAAGGAGCGATTGCGTTTTAGATTTCTTAAAAATTCTTCTGTCGGATCCATATTTCTTCCTGTCTGTTCATTTGATATAGATTGTCTATAGGTCAATCGACTTTCGGTGTATACAAATTTTGAATCTAATGACGAGCGAAACCCTGCTTAGGCCAACTGAGCCGTTCTCCCGCTAAACTATCAAACCATCGCTCAAGCGAAAATTGAGGAAAGACCCCTGAAAGGCAGGGATTTCATCTCGACAATGGATCCCTTTGGATTGTTCAGTACGCCTATAATTTTGGAAAAATTCATCATCCAGCCCATTTGCCACTCGTCGTTCTTCTTATCCTTTCATTTTCTCGAGCGGGAGATCACTTCTCAATGGATCACCGGATTAGAAGATGGCAAGGCAAGAAGCTTTCAAAATTGAGTCCTGAATATCTTTGGCCAGTGAGATTGATTCGAATCTACACCGTCTTCATCTATTTCGAAGCGGCTTTCCAAAAGCTTCGACACACAGGCCTTGACTGGATGTCCGCCGATAGCATTTCCATGATTATCATGGCGGCTCCGTTTCCTACGGGTCTAGGAACACTCATTGCGTCTCACTCTTCCTTGGCCTTTGCCTCCGGCTTTGGAATTCTCTTTATTGAAGCCGGAGCAGTATTGTCTCTATTCTCTTGGAGACTAGCGGCCATTTTCATTCCCGGGATTGCCCTTTTTCATTTATTGTCCTATCTCACCATTGGAGAAGACGCCTATTTCTTCTCCTACCTCATTGGCTTCATTTTTTGGATTCCCTTTGAGAAGATCTGCGAAAAGAAGGTCTCCGCAATTCCTCTTGAGCCACATATAGAGGCTCGCCCTTCCATCAATTAAGAAGGGGGAGGGAGGAAAGCACCCGATGATTTTTACAATCTACAACATAGGGATGAGGGACATTGAAATACCTCTCGACATCAAATAGCCGGTTGGATAGGTTCCAGAGCTGTGAGCGCTCTAGTCAATTTTCCTTGGTACGATCTCCCAGAACTGAATCAGCTGCATGATCAGCTTTGGCTGGAACTCAAATATCGATTGGCCAGCAGAGGTCTAAGGGACCTCCCAAAGCTTCGGCAAACGAATGTGAATCACGACATGATGCTGCTCTCCGATCAACTTTTGATCACTCAGACTTGCGGCTTCGATGTAGCCACTCAAGTTCCAAGAAAAGTTTGTTTAATAGCCGCCCCGACTTTCAATTTGGTTGAATGTCCTCAGGGCCATTACTACAGCTACCTCCTCTCCCACAAAAAAAAACTTGGATCTCAGGCCTCGGTTTCAATCAATGACTCTCGGTCTTGGTCTGGCTGTCACGCCCTTCTAAAATACTGCAAAGATAGAGAGATCGAAATTGATTGGGCCACCAGTTGTTTTTCTGGAAGCCATAGAGAGAGCCTAAAGAAGCTGCTGCGAAAAGAAGTCCACGTCGCGGCCATTGATGCGGTGACTCTCACGCTTTACTCAAAGCATGTCCCGAATATTTTTGATCAACTTTCTATTCTAGGAAGGACTCTCCCTATTCCGGCTCCTCCTTATGTGACAAGCCTGTCAAATTCTACAGAACTCGTAGGGATCGTGTTTGAGGAACTTCAAGATTTGGTAAGGACTTCCCCATGGATTCAAGAAAACCTTCTTCTTTTGGATCTTCTAAAGGTCTCAAGAAAAACTTATGAGGAATGCCAGCAAAATCTTTTTTTAGATTTTCATGGTCAGACTCCTATTCTGGATCGATCGTCGGCAAGGTTTGCTCATGAGTGAAATCGTTGCTGAAAAGGCCTTTGATCTTTTAGATCACAAAAACACGGTTTGTATTGACGTGCGCTCTGAAGGCGAATTTGAGAAAGGGTCTTTTCCTGGCGCTGTCAATATCCCCCTCTTAAATAATGAGCACCGTCATATTGTAGGTCTGGTCTACAAACAAAAAGGGCAAGAGGCTGCGATTGTGAAAGGTCATGAGTTGGTTGACCCTCTTAGAGCGAGCCTCGTCCAAAGGTGGAAAGAGACTCTTGATAGAGGACAGACACCCTTGCTTTATTGTTGGCGCGGTGGACTTCGCTCAAGAATTTCTTGTGAGTGGATCCGCGAGGGAGGAGGCCAGGTTTTACAAGTCATTGGAGGGTTTAAAGCCCTTAGAGAGATCTCTCTTAAACTCCTTAGCTCTCCACCAGAATTTTTGGTTCTTGCTGGAATGACAGGCTCAGGAAAGTCAGAACTCTTGAAAGAAGCTCCGAACCCCATCGACATTGAGGCCTTAGCCCAACACCGAGGAAGCGCGTTTGGAATCATCCCCCAAAAACCTCAACCCACTCCAATTGACTTCGAAAACTCTTTGGCTTTAAAAATGAGGCACCCTGGCACTCGCTTTACAGTTGAAGACGAGAGCATCACCATCGGACGTTGTCGTCTGTCACTTCCTATGTATCAAAAAATGGCTCGGTCCCCCTCCATTCTGCTCGAGGTGCCTGTCGAAAAAAGAGCTCACAATATTTTCTTGGAGTACGTCACTAAACCCCTCGAAGAGGATCGGAGAAAGGAAGAGCTTGAAGGGCATTACCTTCACTGTTTAGCGAAGATTCATCGGCGCCTGGGCGGACTGGAATCTCAAAATATCTCCAAAATGATAAATCAAGCTTTTGAAAGAGAGACCAGCTTTGACGCTCACAAACCTTGGATTGAAAGTCTTCTGACGAAATACTACGATAAAATGTACACTCATTCACTGAGCAAGAAAGAACGTCCCCTTCTCTTTCGAGGGGATTTTGACGCTTGCAAGGATTGGCTTCAAAAATGGTCAAAGAACCCATCTATAAAGATTTAGTTCTCGTTGGCGGAGGACACTCCCATATCATCGCCCTCAAGCAACTGTCTATGAGGCCTATCCGCCACCTTCGTATCACGCTGATTTCAGACAAGACCTATGCTCCTTATTCAGGGATGCTTCCAGGCCTTATTGCCGGATGGTACGACTTTGAGGAGTGCCATTTTGATTTATCAAACTTGTGTCAGCGGCTTGGCGTCCGCTTTGTTCTAGCCTCGGCGAAGGGGATCGATACAGAATCCAGGGAGATTCACTTGGAAGGGCATCCCTCTATCGGTTATGACCTTGCCTCGATCAATGTGGGAAGTCGCCCCAATATGGAGGGGATTCCAATCGATGAGCACATTCTCCCCCTCAAGCCCATCTCCCACTTTTTAGAAAAATGGAATTCTTTTTTGGATCAACTGCGAAGTGAGTGTCCGCCAATGAAAGTGGCAATGATTGGCGCCGGTGTGGCCGGCGTTGAGATCTCATTCACTCTCAGAAGATTGATCGCCGAATTGAACTTGGAAACGGAAGTTCATCTTTATGAGCGCTCCCCTCAAATTTTGCCTGGCCACAATTCAAAGGTTCGAAGAGCCGTAATGAAGGAGATCGAAAAAAAGGGACTTCATCTTCACCTGGGTGAGACTTTAAAAAATCCCTCACAAACTGATTTTGATTTTATCTTCTGGGCAACCCAAGCCGCAGCTCCCGATTGGTTTCAAGAAAGTCAGCTCCCAACAAATGAAAAAGGGTTTTTAAGAACATTGGACACCCTACAAGTGGAAGGCGTTCCAAATCTATTTGGGGCTGGGGACTGTATTTCATTTTCAAATAGAGATTTACCTAAGTCTGGAGTCTACGCTGTAAGGGAAGGCGGTATCCTGGCTCAGAACTTGAGAAAGAAACTTTTAGATCAATCACCTCTCAAAAAATATCGCCCGCAAAGAAAAGCGCTCGCCCTGATCGCACTTGGCAGAAAGTATGCCATAGCGTCTCGTGGTCGACTTTATTTGAGAGGAGCTTGGCTTTGGTGGCTAAAAGACCAAATCGACCGCGCCTTCATGGAAAAGTTTAAAAGCATTCCTCCCATGTCAGAAGGAAAAATTGAATATTCAGACGCCATCCAATTTGATTTGCGTGAGACCTTAAACACCTGCGGAGGCTGTGGATCTAAAGTGGCATCCAATCTTTTAAGTGAAGGATTGAAAGATCTTTCCCTCATTAATAGGTCTCAAGACCTTCTCGTCGGATTGGATCAACCCGACGATGCCGCCGTCACAAAACCACCTCCTGGGAAAATGCTTGTTTCAACGGTGGATGGCTTTCGTTCCTTTTCCGATGAGCATTACCTCTTTGGTCGTGCGGCCTGTCACCACGCCATCAGTGATGTCTATGCCATGGGAGCAAGACCTAGCCATGTTCAATGCATTGTCACGCTTCCTTCTGGTTCCAAAGAAATTCATAAAAGAGACTTTAAGCAAATGATGTCAGGGATCTCAGAGACCTTGAATGAAGACCAGGTCGTCCTCA
>Ga0100403_1001544_pt1 | contig 20438 bp, 28 predicted proteins | sample CryGeymet201501t_FD_83663 | JGI IMG/M metagenome (GOLD analysis project Ga0100403, IMG submission 83663) | Groundwater microbial communities from Crystal Geyser aquifers in Utah, USA - Crystal Geyser metaG 2015-01t | ecosystem: Environmental > Aquatic > Deep subsurface > Groundwater | place...
CGGACTACGCCAAGCGGTCAGGACAATGCCGCTCGAACAGGCTGCCGACAAATACAACGTGGCTCTAGGGACCGCATATAAATTTCTGAAACTTGCGAGGGAACTATGATAGATACAGATTCCCCTTCCGGTTCATGGGAAAAGGCGCTCAGGAAGCCCAAGCAGCTTAGCGAGCGGTTCACGGTCGAACTGCCCTATCCGCCATCTGGATTATTGCCAAATAAGGCCCGCACAAGGCATTGGGCCGGTAATGGCACTATCGCTGCGGATTACAAGGAGGATTGCCTGACAGCCTGCTTGGGGGCCAGTGGAAGCGTGGATTGGTGTCCTGACCTACCTGTCATGGTGGAGTTGACCTTTCACCGACACGACAAGCGCCATGTCGATCTCGACAATTTACTCGCCGCAACAAAAGCGGGAATCGACGCAATCGCTTCATATCTCAAGATCGATGACAAGCATTTCGAGTTCACGATCCGGCGCGGGGAGGTTCGCAAACCTTCCGTTGTGGTGGTCGTGATATGAAAATTTCGTCCACAGGTTTGTCCTGACCCTTGCAAAAACAGCCACGGAAGGGCGAGTAAATGCATTTAACGAACAATACAAAACCGCGTGTTGAATCGCAACTATATTCGATGACCGGCTTCATTCAGCCGTCCCTCAGAGAGAAAATCGAAAACAGGCGGCTTTTTAGTCCGATAGATCCAGCGAAGTCCCCGTTGTTTATGGAGCGGGCTTCATATGTTTTGGGTATTCCGCCGTCTCTTATCCGATGCAGGAAGGGTGTTAATTACCGCCCCAAATCTACTGACAAGGGGGCGCGCCAGCAGCTTTTGGCAAGGCAGGCCTGCGCCTATGTCATGAGCGTTCATCTTGGCTATGAACTTGGGATGATCGCCAACGCTCTTGGTATAGAGCAAAAGGCCGTCCGGGCCTCTCTCCCCCGAGCTGCAAAGAGAATTAAAGAAGATCCGGGTTTTGCCAACATGGTAGACGCGCTGGAAATGTGCGTATGAGCAGCGAGGCTCTTGCATGGGCGTTCAAGCAGGACGTTAAGCCATCTGCGGTGAAGTTCACCCTGATAGCTCTGTGCGAGTGCGCCAATTACAAGACCGGCCATATATTTCCGTCGATTAAGCACCTTGCTGAAATTACTGGGCAAAACCGCAAGACCATCATCGCAAACATTCAGAAATTGGAAGATGCTGGGCTGCTTGTTGACACTGAGCAGAGGGCCGGAACAACCAAGCAAATCAAGGTGTATAGAGCAACAACAGAAACAGTCCCAAATACGGAACAGTCCCAAATACGGAACAGTTCCGTTTCTGACGTTAAACAGTCCCAAAAACGGGACACGGAACCTTCAAGGGAACCTTCAAGCAATAAAAAAGATACCGCGCGCGAGATTTCCGAAGATTGGCAGCCAGCTGAATTTGGGAAGGATGCGAAGAGCAGAAAGATAATCGAACGCTGGACGCCTGCCGAGCTTGCTCACCAGCTTGAACATTTCATCGCCCATCACAGGACTAGGCAGAACAAGTTTCCAAGCTGGCAGGACGCTTGGAAAACATGGGTTTTGAACAGTGACAAATTTAAGGGATACGGAAATGGCGGAAACAATGGAAAGAACGGAAAATCAGGGAGTGGCGACGGTCTTTTCGATGCAGCAGCTCGACAGCTCGAAGCGGCAAGCAATCGACGAGATGGCATGGGATCACTACCCGACTACAGCGGAGCGTAAGTGGTTGGAACCGTTGGCCGCAATGGCCAGCCCGCCGTTCACGCCAGCCCAGCCAGAAAAGATTACAGGCGTGATTCTGGCTTTGTCGGCAGCCCTGCCAAAGCAGCGGACCGATGAGATGCGCGGGGAAACGATGCTGGCCGTATACCAGCGCCAACTTCGCGACATGACCACGGAAGAAATTGAGCAGGCAGCGCGCAAGTGCCTGGATGAACTGGACTGGTTCCCGACTATCCACCAGATCAAGGAACGGGCAGTCGGGTTGTTGGGGAACAGGCTTTCGACGACCGAGCAGGATTATCACAACAGGATACGGGCAATAGCACGCCGCAAGCCACCGGAGGCCGAAACATGGCAGCGGCCACAACTAACGGAAGCCGAGCGGATGCTTCTCGACGCTGAAACCGCCGAGGTATTGGCGGCACTACGCAATAAGGCAAAATCTGAGCGCGGGGCATGGTCGCCACGTTGAAGCCCAATAATTTCAGAAAACCCCGAACCGAGAAGGAATTACGAGTGCAGTATAGAAACGGATTGATCGATGACCGCCCTCGCCTCGCTTGCCAAATGCGCTGGACTGACACGGGGAGCGACTTCGACATTATCGCGGTCGGCTTTTGGGAAGATCCTGCCAGAATAGCGGCTTCGGCCAAAGCTGTGAAAGCAGACGAAACGGCCCCGGACGACATTCGGTTTTTGCGGGATCACGAACTTATGAGCAGGGGATAGGGATATGAGCGAAGTTGGATTTAGTAAAGTTGCTGGGGCGATTGAAGATGCTAAAACACCACGAGCCACCCCAATGACCAATGACCCCCGAGACGCAGAGCGCGATGCGATTGTGGCGTGGTTACGGGAAAACATAAAAGAGTGCGAGAGATTGGCTACGCTAATGACAAGTCAAGGTTCATTTCTTGACGGGGTAAAAATGGGCGACGTGGGCAGGTCTCAAGAAGGGATAGCCCAAGCAATCGAGCGCAACGAACACCGGAAGGGCGACATGATCCAAGCAGCACAAGAGACCGGGGATGAAACATGAAGCTAGAACGGGTCGCCACATTCGCTGCAGCGAGGCGCGCAAAGCAAAGCAGGGGCAACCAGCGGGAGAAAAAGCCAAGGCAAGTTGCTGCACAGCCTCCCGTCATGCCAACACCCGAACGCATGGCTAAAAGCGATTTCGTCATGGTGACAGTTCACCATGACGAAAGCGCATCCAGAACGGAAGCTGGTCGGTTCAGGGATTGGCACGTAACCCAGCGCGCCCGCAATTCGCTATCGGATGACCAGTGCAAGATCATCGTGAAGTATATCGATGTCTGGACATTGTGCGAAGAGCGCAGCCCGACACGCGACAGTCTGGACCAGTCGCGCTATGGCGGGGAATATAACCCGTTCAAGTTCATGGAAGCCCGCAAGAGATTGAGCCGATGGAACGCCTGTATCGGCTCACAGAACGCAAAAGAGTTTGTCTTGGTATGTTGTAAGGGGCTGGGCTACAAGGGCGCTGCAATCGCCTTATTCGGCGAAGGTGCGGGCAGGCATGACGAAGAGCGGATAAAGCGGCATTTTGACAAGGCGTTGACGATCCTCGACGCGGCGATGGATTGATTGCTAAATAAATGAAAATAGTTTTTGACTATAGGACCATTGGACCGTATAAGAGTTACATCGAAAGGGCAAATTGCCCACCAACAAAGGGGAAATGAAATGTCTTTTTATCACTCACTTATAACCGCAGCGACCGGCGTATCTGATGAAGCTATTTTGTCTGAAATCGAGGACACTATGCGGGAAGTGATTTTTCATTCAACGCTCAATTGGCAAACGGAAGAACAATTGACAGCCGCCGCTGTAGAAGCAAGGGCGATTGTTGATTATGCCAACTCGCCAGCAGGCATCGCAGACTATGAATCATATCTCTCTTCATGGGACAAAAAATCATGAGAGTTCTTGTCGCTTGCGAATATTCCGGCACTGTCCGCGATGCCTTCCGTGCCCGTGGATTCGACGCTTGGAGTTGTGACCTGCTACCAACGGATGCAGACCCTCGCTGGCATATTCAGGTCGATGTTCTCCCGCTCGCATATTCGGGCGATTGGGATTTGATGGTGGCACATCATCCCTGCACACACCTTGCCGTTAGCGGCGCTCGCCACTTTGCAGCCAAGCGCGCCGATGGTCGCCAGCAGGCTGCACTGGATTTCGTCCAGAAGCTGCTTGACGCGCCGATTGAGTATATCGCGCTAGAAAAACCCATTTCGATTATCAGCAGCCAGATACGCAAACCTGACCAGATAATCCAGCCTTGGCAGTTTGGCCACGGTGAAACCAAGGCGACTTGTTTGTGGTTGGACAACCTACCCAAACTAAAGGCGACCGATATTGTCGAAGGCAGAGAGGCTAGGGTGCATCGCTTACCGCCGACTGCGGATCGCTGGAAACTTCGTAGCACTACATATCGGGGTATTGCCGACGCGATGGCAGACCAGTGGGGCGACTTTTTGCATATAGAGAGACGCGCAGCATGACCCCCGGCCAATTCAAAGCAATCCGCACGAACGCCAGCCTGACACAAGACGGTCTGGCGAAGCTGCTGCGGCTGTCCGATAGCCGCTCAATAAGGCGCTATGAGGCCGCATCGCGGGAGATAAGCGGACCGATTAGCCTGCTCATGGAAATGTTACAGGATGGTAAAATACAGGGTTGACAAACACCGTCTGATATGCAATGCGAGGGCAAGAATCAATTATTGCGTCTAGAGGACGTAACGAGTTTGTGCGGCGACTCTGAAACGCAGAAGCGACTGTCGGGTAATGATCTGCCTCGCAGAAGATGGTCGGGGAGACTCGGCGCATCAACGACCAGCCTAGCGACTGGCCCACACAATAACACACAGGGGTCGGACAATCCGCCCCGCTTGATTCTCCACAGCCCGCATCCAACACAAAACATTATGAGCCATCAAAGCTAAGCTAGGCAAGGTGATTGGCGCCGCGGTGCTGTGGAGAGCCTTGCGGGGGAAAGACCATGCTGCTAACCATAGGCATCGCTTTCGGCATTATAGCATTGGGCGTAATAGCAGGCGGCGTAACCTTTTGGCTAATGCTGCGGGATATGGTTCCGCCGTTGCCGTGGTGATGGGGGATTGATATGGCCCGCTATACGAAAAAGCCGAAAGCATGGTGTGAGGACGAAGATGCTTGGGACTATGATATATTTCGGCACGATCTGACTGTTTGCGACCACGAGCCGATCAACACTGGCCTGCTTGACGCAGATGGCGACGAGATATGGCGTGAGCCGAACCCGATTGGCTTTGGCCGCGACGAAGAATGGTGATACCCGAGCTGGACGACACAACAATACGGGCGATAGCAGTCCAGGCGGCCAGCACATTGAAGAACGCAGACATAACCGAGATGCTTGGCAAGGCTGACGCAATCCAAGAGTTTATCGATCCGCAGGCATACGGTGGGGATTTTACATTTACGTTAGAGAAGCAACCATGAGTGATGCCGCTATTGAAAGCGCCGTTAAGCGTGATGACGGGGGCAAGTTCATTGTGCCTCCCAAGTCGCCAGGCAGACCGAAAGGTGCTCGCAACAAACTTGGCGAGGCATTTATTGAGGCACTGCATGATGATTTTACCAGCCACGGTGTCGTAGCAATCCAGACCGTCCGCAGCGAGAAGCCTGACCAATATCTAAAAGTCATTGCCAGCCTTCTGCCAAAGGAAATGAACCTGAATGTAACGGACGCTTACAGCGAGATGTCGGATGATGAACTTATCGAGCGAATCAGAGACCTTAGCGCCTCCTTCGCTCCCCTCCTTGCTGGCGGAAATGGAAGCGTTGCAGAGCGCCTTGAAGGCCCGGCAGGCGAAGGACAGCATTCTAAAGTTCACTAAGCATACCAATCACATTTACCAGATAGCGCGGCATCACGAATTGATAGCCGACAAATTGGAAGCGGTTGAACGCGGTGAAATTGACCGGCTGATGATATTCATGCCGCCAAGGCACGGCAAAAGCGAGTTGGCGTCAAAGCGGTTTCCGGCGTGGTGCCTGGGCCGCAACCCGACAAGACAGATAATCGCGGCAAGCTATAACAGCGATCTGGCAAACGACTTTGGCCGGAACGTCCGCAACATTGTCGGCAGCCCTGAATTTACGGAAGTGTTCAACGGGGTGTCGCTTGCACCTGACAGCCAGGCGGCAAACCGGATGAACACCAATAAGGGCGGCGCTTATGTTGCTGCGGGTGTTGGCACGGCGATAACAGGGCGCGGCGCTGACATCGCCTTGATTGATGACCCGCTGAAGGACCGGGAGGAAGCGGACAGCCAACGGCGCAGGGATTTGGTCTGGGATTGGTATCGCTCGACACTTTTCACGCGGCTTATGCCGAACGGTGCCGTGGTTCTTATCCAGACCCGCTGGCACGAGGACGATTTGGCCGGTCGATTGCTGGAGGCAGAAGGCGACCAGTGGGAGATATTGGACCTTCCGGCGATTAACAAGCAGAACGAGGCATTGTGGCCTGAATGGTATCCCCTGCCCGTTCTGGAGCGGATTAAGGCAACGATTGGGCCGCGTGAATGGTCTGCGCTGTATCAGCAGCAACCGCAACCAGATGAAGGAACATATTTTCAGCGCGACTGGTTCAAGAATTGGGAAACACTGCCCGACCTCAGATATTACGGGACAAGCGATTATGCGGTCACGGACGGCGGCGGCGATTACACGGTTCACACGGTTTGGGGTATTGATTCATCGGGCGCGCTATACCGCGTTGACCAATGGCGCGGACAAACAACGGCAGATGTCTGGATTGAAGAAAAGCTAAACCTGATTGCCAAGTATAAGCCGCTGGCGTGGTTCGGTGAAGCGGGTGTTATCCGCAAGGCTATTGAGCCAATGCTCAAGCGCAGGATGCGGGAACGGCGTTGCTTCTGCCGGATCGAATGGATTGCCAGTGTCGCGGACAAGCCGACAAGGGCGCGTTCGTTCCAATCCCGTCTGGCAATGGGTCAGGTATTCTTTGAGGCTGGCGCAGACATCAGTGAGTTTCTGGTGTTTCCGGCAGGCAAGCATGATGACGAAGTTGATACGGCCAGCCTGCTCGGCATGGCGATAGATCAGGCACACCCGGCAATTGTCCGGCATCCGGTAGTTCAGAACAATCCACCGGACCTATGGTCTCGCAAACGAAAGCAAGGGGGTGATACTTGGAAGACACTGTAAGCTCTCTTGAGAGATACAAGAAGATGTTCGCGGAATCGCGTGATCTTGGCCAGCAGATGCGCAAAGAGTCGGAGATCGACGACGATTATTTCCACGGCTACCAATGGACAGCCGAGGAACGGCGCATATTGCGCGAACGTAAGCAGCCTGACCATGTATTCAACCGCATCCGGCCAGCTGTTCTGGGAACGCTTGGCGTCATCAAGCAGGGCCGGACAGATCCCCGTGCCTATCCCCGCAATCCGCAGGACGAAGATTCCGCCGAGGTCGCCAGCAAGGTGTTGCGTTACATCGCGGACGAACAGCAATGGGATGACAAACGCATTCGTGGCGGTCAGGATTATTTGATTTCTGGCTGGACGGCTATCGAGATTGGCGTTGATGCAAGCAAGCGGATAACCGCCGAGGCAATTAGCTGGGAAGAGTTCTTTTTCGACCAGCGTTCGCGCCGGGAAGATTTCACCGATGCACGGTTCATGGGTGTTGCGCGGTGGGTATATGCCGACGATCTGGCGGCACAGTTCGAGATTGAGCCGGACAAGATTGCTGGCGTCTTTGAAGAAGCTTTGTCCGACACGTTTGAAGACCGGCCAAAGGACGCGCAATCGAATTGGGTTGACCGCAGGCAGCGCCGCGTTCTGGCCGTGATGATGTATCACCGGCACGGTGCGGAATGGCGCAGGTGCCTGTTTTATGCGGGCGGCATCCTGGAGGAAGGCCCCAGCCCTTATGTCGATGGCGACGGGAATCCAGCTTGTGGGATCGAGGCGCAGGCATGTTTCGTGGACCGGGAAAACAATCGTTACGGGATTGTGCGCGATATGCGCGGTCCGCAGGATGAAATTAACAAGCGGCGCTCGAAACTGCTGAACCTTCTGAACAACAGGCAGGTGCAGGCCAGCAACGAACTTGCAATGAACACCGACGCCGACGAAGTGCGGAAGGAGGCAAGCCGCCCCGATGGCGTTCTGCCCGTTGGCTGGCAGCCGGTAGCATTGAACGACCTGACCGGCGGGCAATTCAGCCTGTTGCAGGAGGCAAAAGACGAGATCGAGCGTTACGGGCCTAATCCGGCTGTTCTGGGGCGTTCTGGGGAATCCTCCAGTGGGCGCGCTCAATTGGTGCGCCAGCAGGCAGGATTGACCGAATTAACGGTTATTTTCGGCGGTCTGGAGCAATGGGAACTGCGCGTTTACCGTGCAATGTGGAGCCGGGCGCGGCAGTTCTGGGATGAGCCTCAGTTTATTCGGATAACCGATGATGATGGCGCGGCCGAGTTTGTGGGCATCAATCAGCCAATTAATGGACCCGCCCAAGTCATCATGGACCCCGCGACGGGCATGCCGACAATCATGCCAACCGTATTGGGATATGAAAACCAGTTGGCCGAGCTTGATGTTGACATAACGCTGGATACGGTTCCGGACACCGCGAATATCGCACAGGAACAATTTCAGGCGCTTGTCGATCTGGCCCGTTCCGGCGTCCAGATACCGCCGCAGATACTTATCGAAGCCTCCAGCCTGCCCAAGAAGCGCGAGATCATCGAGAAGATGTCTGGTGATAGCGAGGAAGGCCAGCAGGCCGCTCAGGAAGCCGCTCAAGCCAAGGAAATGGCAATGGCTGGGCAAATGGCAGAAATTGAAGAAACCAAAAGCAAGGCAGCGAAGAACAACGCTGATGCCGAGGCTTCAAAGGCCGGGTCAATCATCAAGGCTTTCGAGGCCGGGATGAACTCACAAGCAGTTTAAGGGATAGCCGCCGCCGGGCTTAACGGGCGATTCAACAGTTGGCAGTTGCATTTGCTGACCCCGCCGCCGGGGATCGGGCGCTTCGTCCTGTGAGACGTAAAAAGGAACCATCATGGATAAACTGGATATTTTGGAAGAGCCTGACGTAATTGAAGAAGGAGTTGTGGAAGCGCCTGAACCAGTTGCGGAAGAAGTAGATGCGGCACTAGAACCGGAGCCGCAAAACATAAAATCGGCAGTCAGGCCGGAGCCGGGATTTGTTCCCTTTGCTGCGGTGCTGGACGAACGCGACAAGCGCAAGGCGCTGGAGGCTAGATTGGCATCCATGCAGCCGGAGCCTGCTGCTCAGGAAGTTCCTGACATGTTCGACAATCCCGAGGGCTACACAGAATATCTGCAAAACCAGATGGAGGGCCGTCTTTATCAGCAGACCTTGACCCTTTCCGAGCGATTTGCTCGCCAGCAACATGGCGACGAATTGACCAACAAGGCGCTCGAATGGGGCAGAAGCCGAGCTGACGCAGACCCTATTTTCAACGAACAAGTAAGACGGTCGGCTGACCCTGTCGGGTTTGCCGTAACCGAGTTCAATAAGGAACAAATCTATTCGACGGTGAAGCCCGACGAACTGGAGAAGTTCCGTGCATGGCAAGAGGCACAAGCCGCCGTGCAGCAACCAACAAAAGAACAGCCGCCGACTCCCAAAACCATCAGTTCATTGCCTAGCGCCGGTGGCGTTGCACATGTTCCGACAGGGCCGGGGGCGGCGTTTGATTCTACCTTTGAAGGGTAAATGAAATGTCAGAAGTAACACTTGCATCCGCATCTGAAAAGCAGAAGTGGATCTCGCAATATCTCAAGGAATATGTCCGTGAGTCCGGTTTCAAGGGCTATATGGGCCGTTCCACCAGTTCGATTATCTGCACCAAGTATGAATTGCAGTCCGAGGCTGGTAAAACCATCAACATGCCGCTTATCACCCGCCTGACGGGCAATGGCGTCACTGGTTCGGACGTTCTGGACGGCAACGAAGAAGATGTTGGCAACTACAACTGCCCCGTCTCCGTCGATTGGCGTCGTAACGGCGTTCGGGTTCCGAAATCCACCAGCTACAAGACGGAAATCGATCTGCTTAATGCAGGCCGCGATCTGCTTCGCCAGTGGGAATCGGAAAAGCTGCGCGATGATATCATTCAGGCACTGATGTCGGCGGCAACGTCCGGCTCGACGACTGTGAACATGGTTGATAGCACGGCAGCCAACCGTAACTCCTATGCGGCAGGCAATGAGGACCGTTTGCTTTTCGGTGCGTTGAAGTCCAACTACAACGCGACCTTTGCAACGGCGCTCGCTACCCTGGACACCACGGACGACAAGGCGACGGCGTCAACGCTTTCGCTTGCCAAGCGGATGGCCAAGCAGGCTGACCCGCATATTCGTCCCTACAAGTCGAAAGTCGGACAGGAATATTTTGTTGCCTTCCACGGCAGCCGGACATTCCGCGACCTGAAGGAGGATTCGACAATTACTCAGGCCAACCGTGAAGCGCGGCCCCGTGATGTCGAGAATAACCCGCTCTTCCAGGATGGTGACCTGATTTATGATGGCTTCATGCACCGCGAAGTGCCGGAGATCGACGACATCGCAACTGCATCCGGCGTTTTCGACGCAGCAGGGGCATTCAGCGCAGACACCCGCCCGATCTTCGTTTGTGGCCAGCAGGCCGCAGCCGTCGCATGGGGTCAGGAGCCAACACCGCAGACCGACATGGACAAGGATTACAAATTCCGTCCCGGCGTTGCGATAGAGGAACTGATCGGCGTCAAGAAAATGGCATTCAATGGCAAGCAGCACGGCATGGTCACGCTGTTCTGTGCAGCAGCTGCTGATAGCTAATCATAACAGGCCGGGGCTTCGGCTCCGGCCACAATTGAAGGAATTATGAAATGGTTGCATCTACTACCACGGGCGCACGGGCGGCAACTGCCTTCCCCGTTCCCGGTCCTGCCGGTTTCAGCGGCGTTTTGCGCGCTGCTATCGGCTCCCACACCTTTGCCACTGGCGACGATGAAGATGGTGACATTTTCCAAGTCTGCAAGATCCCGGCAGGGGCTACTGTTGTCGGCGGTTATATTCAGGGCAAAGACCTTGATACCGGCGTCGAAGCGCTTGACATCGATATTGGCTGGGCTTCCAACGGCACGGAAGCGGCTGACCCTGACGGCTTCGGCAATCTCGGGCTTCTGTCCGGCGACGCTGTTCTGGATAGTCGGCCAGAGGTTGGCCTTTACTACGCTCTTGGAGGCGTATTGTTCACCACCGGCCCGCAGAAGTTTACCGACACCACCACGATCCAGTTTGAGGTTAACACCGCTGCCGGAACGCTTGGTGGCGGCAAGCTGACCGCCGTACTGTATTATGTCTTTGACGTAAACGACACCATCTAAATAACGGGGGGGCTTCGGTCCCCCTTTTTTAATTACAGGGGCGGCTTATGGCAACTTGCAGGGACGTTATTACCCAGGCTCTGCAACAGAGCCGTATTGCGGCCTTGGGGGATGCTCCCGAGGATTCTGAAATTACATTTGGTCTGACCGTCCTCCAGTCGCTTTTTGACAACTGGGTTTCGTCCGGAATGTTCGGGCGGATGAAAGACGTTTACAAGACCATTGATTACACGGCGCAGGAACAGGACCGGGTGATAACGAGCGGAAGCCCGACTATCACTATTCCCGATGCGTTCGGTGATGATGACAAGGTCGGGACAACGCGCCCGCCTTATGATTTGAGCCTGATTGAGGTTGTCGGCGCAACCCGCAAGGTCTGGCTATACGACACGAACGGCTGGGTTGACATCAACGCGCTGGCATTGGGCGACACCTGCCCGCTGGCACGGCGCGGCAATCTGGCGGCTGTTCTGGCTCTGGAAATTCACGGACCTTTCAAGGATGCACCGCATATCCAGAAAGCGGCGGGCAATTTCCTTTCTGTCATTTCGCTGAAGCACGGAACGACAAGCCGCCCGCGAACGGCTGAGTATTATTAATGGACCTGCTATATGGCAAGTCCGCCTATGAGCGGACAGAAGGCGATCTGCCGGAATTGCCGCTGGTCAACATGTGGGTTGAGGAAACCCGGTCTGACGGAATTATTCTACAGTCTCGCAGGGGCCTTGAGACGACCTATACATGGGGAGCGGGCAGTATAGACGGCATCCTGAAGCGTTCAGGGCTGTTTGCTGAGGCAGTGTTCGCGGTTAGTGCGACAACGCTTTACAAGGCCGGAACAAGCCTCGGTTCGATCGACGGCACTGGTCCGGTCAGCTTTGCCTATACCGGGGACGATGAAGAAGCGGACGACCAGTTGGTTGTTGCGCGTGGTGCGGGTCTTTGGCGCTATGTGACGGCGGGGCTTGCCGAGGTTACGTTCCCCGATAATCTGAATGTGATAAAGACGGCTTATCTGTCCGGCTATTTTCTCGCTGTGGCTGAAAATTCGCAGCGGTTTTACTTTTCCGCAGTTCTGGATGGTTCGGACTTTGATGCGCTGGACTTCGCGACGGCTGAAAAGGAGCCTGACCAGATTCTAGACATGGTCGTATTGAATGACATGCTGGTTTTCCTTGGCGCGAAGACGCTGGAGTTTTGGCAGATCACGGGCGACAGCGTTCTCCCGTTCGTTCCAATCACGGGCCGGGTTGTTGACCGGGGTGTTCATTCAACCGGATGCGCGCAGAATATTGATAACACCGTTTTCTGGATTGGTGATGACAATATCGTTTACCGGCTTGGAGAGGCGGGGATTCCGAAAGCGGTTAGTGACCAGGGGATTGAGGAGCGGATCGAGGCCAGCTCGACAGCAAGTCTGTGGCAGTTTGAATATCAGGGCAACAAGTTCCTGTGCGTCCGCCTGGATACAGGGACATGGGCAACGAATATCAGGACCGGCCAATGGTCGGAATTTCAATCCTACGGCAAGACAAATTGGCTGCCCAAGTGCGAGGATGAGGGGCTTTTCGGGTCCAGTGAGGGCGGCGGTATATTGTCGTTTTCATCGGGCCATACGGACAAGGGCGGCGTGATGGAGCGGCGCTTCCGTGCAGGCTTTCCTCTGAATGGCGGCGGGGTCGAGATAAATAATCTGCGGCTGCGCTCGAATGTCGGCCAGACGCCCTATCTGACGGGTGATTATCTGGACCCGATTGTGGAAATGCGCCGGAGCCGTGATGCTGGCCAGATCTGGTCGGAATGGAGTTCGCGCAATCTGGGCGAGCAGGGCAATTACAAAAAGCGGGTCGAATGGCGCGCATTGGGCATGTTCAGGGAGCCGGGCGCTCTTTTCGAGTTCAGGGTTACGGACCCGGTGCCGTGGCGGGTTAGCAACGTGTCGGCCAATGAACCATCAGGAGGGCGTCCATAATGGCGACAGTATCAACCTTTGCAAATTTCTATCTTGAACTAGCCAAGGGGACGCACGACTTTTCCAGCGATACGTTCAAGATGGCACTAACCAACACCGCGCCGGTCACTGCAACGGATGATGAATTTGCTGATATAACCGAATTAGCTGCTGGTAATGGTTACACCGCAGGCGGTGCGACGGTCACTATATCGTCTGTGGCGCTCGCCAGTTCGATTTGCCAGATTGTATTTGCAACCACCACAATCACGGCGGCGGGCGGTTCAATAGGGCCGTTCCGGTATCTTGTAATCTATAACGACACGTCAACCGGCGACAAACTGGTAATGTCTATCGATCTCGGCAGCGAATTAACGGTTCCTGACACCGAGAACGTAACCATGCTGACCAATTCGGCGGGAAACCTGAGAATTAAAGTTGACTGATGTAAGCTTTGTTCCGGCAGATGTGGGTGTTGCATCGGCGGCGATTGTGCTGCCCTTGCAAATCCAGGTTCAGGCCAACGCGGGCGTTGTCGCTCCCGTCCCCCTGATAGCCAATAACTGGGGCGGCTATGAGCTGGGCAATACAAGGCTGGACCGGATAACCCGGTTTGAAATGTCGCCGGGCATGAATCAGGGCGGCCCCGAGGGCATGTCTGCGAACATGCAGCGGTTCTATCAAGGCAATGCCGAGGAAACGGAAAAGTCAATCAATGGCATTGCCGCCACGATAACGGTTTTACAGCGGGCGCTTGAAGATGTCGCGGTGGCGCAGGCCAAGGCTGAAGAGGCCACCATAGCGGCGGCTGTTGCGAATTACGAAGCCGCATTGATAACAAGCTATACCGACCCATCCTCTGTCCTGACCGCCAATCAGGACGGCACCGTCGATATAGCCAGCCACACAAGGATCTATGGCGATGGCCGGGAAGTTTCGGTCGATGGCACAACCCTGAGCGGTTACGCAGCGGGCGATATTGTCCGGCCCTATTACAGTGACAGCGAGCATCTTGGCGGCGCGGTCGTTTGGCAGGGGTCTATTTCCGGCGTCTTGAGCCAGGCGAACGGGGTTCATCTTGTGGGTTACGGGATAATCCCGGCTGCATCCTCGCCGCCATCTCCGGGCAATCCGTCCTATCCTCCCGGATATGACATACCATGATCCGCGAGGCGGGCTTGTCAGACATTCCCGCCCTTGTGGAAATGGGCAGACGCTTTGCCGAAAAAGGAGCGCCGCACGTTGGCTTTGACGCCGCAAGCGTTGAAAACCTGCTGACCGGAATGATTGAAAATCAAAACGGACTGGTCCTTTGCTGTGAGGCGGGGATGTTCGGGGCGATAATATACCCGCATCCGTTCAACAACGCCCATCTGGTGGCGCAAGAATTGTTCTGGTGGTCGGAGGGCCGCGAAGGGATGGCGATGCTGAGAGAGGCTGAAAAACGCCTTGAGGGCCGATGCAACAGCTTTGTGATGATTACGCTCGAGACGGTCAACCCTGACCGCATGGCGGCATTTTATGAAAAACGGGGTTTCGTTCCGATGGAGCGCGGATTTGTGAAGGAATTTTAGGATGGCGATAGGAACGGCAGCAGCAATCGGCCTGGGTGTTGCGGGCATTGGTTCAGCCTTGGGTGCAAGGTCGCAAAGCAAGGCTGCCGGCAAGGCTGCCGATACGTCCGCACAGGTGGCGCGGGAGAACAACGCGCTTGCTCGGGAGATTTACGGCAAAAACGAGGGCTATCTGAATCCCTATGTCCAGCGCGGCAACAAGGCGGGCGATGCTATTAACGCGATGCTTGGTCTCGGTGGCGGACCTGAGCCGATGCAGATTCCTGCAAATAACGGCAACGCCTTTAATCCTATGGGGGGCGGCACACAATCCGGCAACCCATACGGGGCTGGCGGATGGGATTGGCGCGAACCCCGCACAGACAACGGCGGCTATTCAGGAAACCCGTTTGCTGGCTTTGGCGGCATGGGCGTTAGCAATCAGCCCCTCGGGTCCATCGGCGGCAATCCGATATTCGCGCAGAACCAGCCACAGGCGGGGCAGCCCGCACAGACCGCCCAACAGGCACAGGAAAACGCCTTTGGCACGTTCCGCAATTCCACCGGCTACCAGTTCCGCCTGAACGAAGGACAGGACGCGCTTAACAGCGGCTATGCCGGGCGCGGCGTCTTGCGTTCTGGCGCGGCTGCCAAGGGTTTTGCGGACTATAACCAGAATGTAGCGTCGAACGAGTTCGGCAATTACATGGGGTATCTGTCCAACCAGCAGGGAGTTGGCCTTGGCGGTGCGAGCGCACTTGCTGGCGTTGGTCAGAACTACGTAAACAATGTCAGTGCAAACAACAACAGCGCGGGATCGGCTGCTGCCAATGCGGCGCTGGTCAAGGGCCAGAACAACCCGTTTGCAAGCATATTCGGCACGGTGGGCGGCGGGCTGCTTGGGAGTAGCTTTGGATGAAAACGCTGGAACAACTGCGCGAGATCTACCGCAAGTGCAACGGGCGGCCCGGATATGAAGAACGATGCCGCGAAGTGAAGGCCGAGATTGAACGAAGGGAGGCTGCTGGTGACGCAAATTAATTGGGGCTTGTCACAGGGGCCTAACGCCTTTGACACGGCTTTCGGAACGGGCATCCAGCTTGGACAGGCTGCGCGCCGCCAGCAGGGTGAAAACGCCCTTGCGGCTTATGCCGTGGACCCGAACGAAAAGAATTTTGCCACTGTTGCGAAATACCAACCGCGCTTTGCCATGCAGGAAAGGGAGCGCCAGTCAGAAGCTCAAAGGCAGCAGCAGTTCGTTGAATTACGGCGTAAGGCACTGGCTGGCGACCAGCAGGCACAAACCGAACTAGCCGCTCAGGACAACGCGGCATACAACGCCATGTCCAAGCAGCAGCGCGATCAGGTTGACGCGCAGGACGATGCGCTTGCAAATGCGGCCTTTCAGATCATACAGGCTCCGCCTGAACAGCGCGCCGCCATTTGGGATGAACAGGCCCGGAACCTTGGCGCAGACCAGTATGTCGGGCAATATTCCGACGCCATGATGAACACGATTGTCAACCGTGCCGGGATTCAGGAGCGGTTGCAGAAATTCCAGCGCCCGGACATTAATTTTGTTCCCGCCGACGCGCAGGCATATGCTGGTAATCAGGCAGGCGAAAACGTCTTGCAAGCCATGGGCAGAACGGGCGGTGCGCTACCCCCTCCCCCTCCCGGCTTTGTGATTGACGAAGGAGGTCCGGCGTCCGCGCCGGGTAACTTTCCGCAATAACAAGTTTGCGCCGCAGGGCGTTGCGGGCGAGCGCATAACGAGCGGCTATAGAACGCCGGAGCGCAACCGGGCGGTCGGCGGGGTGGCTAACAGTTTCCACACCCGCAAGGGGCCGGATGGTCGTCCGCTGGCAAGGGACAGTGTTCCGCCACCGGGAATGTCGATGTCGCAATACGCCGCGCTGCTTCGCCGTCAAAATCCTGATTTAGACGTAATTAACGAGGGCGATCACGTCCACCTAGAACCGAAGGGCCGCTAATGCAAACAGCAACCAATCCGCAGACCGGCGAAAAAGTCCAGTGGGACGGAACCGGATGGAAGCCCGCTGGCGGCGCGCCACAGCAGGCGTCCCCGACGATCTACCGGACCCCGCCAAAGCCATTGGCACCGCAGCGCCCAGAGGATGCGCGGGGCACTGTGCTGACCAATGCCCAAAAAGAGGCCGACTTGGGCATTGTTCCTTATAAAACCCGGACAGCCGCTGCCACGGCTACTAAAGCTGAGGCTGATGCTGCTGCGGCAATCGCCAAGGCGGAAGCTGCGGCGGGCATAAAGACGGAGCCTGTCCGTCAAGCCGCAATCACAGAATTGCAGTCGGTCTTGTCTAAAATCGACGAACTTGAACTTGACGCAAAGGATAATGACGGTTGGTTCGAGACCGGCGCAAGCGGTTCTTTGGCGCGCAAATTCGGACCCGAAGGAACGGCGGCGTTTGACCTTGCGGAGAACGTCAAGACGGTTGACGCCAATTCCGCGTTTACGTCCCTACAGGCAATGCGGGATGCATCTCCTACAGGTGGCGCGCTTGGGCAGATAACAGAGAAGGAATTAGACCTTCTCAAGGCCAAGGTTGCCAATCTTAACCCGAACCAATCACAAGAAACATTCTTGGCAAATCTACAGGACGCCCGCGATTTTTACAACAACATGCTGAAGAAGGTTGGCGGCGAACCGAAGGGATTGACCGCTGATATCCCCGGCACGCCAGAAACAGGCCCCCCCGGCCAACGCGTCGAGCAAAACGGCGTAATCACCGGATTCTATGACCAAGACGGCAAATTTGTGCCAATCGACACCGGCCCGAACTTTGACGCGGAAGGCAACCCTATTCCCGCCGACCAGTTGAATAGAGGTGCTGAGCGGCAGCGGCAGGCAATGCTTAATGAAAGGGCGGACCAGCAAGAGGCCCTGACCGGCGAAGCTGGAATGGGAACTAGAATCGCAAGTGGCGCGACACTCGGTTTTAATGACGAAATTTCCGGGATTGTCGGCGGGGTGGCTGGTTTATTCAACGGCGAAGGCGTCGTTCAGGGTTACGAAAACGCAAGAGACACTAAGCGCATAATCAATGAACGCGCAGGCCAGCGCACCGGATTATCCGGTGACGTAGCAGAAATTGGCGGCGGTTTACTGATCCCTGGTGTTGGCATTGCCAAGGCGGGGGGCGCTATTCGACAGGGTATGAAGGCGGGCGCTATCGGCGGCGCTCTTGCGGGCGCTGGTTATGGCGAGGGGGTCGATGGAACAGTAAAGGGCGCTACTATCGGCGGAGTAGGCGGGGCCGCTTTGGGCGCTGCGATTCCCGGACTTGTGGGGGCGGCCCGGCCAACCGCAAACGCCTTTTCCCGAATCACTGGAAGAGATAAAAATGTAGCGGTCAATCAGGTTCGCAACGCCCTAACGGCTGATGGCAATACACCGCTATCTGCATCAAAAGCAATTTCCGCAGCACAATCTAGAAAATCTCCGATGGCGATTGCAGATACAGGCGAAAATTCCCGTCAATTACTTGCGTCTGTTTCCCGCCAACCAGGCGCAGCTCGCCGTATAGGGGTTGAGACAACCTCAAAGCGGCAAGAGGAGCAGCTTGAACGCATATCGTCCGCAGTTCGTAGAGACTTGGGGCCGACAGCCAATATCCGGGAACTGGGCGAAGCATTAATCGATAAGGCGCGCAAGAATTCGCGTCCGATATATGAGAAGTTTGAAAACAATTCTGGCGCGGGCGCGCTTTACCCAAAAATCCAAGGATTACTTGAGCGCCCATCCATGCAAAAAGCGCTCAAAAACGCCGAGAAAACTATGAAGGAAGAGGGGGTTGACCCTAAATCCCTCGGCTTTGATTTGGACGGCCAAGGGGAAGTCATTCTCACAAAAGTGCCGTCTTTCAAGGCGCTGGATTACATCAAGCGCGGGGCCGATGATGTAATCGAAAAATACCGCGATAGCACGACGGGGAGGCTGGTTCTGGACGGGCAGGGCCGTGCTGCAAACAACACGCTCCGTGCGTTTGTGGCGCGTATTGACAAGGCAAACCCCGACTATGCTGCGGCACGAGGCGCATATGCAGGCCCAGCAAAGATGAAATCCGCTCTTGAAAAGGGCGCGAAGGGGCTGCGGAAATCACCCGATGATATTATGGCGGAAATGAAGAACCTTTCGCCGTCAGAAAAGGAAATGTATCGAAATGGGGTCCGTAAGGGCATTGTGGACTTGCTGGAAGGCAAGGGTGATTATGCCGACAAGGTTAACGCTCTCATCGGGACTGAAAAATCACGCAAGACATTGACACGGGTTTTTGGCGGCAAATCTGGGCTTGACAGATTCATTAAAACCCTGCGGGATGAAAGAGAGATAGGATTGACCTATAAGGCTGTGAACACAGGATCTCCAACAGCTCTTCGTATGAATTTTGACTCTGGAACTAGCGAAGACAGGATTCTAAGTAGTGCCATCGACATCGCGGACAGTGCCAATCGCTCGGGCGTCGTTGGTGCGGTCCGCAATGCTATCGGCAAAGTCCGAGAAGCTGGCACCTTGGGAGCAGGCAAGGCCGGGGACGATGCGAGAGAGAGCATTGCGGCGCTGCTGTCGGAGACTGATCCTGCCGAACTCGACCTCATCATCAAGTCTGCGCGGAGGCTTGCCGCTAAGCAACGTCTCCTCAAGCGTAAGCAGATCAGGAATGCCGGGAGGCAAGGGAATGCCGCCGGACGTGGATCCGTCATCTCGACCGAAGATTCTCGGCCCTAACCAGTAGTCTAAAAGACGGCTCAATAGTCGCACAACCAAAACATAACACAGTCCAGGGGCTTTTGCGCCCCTTTTTTTATGGAGTTTCCAGATGGCCGCACAACTACACGCGCTCGACCAGCGCCGGTTAATCGATAGCAACGGCATTGCTGACGGCGCGAGTATCTATTTTTACTCGACCGGCACCACCACGCCTGCAACGATTTATTCCAATGCGGCCCTGTCCACGACGATGACCAATCCCGTTGTTGTGGCGGCGGGTGCGGCTGTTCCTGATATTTATCTTGACAGCACAGTGACATATCGGCGCAAGATCGTTTACCCGGACGGCACGAATGACGATACAGATCCCTATACTGCGCCATTTGTATCAATAGCAACGCTTGCAGCAACCGGCGGCTCTGCCGAGGTAGGCCATATCGCCGCTGGGACTGGTGCCATAGCCACAACTACACAGGCAAAGCTACGGAAAATTGTCCATGTGACGGACTACTATTCTTCCGGCAACTATACCGCTGCATTTGCCGCCGCGCTCACAGCTTTATCGGCGGGCGGGACGTTGATTATTCCACCCAAGGCGACCGCCTACGAAGTCGATGACGAACTAACCCTGCCTTCAAATATTGAAATTGTTGGCCAAGGTCGTCCGCTAATCAAGCAAGTCACCAGTGGCAAGCGTTTGTTTATCGGCATCGACATTTCAAACGTCACGCTTCGCGGGTTCAGGGCGCAGGGCGTTGGCTCTGCAACGGTGTTCACGTCCAGCGCCAGTGATGGCCTAATCAACATAACATCCACCACCCTTGGCGCGTCGAACAACGTCCGCATCCATGATTTGGAAGTTTACGACGCATACACCTGCATTGCGGCGACACGGGTTCAAAATCTCTGGATTGGAAACAATGTAATCAGGAATTTTCTGGTTTACGGCATATTGGCTTCGTCCAGTTATAATTTCTCGATTGCGCGCAACAATATTTATTC
>Ga0100403_1001546_pt1 | contig 20427 bp, 19 predicted proteins | sample CryGeymet201501t_FD_83663 | JGI IMG/M metagenome (GOLD analysis project Ga0100403, IMG submission 83663) | Groundwater microbial communities from Crystal Geyser aquifers in Utah, USA - Crystal Geyser metaG 2015-01t | ecosystem: Environmental > Aquatic > Deep subsurface > Groundwater | place...
ACGCCGCGCGACGTGCACGCGCACGTCGCGATGTCATCGCGACGTGCGCGTGCACGTCGCGCGGCGTGCGCGCGATCGCGTCGCGAAGCGCGTAGAGGCAATGAAGCTCACGGACGCGATCGAGCTCTTCGCTCGGGCGCGCGCCGGTCACGCGCGCTTGCAGCGCGGGCGGCATGTCGCACGCGACGATCGGCGTTCCGATCGCGCGACCGCCGACGACGATGTCCATCACCCGGTCGGCGTACCCGAACTTCCACGACGCGTAGTCGTGCTCCGCGTGGAAGCGCGAGAGCGCCTCGAACGACGCGACGTCCCCTTTCGCCAGCCACGTGCCGAGCGCCGCGCCGTCGCCGTGCTGCTCTTCGATCGGCACGCCGCGCCACGCGCCGTCCGCGCGGAGCTGCTCGAGCACCACGTGCGTGACGCCGCGCGCGCCGCCCGGCCCCACGAGCCGCCGAAAGGCGTCGACGTGCGCGCCCGCGTCGTGCGTCGTCCCGAACAGAAGCGTCGCCGCGCGCCCCTGCGCGTCCGCGAGCGCGAACCATCGCTCGATCGCGCGCGCGATCGCCTCCCACCCCGCGACTTGCCGCGACCAGCCGCGGCGCGCGCCCGCCGCGATCGCCGCGTCGAGCGTCGGCTCCGCGCCCGCGTCGCCCGGCGCGCGCACCGTCGCTTGCGCGATGAGCGCGCCGCACGCCTCGCGCGTCGTCGGGAGCTCCGGCCATGGCGGAGCTTCGGGCGGCGGCGCGCTCGACGCCGACGCCCGCGATGTCGCCGTCTCGGGCGGCGGCGGCAAGCTCTCGGGCGCCGGCGCTTTGTCGCGGCAAGCCGCGACCGCACATGCAAGGACAATCGCTGCTGGTCGCTTCACCGCGTTCACCGCGCGCAAACGATAGCCGAGCGGCGCTATCCTCGCCTCAATGGACACGCCGTACGCCGACGAAGCCTTCTTCCGGCAGCTCCTCGCGAAGGCGGTCGCCGCGAAGGCGAGCGACGTTCACCTCAAGGTCGGCCAGCCGCCCGGCGCGCGCATCCGCGGCGACATCATCTACTTCAAGACCGACCGCATCATGCCCGCCGACACCGAAGCGGTCGCGCGCATCGTCTTGAACGACGCGCACCTGCGCGAGAACGTCGACGAGATCCGCGAGCACGACGGCTCGTACTCCGCGCCCGGAATCGGCCGCTTCCGCGTCAATGTCTACCGCCAGCGCGGCACCATCGCGGTCGTCATGCGGCACATCCCGTCGGAGATCCCGAAGGTCGACGAGCTCGGGCTCCCGAGCGTCGCGCGCGATCTCGCCGAGAAGGCGAACGGGATGGTGCTCCTCGTCGGCGCCGCCGGAAACGGCAAGAGCACGTCGATCGCGAGCATGATCGCGCACCTCAACGCGACGCGCGCGCTCCACATCGTCACGATCGAAGATCCGATCGAGTTTTTGCACCGCGACATCGCGTCGTCGATCAGCCAGCGCGAGGTCGGCCTCGACACGAAGAGCTTCGCGGCGGCGCTGCGCGCGGCGCTGAGGCAGGATCCGGACGTCATCTTCCTCGGCGAGATCCGCGACGAGGAGTCGATGGAGATCGCGCTGAAGGCGGCGGAGACGGGGCACCTCGTCCTCTCGACGCTCCACACGACGGACGCGGTGCGCACGGTGAACCGCATGCTCGCGCTGATGAAGGGCGATCCGCACGAGAATCGCCTTCGCATCGCCGGCGCGCTTCAAGGAATCATCGCGCAGCGCCTCCTGCCGCGCGCGGACGGCCGCGGCGTCGTGCTCGCGGCCGAGGTGCTCGTCGCGTCGCACTCGGTGAAAGAGAGCATCCGCCGCCCCGACACGAACCCGCCGCTCAAGGCGCTGATGGAAAAGGGAACGCACCCTTACGGAATGCAGACGTTCCAGATGGTGATTCAGCAGATGCTCGAGCAGCAGATCATCGACGACGACACCGCGAAGGAAGCGCTCGGCGTCTGACGACGCGCTCGGCTCGGGCGCTCGTTGGCTCAGCTCGACGCGGGCGGCGGCAGCTGCGGCGGCGGGGCCGGGAGCGTCGCGCGCAGTACGATCGGCACCGCGAGCAGCAGGAACGCGAGGACGAACGCCGCCGCGGCGACGATGATCCCCTTCTTGAACATCGGCTTGTCGTACGCCTCGAGCGCCATCTCGTGCAGCGTGACGTCGCGCGCGCGCGCGTGCGCCGCGCGCTCGAGGCTCGCGATCTCGTCGCGCGCGGGATCGTACTCGGCGCCGAAGATCTGCTTGTTCGCGATCGCTCGCCGCGCGACGGCCGACTGATGCGCGCGCACCATCGCGCGCGCCTCCTCGACCGCGGCGGTCCGCGTGCCGACCTGCCGCTGGAACCACTGCTCCATCGACTGGCGCTCGGCGCGAACGGCGTCGAGCTTCGCCTTCGCTTCTTCGACCTTGCGTCGCGCAGCGGCGGCGCGCTGGGCGAGCTCCGCGACGATCGGACGCTGCTTCTCTGCCTCGAGCGCCATCGTGTCGCGCTCCGCGCCCCAATCGAGGATCTGCGTCGGCGCCGTGGCTTGCATCGCGATCGGGCTCGGCGCGCCCGGCCCCGGGCCGAGCACCGTGCCTCCCGGCGCGACCGCGGGCGCTTCGAACCCCGGCGAGGACAGATGAATCGACAACCCCGAGCGCCCGTCCGCGCCCGGCCCCATCGCTTCGAGCGATCCGCGCACCGCTTGCTGCATCGATCGCGCGTCCGGCCAGCGCTGCTCGCGCTGAAAGATTAGCGCGCGATCGATCGTCGCCACGACCGAGCGCGGCAGCCCCGGCACGACCGACGCGATCGACGGCGCCGGCTGCGTCGCGCTCTTGATGAGCTGCTCGTTCCCCGTCTCGGCCTCGTGCACGTTGCGGCCGGACAAGAGCGTGAACATCGTCGCGCCGACGGCCCACAAATCGGTGCGCCCGTCGACCTCGTCCCACTTCGCGAGCGCTTGCTCCGGCGCCATGAACGCCGGCGTCCCCATCACCATGCCGGCGCGGGTCTTCTTCTGCTGCTGCTGCGACTCGAAGATCCGCGCGATGCCGAAGTCGAGCACCTTGAGCACGCCCTGCCGCGTGAGAAACAAGTTCTCCGGCTTGATGTCGCGGTGGACGATCGACTTGTCGTGCGCGGCAGCGAGCACGTCGAGGAGCTCCTCGGCGATGATGAGGACCTCGCGCAATTCGAGGCGCTTGCCTTTGCGGAGCCAGCGCGCTTCGACGGTCTCGCCGTCGAGGAGCTCCATGACGAGGAACGCGCCGGTCTCGCCGGCGAAATCGTCGAGCACCGACACCGCGCCTTCGTGGCCGATCGTGTTCGCGGCGTAACCTTCGCGGAGGAAGCGCGTTCGGATCTCGCCGTCGCCGGCGAACTCGTGATGGAGCATCTTCACCGCGACGCGCTTCTGGTTGCGGTGCGTCGCCGCGTACACCGCGGCCATCCCGCCGACGCCGATGAGACGATCGAGGCGCCACTTGTCCTCGAGCACCGTGCCGACGCGCGCCTGCGCGCGCGCGACGAGCGCGTCCTCCGCGGATTGTTGCGGCGCGGTCATCGCGTCACCTTCCCGCGCGCCGCCGTTTGGTTTCGGAGCTCGATCTCGGCGCGCTTGAAGCGCGCCTCCGAGCGCTGCAACGCGGCCTGCGCGTCGGCGAGCTCGCTCGCGACGCGACGCTCGGCGGCTTGCGCCGCGACGAGCTCGGACTCGACGCCGGCGATGCGCTGATCGATCGATCGCAGCCGCTCGGCGTGCGCGTCCTGCTCGCGCGCGAGCGAGTGATCGCGCGAACGCATCAGCTCCTCCGCGCGCTTCAATTCCTCCAGCGAACGCGCGCACTGCGGATCACCCGCCGCGAGCGGCCGCGCGCGCTCGCCGAGCGCCACGAGCGCGTCCTCCGCGCGCCGCGCCGCGAGCGTCGCCTCCTCGCGCCGGCCGACGAGCAGCCGCTGCAGCTCCTTTCGGCGCGTGAAGACTTTGTACGCGTACATCGGCGACAGGATCGCGTTCTTCGGCGGATCGCCGTACGCCGCGAGCGTCCGCGCTTCGATCTCTTCGTCCGACTCGAGCGCGAGCGGGCGGCCCGGCGCGCCCGACATGTGAACGGTGCGCGGCGGCGACGACGCGACGATCGGAAACGGCGGATCGCTCGCCGCGCGAACGCCCGACGAGCTCGGCGGCGCCGAAAGGCGCGGCCCGGAGCTCACCGCGGTCGGCGCGATCGGCCGAACCTCGTTCATGTCGACGGCGAGCTCGATCGCGATCTCCTCCTCTTTCTTCTTCGCAGGCGCCTTCGGCTTCGGCGGCGGAGGCTTCGGGATGTCGAGCTCCGGGACCGACGACGTCGAGTATCCGCAGCTCCGGCAAGGAGCACCCTCGACGTAGCCTGCGGCCTTACACGAGGGGCACGCCGACATGGAAGCCATCATACTCGCTCCCGCGCCTCAGCGAACGCGCCATTCGGCGCGCCGGATCTCGAGCGTTGCCCGGAGCCGCGCGTAGCCTCCGGAGAGCGGGAGCGAACGCGCGAGCGTCAGCGCCTCTTCGAGCGTTCGCAGCGCCGCGTGCGCGTCGCCGCCGCCGACCTGGACGTCGACCTTGCGCGCGAGGAGGGCGACGCGGTGCGGGCCGTACGCGAGGGCGAGCGCGCGATCGATCGCGCGGAGCGCGTCGTCCCAGCGCTTCGCGGCGGCGAACGCGCGCGCGAGGTGGGCGGGCGCCGCGTAGTCGCGCGGGAGATCGCGCTCGGTGCGCGCGAGCGCGGCGACGGCGCGGTCGGGCTCGCCGAGCGCGAGGTGCGCGGCGAGGCGCGCGCCGTCGAGCGACGCGCGGGCGCGCGAGGACGGCGCCTTCGCGGACTCGGCGTCGAGGAACGCGAGCCACGCGCGCGCGTCCGCGGCCACGGCGTCGCGCGCGTCCGTCGCGACGATCCGCGCCCACAGCGCCGAGCGATCGCCCGCGAGCGCCGACGAATCGCTCACGAGCTTGCGCGCGAGATCGACGAGCGGCGCGCGCGCCTCGCACTCGATTCCGGCCGCGACGACCGGCGCGGCGAGATCGGCCGGGAGCGCGGGCGCCTCGCGCGCGGCGAGGTCCGCGCACGCGGAGCGATCGCGATCGGAGAGGAGCGCGACCGCCGCGGTCACCGCGAGCGCGCGCGTCGCGCCCGCGCCCTTGTCGGTCGCGAGCCGATACTCCGCGAGCGCGCGATCGCGCTCGCCGCTCGCGTCCGCCCGCAGCCCGCGCCAAAGCGCCGCCTCCGGGTCGCCGCCCGGATCGCGCCCGCGGATCGCGTCGGCGCCGATCTGCGCGAGCTGCTCGACCATCCGCACCGACGCCGAGCCGCGCCACGCGATGGCCGGATCTTCCGTCGCCGTATCGATCACCCAAACGACGGGGAGCGCCTCGCTCGCGAAGCGCGCGACGAACGCCGCGTTCTCGTCGCGCTCGACGTCGATCGAGAGCCACGTGAAGTCGCGCGCGTGCGCCGCGAGCCGCGGATCTTCGAGCACCACCGCGCGCATCTCGCGGCACGGATCGCACCACGCCGCGCCCGACACCGCGACGATCGGCCGATGTGCGGCGCGCGCGTCGGCGAGCGCGCGCGCGTAGTCGTCGTCGACGATCGCGAGCGCCGGCTTGCGCGCGGGCGGGATCGGCGCGTTCGCGGGCGGAGCGCACGCGATCGCAGCGCACGCGATCGCCCCGAAGGCGAAGCCGACGACCGCCCGAGAGATCATGCGAGGCGACTTTAGAGCCGAACGCACTTCGCCGAAAAGTGGACCTCGCGGTGCCGAGTTGCGTATGCGTCGCGCATGATCTTCGCGCTCGTTGGACAGAAGGGCGGCATCGGCAAGAGCACGACCGCGGTGTGCCTCGCGGCGCTCGGCGTCGAGCGCGGAATGCGCGTGCTCCTCGTCGACGCCGATCCGCAAGGCACGGCGCGCACGTGGGGCGAGGTCGCGAACGAAGCGGGCCTCGCGACGCCCACCGTCGTCGCGATGGGCGCCACGATGCATCGCCCCGGACAGCTCCCGGCGATCGCGCAGGGCTACGATCTCACGGTGATCGACTGCCCGCCGCGGCACGGCGACATCCAGCGGAGCGCGCTCATGATCGCGGACGTCGCGGTGCTTCCGTGCGGTCCTTCGGCCGCGGACGCGTGGGCGCTCAGCGGTGCGATCGACGTCGTCAACGAGGCGCGCACGCTGCGCGACGCGCTCAAGGCGTGCATCGTCATCACGCGCAAACAAGGACGCACCGCGCTCGGCAAAGGCGCGCGCGAGGTGCTCGAGACGTCCGGCCTGCCCGTGCTCGCGACCGAGCTCGGCTACCGCGTCGCGTTCCAAGAAGCGATCGCCGCGGGCCGCGGCGTCACCACGTTCGCGCCGCGGGATCGCGCGGCCGAAGAGCTCACGTTTCTATTCGACGAATTGGAGAGGTTCGGACATGGCGAAGAAGCAAGTGGGTGTTTCGTTGCGCAAGCCGCCGCCGGTTGACGTCGACGCGTTCGTCACGGGAGAGCCGAAGCCCGCGAAGGCGACGGACGTCCGCGCGCTCGCGCCCGTGAAGGTCGCGAACGAGATCACGCTGAAGACCGAAGCGGGCAGCGAGATGCGCGAGATGACGATCGTGCTCCCGGTGGACCTCGCGCGGAAGATCGCGCTGCGGTGCGCGGAGAAGGATCGCGACGCGTCGAACCTCGTGGCCGACGCGCTCGCCGCGCACCTCGACGCGCCCGCGCCGAAGGCCGCGCCGCGCAAGACGACGACGCCGGCCGCCGCGGGCATCGGCGCGTGGGCGCGCTCGATGGCGACGCTCTTCCGCCAGCGCCTCCTCGCGGTCTGACCGGCGAGCGCACCGCCCGAGCGCGGAGCGCCGACGGCGCGTGAATCGAAGGTCACGCCTTAGCGCGCTCGCTTGCGCTCAGAGCAGCCCGGTGCGCTCGAGGAGCGCGTCGAGCTTCGGCTCGCGTCCCATGAACGTGCGATAGGGCACCGCGGGGTCCTCGCTGTCGCCGCGCGAGAGGATCGAAGCTCGAAACTCGCGCCCGACGTCCGCGCTGAGAAGCCCCTCGCGCGCGAAGCGCGTGAACGCATCCGCGTCGAGCACCGCCGCCCACGTGTACGAGTAGTAGCCCGCCGCGTACCCGACCGAATCGCTGAAGAGGTGCGAGAACGACGCGAGCATCCCGTAGTCGTCCGGGAGCGTCGCCGGCGAATACTCCTGCATCACCTTGCGCGCGTACGCGAGGACGTCGCCGTCCTTCGCGGAGTAGTCGCAGTGGAGCGCGAGATCGACCGCCGCGAACCCGAGCTGACGCATGAGCGCGTTCGCGCCGCGGTACGTGCGCGCGCGGCGCATGCGATCGAAGACGTCGGCGGGGATCGACGCGCCCGTCTCGTGGTGCTTCGCGAAGCGATCGAGCGCCTCGCGCTCCCAGCACCAGTTTTCCATGATGCGCGACGGGAGCTCGACGAAGTCGGTCGCGACGTGGGTGCCCGCGAGCGATTTGATCTCCACCTCGCTCAAGCAGTGATGAAGCAGGTGCCCGAACTCGTGGAAGAGCGTCTCGACCTCGCGATGCGTGAGGAGCGCGGGCTTGCCGCCGACCGGCGGCGAAAGGTTCGCGCAAATGAGCGCGACGTGACGCTCGTCCTTCGATCCGTTCAGGATGCCGTGCATCCACGCGCCGTCGACCTTCGATTCGCGGGGGAAGAGATCGAGGTAGAACGTCGCGATCTCTCTACCGCCCGCGTCGCGCATTCGGTACGCGCGCACCGACGGATGCCACACCGGCACGCCTTCGCGCGGCTCCACGCTGACGCCGTAGAGGCGACGCGCGACCTCGAAGACGCCGCCGATCACCGCGTCGGCCGGAAAGTACGGGCGGAGCGACTCGTCGTCGAAGTCGTAGAGCGCGAGGCGCTGCTTCTCCGCCCAGTACGTCACGTCCCACGCGTTCAGCGGGCGGCCCGCGAACTTCGCGAGCGTTTCGTTTTCGCGCTCGAACGCGGCGAGCGTCTTTTCGCGCAGCTCCTGGACGAAGCGGCGCGCTTCGCCGCCGGTCTTCGCCATGCGGTCGGCGAGGATCAGATCCGCGAACGTCGCGTAGCCGAGGAGGCGCGCCTTCTCGCGGCGAAGCTCGAGGATGCGCCCGACGACGGCGCGGTTGTCGTTCGCGCCGGAGGTCGCGCGACCGTTGAAGGCGCGGAAGAGGCGCTCGCGAATGCGTGCATCATGCAAGTACGTCATCGCCGGGAAGTAGCTCGGCACTTGCAGCGTGAAGCGCCATCCCGCGAGCTTTCGCGACGCGGCGCTCTCGCGCGCGGCCTCGATCGCGCTCGGCGGGAGGCCCGCGAGCTTCGCTTCGTCGTCGACGACGAGCTCGAATGCGTTCGTCGCATCGAGGACGTTCTGCGCGAACTTCGCCGTCGCCTCCGCGAGCTCGGCGTCGATCGCCGCGAGGCGCGCTTTGCCCGCCGCGTCGAGCTCGGCGCCGTTGCGACGGAAGTCGTCGAGCGTCTTGTCGACGAAGCGCTTGCGCGTGCCGGTGAGCGCGCGCGCCTCGTCGGTCGCCGCGTACTCGCGGAGCTTCGCCCAAACGCCGCTCGACAGCGTGATGCTGCTGAAGAGCTCGCTCACCGGCGCCTGCACCGCGTTGTACGCGGCGCGGAGCTCCGGCGTGGTCGCCGTCGACTCGAGGTGCGCGACGATCCCCATCGCTTCGGCGACGGGTTGTCCGATCGCTTCGAGCGCGAGCATCGTGCGATCGAACGTGCGCGCGCCGGCGTCGGTCGCGAGCGCGTCGAGGCGCGCGCGTGCGCCGCGCGCGAGCTCGGCGATCGCGGGCTCGACGTGCTCGGCGCGGACGCGGTCGAACGGGAAATCGCCGGCGCGGCGAGGGGAGAGGAGCGGGTTTTCGAGCGGCGCGGACATCGCTCGGGACTATAGCCGCGCGCGGGCGCGCGTGCCTCGCTCGCGACTCGGTTAGAGTCACGCGGCGATGCGGACGATCGGCCGAGCTCCTTGGGCGGACCTCGTGATGCACGTCCTCGCGCACGCCGGCGCGACCGTACGCCTCGCGCCGTCCTTGGTGGATGCACGCTACGTCGCGTGGGCAGCGGCGGCGCTGCCGGAGGCGCGTCCGCTCGCGGAGGACGCGCGCGCGATCGGCGCGCTCGCGACGACGCACGACGCGCTCGTGACGGCGCAGATGGTGGCGTGGTTGTTCCGGACGAAGGAGCGCGCGCGCGCCGTCGGCGAACGCGCGCTCGCCGAGCTTCGCGCCGACGACGTGGACGCTCCGGAGGTTCTGGACGCGGCGCAGGGCGAGGCCGCAGAGCTCGTGTGGTGCGCGGCGCTTCTCGAGGACGAGGCGCACGGGCGGTTGCCGCCGATCGCTATCGACGACGCGCGCGTCGCGGCGGCGATCGACGCGATCACGCCGATCGCGCCGGAGCTTGCGCGCTGCGAGGTGTCGGTGCTGCCGGCGCTGCGGCTCCGCGGGCGCGTCTTCGGCCCGCACGTTTGGGTGGGCGCGCCTTGCGCTGAGCTCGACGTCGACGTCGATCACGTCGCGTGGCAAGCGGCGCACGAAGCGACGGTGCGCGAGGTGTCGCTCCGCAGCGCGCTCCCGTTCGACGCGCTCGAACGCGCCGCGCTCGATCTACTCGCGGCGCGCGCGCGCGACGCGGGGCGCGCGGCCGAGCACGCGGCGTGGCGCGCGCGGTTCGCCTAGCGCTCGACGATCACGCCGCCGGCGAGGCGCCGCGATCGCCGACGTACCGCACCTTCGAGATCGGCGTCTCGGTGACCGCGCCGCGCTCGTCCTTCGCGAACAGCGTGAGCACCTGCGTCTCGCGCGGCCTGCCGACCGGCGCGACGAGCTTCCCGCCCGGCGCGAGCGCGTCGAGCCACGCCGCCGGAACTTCGCGCACCGCGAACCCGACCGTCACCTTGCGCGCGCCGCGCCAAGCGTCGATGTCGTGCGCGTCGCCCGCGACGACGCGCGCGTGCGCGGTCCCCGCGAGGTTCTCGCGCGCGAGCTCGGCGAGGCGCGCGTCGATCTCGATCGTCGTGACGCGTCCGCGCTCGCCGACGACGCGGCTCGCGAGCGCCGCGCCGTAGCCGGTGCCGCCGCCGAGATCGACGAGCGCGTCGCCTTCTTCGAGGCCGAGCGCGCCGAACGACGCGACGTACGCGTGCATCGCCGACACGGTCGCCGCGCCGTCGTCGTCGAGCGCGATCGCGACGTCGTCGGCGCTCGCCGCGAGCTGATCGATCGGCACGAACCGCTCGCGCGGCACCGCGCGGATCGCGTCCTCGAACGCGCCAGCGCGCCCGTGCATCTCCGCGGCGCGCGCCTGTGCGGCGGCGTTCGCGAGCTCCGTGTCCGCGACGATACGCGCGCGCGCCTCCGCGTCGCTCGCGCCGTCGACGAGGCCGCTCCACAAATGCCAGAGGCCGAGCGTGTGGAGCTGCCGTTTCGGACGAACGAGATCGATCTGCTCGTCGATCGCGCGCATGAAGTAATCCTGCGCGACGCCGCCGTAGACGTACCGCTCCTTGATCGCGTGCACGATCGGCGCGAAGAGCTCGTGCCTCAGCGCATGGCATCGGCGGTAATCGAGATCGCCGGACGGATCGACCCACTCGGAGAGAAATTCCTGATCGCCGTCGTGCCACCACGGGTATCGGTGCACGCGCATCCCGGTGCGCGCTTCCCAGCCGGCGCGGTCTTCGTCAATCGGCGATCCGGGATAGAGGCGGAAAGGATCGACCGAGAGAAATCCGGTCGTACCGCGCTCGTCCAAGAACAAACGACGCATGTACTTTGCAGTCGTTCGCATCGTCTCTTCGGTCTCGCCGGGGTGGCCGATGATGATGTTGGCGCCGAACGGAACGTCGAGCTCGCGCGCCCACGCCGCGATGTCGAGCATGTGATCGAGGTAATCGCCCAGCTTGCCGGCTTTGCGGATCGTCCGCAGGTGATCCGGATCACCCGATTCCAAGCCGAAGCCTGGCGCGACGTTCGCGCGCGCCATCAGCGCCAGATCTTCGCGCTCGATGAGATCCAGACGAATGAGCAGCCACACCTTGCGCGCGCGGATCGGCCGGCGCGCGAGCTCCTCGAGAAATTCCCTGCGCCACGCGCGCTTCATCCCGAAGAGCGCGTCGGCGACGAAGAGCGTCCACGTCGACAGATCGAGGAACGCGTCGAGGCGATGCATCTCTTCGACGGCGCGCGCCGGCTCGAGCGATCGCCACGAGACGTCGCGCTTCGCCTTCTCCATGCAGAACGCGCAGTCGTACGGACAGCCGCGCGACAGATAGATCTCGGCTTGCGACGCGACCCTTCGCGCGACGGGCTTGTAGCGTTCGAGGAGCGACCAGTCGTACGGCGGCAGCGTGTTCGGATCGGGCGTCGACTCCGGGCCGAGCACGCGCGACAGCGGCCGTTTGCCGCTCACGAGCGCCGCCGCGAGGCGCGCCATCGGCGTCTCGGCGTCGCTCACGACCGCGTAGTCGAACGGCGACTCCGGCCCGGTGAAGTCGCTCGGCCGCGCGCTCACGTGGTAGCCGCCGGTGACGAGCCAGGCCTTCGGCGCGAGCGCGCGGACGCGCGCGCCGATCTCCATCACCTTCAGGTAGTCGAACGACGAGTAGCAGCCGACGCCGATGATGTCGTAGCCGGGCGCGACGAGCTTCGCGAGATCGATCGGCCCGAACGCGCGCTCGACGTCGAGGTCGACGACGTCGACGATCGCGTCGGCCGACGCGCGCATCGCCGCGGCGATCCCGAGGAGCTGCGGCACGCCGAAGTTCGCGCCGCCGCCGAAGAGGCCGCCGGGCCAGACGAGGAGGACGCGAGGTCTATCGGAGCGCGGCATCGTCAACTCCCGAGGTCGTCCATCCTCAGAACGGCGGCTCGAGGCACACCTGCGGCGGCGGCGGTTTCAGGCAAGGCTGCGGCGGCACCTGCGACAAGCACGGCTGCGGCGGCGGCGGCGGCGGTCCGACCACCTTCTTGCCGGCGTCCTTCCCCGCGCCCGCGGCGCCCGCGTCGCCAGCGTCGCCCGCGTCCGCAGCGCCGCCGCCGGCGTCGATCGCCGTCTGCTCGCCGGCGTCGACGGTGACCGGAACGCTGAGGCACGGCCCCGGCGGGACCGTCACCGCCGTCGCGCTCAGGCACGTGCGCGGTTTGTTGCAGTCGTCGCACGACGTCGCCGCGATCCCCGCGATCGCCGCCGCGACGAACTTCGCGCGCCGCGCGAGGATCCTTCGCTTCGCGTCGTCGTCCATCACGGCTTCCGCGGGGGCGTGAGGCACACCTGAGGAGGAGGCGCGGGGGACGCGTCGGGCGGCGCGACCATCGGCGATAGGCACGGCGCCGGTGGCGCGTCGTACTCGACCGCCGTGCCGGCGTCGGTCTCGGGCGACGCGTCCGGCAACGTCGGCGGCACCGACAAGCAGACCTGCGGACGCTCGCCGTTCGGGTTGTACGGCGCCGACAAGCACGGCCCCGGATCCGCTTCCTTCGGGGCGCACTCGGTCGCCGCGAGGGTCGCGACCGCCGCCGCGACGAACGCCGCGCGCCGCGCCAAGATCAGCCGCTTGATCTCTTCGTCGCTCATGCGAGCGCCTCTTGGCGCGCGCGGTTCATGCGACCACCTCGAGGTGGCGCCGCCCGTCGGCGCGCTGTCGTTCGAGCTTCGCGGCGAAGTCGTCGTCGATGTGCTGCCACACGAGCGGGTCGGGGAAATCGCGCGCGCTCCCGAGCACCCACTCCGCCGCCGCGCCGCAGCCGCCCGCGCACGTCGACGCATGGACGCAGCCGACGCAGAACGCGGGCGTCTTCTTCTTGTACTCGGTGATCTCCGGCGCATGGAGGAGCGCCGCGATGTCGACGCTCGGATCGCCGACGTCCGCCACGCCGCCGATCGCGGTGCGATGAAGCGTGCAGTTCTTGAGCTTCCCGTACGGTCCGAGCGCGAGCTCCTGCATCGACGTGCCGATCGCGCACACTCCGAATTGAAGCGGGGCGAGCTCCTCCGTCTCCACCGCGCACGGCGGCACCGGCATCGTGCAGAAGATCGCCATGCCCTCCTTCGCGAACGGGATCGCCTGACGAAACGCGACGAGCAAATCGTCCCGCGACGGCAGGAGCTTCACCGCGTGCCTCGCCGCGTAACCCGCGGGGCTGAAGCGGCTCAGCGAAATCTGCGTGACGCCGAGCGAGCGCCACAGCGTCAGAATTTCTCCGACGCGCGCGGCGTTCTTCTTCGTGACCACCACGCAGCCGACGACCGGCACGCCGTGCGCGCGAAGCGCCGCGATCCCGTTCAGCGTGGGCGCGAAGTGCCCTTGGCCGACGTGCTCCTCGTGAAGCTCGGCGTCCGGCCCGTTCAGTGTAATCTGCACATATCGCAGATCGTACGGCGCGACGCGCGCGGCGAGCGCATCGGTGATCAAGCCGCCGTTCGAGATGACCTGGATGCCGACCTTGCGATCGCGGAGCAAATCGAAGAGCTGAAAGAGGTCCTTCTTCGCGAACGGCTCGCCGCCGGTGACCGTCACGTGATCGACGTCGAGCGCGTCGAGGATCCGCGTGACGCGCCCGAGGATCTTCGGCATGTCGGAGGGGGGGGAGCCGGCGCCGTAGGCGACCGGCCCATGAAGGCTCGCGCCGTTGTCCTCGCGCCACTCGTTGTAGCAGTAGTCGCATTTCTGGTTGCAGTGGCCGGTCACCTCGATGGCGACGCTGTGCACGCGCGGCCGCTGCCCTCCCAAATGCCCCATGCGCCGATCGTACGACGGGCGTGCTAGCAATGCGAGGGATGGCAGAGACGAGCAAGCGCCTCGCGTTCCTCGAGAAGCTGACGGCGTCCGGAAGCGATGATCCGATGGCGTGGTACGGCCTCGCGATGGAATACAAGTCGCTCGGGCGCACGGACGACGCGCTCGCGACGTTCGTGAAGCTCCGCGCGAAGAAGCCGGACTACGTCGCGATGTACTTGATGTGCGGGCAGATGCTCGCGGATGGCGGCGACGCGAGCGCCGCGCGCGAGTGGATCGAAGCAGGCATCGAGACGGCGCGCGCGAAGCGCGACGCGCACGCGCTCGGCGAGCTCGAATCGGCGCTCGCTTCCCTGTCATCCTGACGCCGCCCTGTCATCCTGAGGCGCGGAGCACCGAAGGACCTGCTCGCCGTCAGCCTTCGTCGCGCTTCCGCGCCGCGCGCAGCGCTTCGATCCGCTGCTTCATCCGCTGCTCTTCGCCGCGCTCGGTCGGCTCGTAGAAGACGGCGCCCGCGATCTCGTCGGGCAAGTACGTCTCGCCCGGAACGACGCCGCCGTCGAAGTCGTGCGCGTACTTGTAGCCGTCGCCGTATCCCTCGTCCTTCATGAGCTTCGTGACGGCGTTGCGGAGCTTCTTCGGCACCGGCAGCGCGCCGCGCTCTTCGATCATCTTCTTCGCGCGATGCCACGCGGCGTTCACCGCGTTCGACTTCGGCGCGCACGCCAGATAGATCGCCGCGTGCGCGAGCGGGTACATCCCTTCGGGCATTCCCATTCGCCGAAAGGCTTGGTCCGCCGCGTTCGCCACCAAGAGCGCGCGCGGATCGGCGTTGCCGATGTCCTCGCTCGCGAAGACGAGCATGCGCCGCAAGACGAAGAGCGGATCGTCCCCGGCCTCCAGCATGCGCATCATCCAGTACACCGCCGCGTCGGGATCGCTCCCGCGCATCGATTTGATGAACGCGCTGACGACGTTGTAATGCTCCTCGCCCGCCTTGTCGTAGAGGAGCGGCGCGCGCTCTTCGATCGCGGCGACGTCGTCGAGCGTGATCTCCGACGACGTCGCGTGATCCGCCGCGAGCTCGAGCGTCGAGAGCGCGCGACGCGCGTCGCCGCGCGCCATCGTGGCGATGAGCGCGAGCACCTCCTCTTTCGCCGATAGATCGCGCGCGCCCAGGCCATTTTCCTCGTCGTGAAGCGCGCGCGACAAGATGCGCACGAGATCGGCCTCGGACAGACCTTCGAGCCGGAAGACTTTGCACCGCGACAGCAATGCTGCGTTCACGGCGAACGACGGGTTCTCCGTCGTCGCGCCGATGATCGTGATCGTCCCGTCCTCGACGTGCGGCAGGAACGCATCCTGCTGTGCCTTGTTGAACCGATGAATCTCGTCGACGAAAACGATGGTCCGCTCGCCGGAATACGCGAGCTTCTCCCGCGCCTCGGCGACGATCGCGCGAAGCTCTCCTACGCTGCCGAGGACGGCACTGAACGGCACGAACCGCGACTTGGTTTGCAGAGCGACGACGCGCCCGATGGTCGTCTTGCCGACGCCGGGCGGTCCCCAGAGGATCATCGAGCGAACACGGTCGTTTGCGATCGCGCCGGCGAGGATCTTCGCGGACGGTCCGTCGCCGAGGATTTGCCGCTGACCGACGACGTCGGCGAGCGTGCGCGGACGCATGCGCTCGGCAAGCGGGATCGCGGCCCTCTGCGCGGGATCGCGGCGCGCGGCGGCGCTGAAGAGCGTGTCCGCGCCGAGCCCGGCCGCGGAGCCGGACTGTACGGGATTCGTACGATCGCGCGATCGAATGGCCACGTCGGAGAAGGTAGCGCGAAACGGGGCATGGACTATGGTTCCGGCGTGCGAAGAGGGATCGCGCTCGCGTCGTTTTCGTTCGTCGCCGCCGCGATCAGCGCGTGCGCGAGCGAGGCGCCGCCTCAGGTCGTCACGCCGATCGAGACGAAGAAGGCGGACGTCACGAGCATCGAGCTCGCCGAATTCGAGATCAGCGAGTACGGCGCCGACCGCTTCACGCACTGCCCGCCGCCGGGTGAGCTCGGGCAGCGTTGGATCCCGCCGATCCCGCCGTGGACGCCGTCGTCGGCAGCGGTGTCGTTCGCGATGCAGACGCCGGGCACCGGCGACGCCGACGCGCAGACTCCGCCCGCGCCTCCGGGCCAGGCCGCGCGCCTCGAGCAGATCGCGCAGAGCACGCGGCAGCAGTTTCGTCATTGCTACAACCGCGGCCTCCTCTACGACCCGACGCAGGACGGGCACGTCGCGATCGTGATGCGCCTCGCGCGCGACGGTCGGATCGCGCAAGTCGAAGCGTACGGCGCGTGCGACATCTCGACCGAGACGATCCGCTGCATGATGGATTCGGCGAAGCCGATGCGCTTCGATCCGCCGCAGCCGGGGTTCGAGACGATCACAGTGCCGGTCGTCTTCTCGCAGCGCGAGCGGCGTCACGCCGTCGGATCGAACGACGCGTACACGGCGGAGGCGTACATCGCGCTCGAGTCGGCGCGGCCCGCGCTTCATGCGTGCGAAGAGAAGACGCGCAAGGCAAACAAGTCGGTCGTCGCGACGGCGACGTTCGCGCTCGATCTCGACGCGAAGGGCAAGGTCGTCCACGCGCACATCGATCCGTACTCGGGCGATCAGGATTTGCTCGCGTGCGCGGCCGAGGCGATGGACAAAGTCGGATTTCCGCCGCCGCCCGCGGGGCGCGGCCACGCGATCGTACGCCTCTCGTTCAATCCGCGGCCGCACACGAAGTAGCGCTATCTTGCGCGCGTGAGGCCTCCGCGCGCGGTGGTGATTCCGTTCGGCGTGCCCGACGAGGGGCGCGGGCTCGGGCTCGGCCTCGCGGCGCTCTTGCACTCGTCGGCGCGGATCGACGGCGAGAACGTCGCGCTCGCGCAGCTCCACGCGCGAAAGCCAGAGGACAAGCCGCGCGAAAAGGACGATGGGCCCGTGCCGGTCGAGGCGTTCGTTCCGCCGAACGCGTGGCGCGACATCGCGGCGACGCGGCCCGCGCCGATGGACGTGACGCTCGTCGTGACCGGCGCGTTCGAGCCGCCCGGCAACGGAAGCGGGATGATCCAGCTCCTCGCGTTCGACGCGGCGAGCGGCGCGACGCGCGCGCGCGTCGAAGCGCACCTCGACGAAGCGCGCGCGGGCGCGACGGTGGTCGCCGCGTTCGACGAGCTGTGGCGCGGCGTCGGCGGCGATCTCGGCGGCGTGCGCGACATCGGCGATCTCGATTGGGAAGCGCTGCGGAGCGTGATCATGGCCGAGCGATGCGCGCTGCACGATCCGCTTCGCGGCGGGCCGCACGATCGGCTCGCGGCGATCGTTCATCTCGGCCGCGCGATCGGCGACGCGCCGGAGGGGCGCTACGCGACCGCGCGCCTGGCGTCGCTCGCGATCGAGACGGCGATGTCGCAGCCGCGCGATCCGAAGCTCGCGCACGCGGCGCTGCGCGCGCTCGATCGCGCGGCGACGGACGCGCCCGAGCGCTTCGAGATCCTCGACGCGATGGCGGCGCTCGAGGTGCGGCTCGGGCAGGCGCGGGCGGCGGAGCAGCGGATGAACGCGGCGATCGCGGCGTCGCCGAAGGAGGCGCGCGCGTACGCGCGCTTGGCCGAGGCGCTGCGCGCGCGCGGCGACGTCGACGGCGCGCTTGCGGCGCTGCAAGCGGGGCTCGCGGAGGCGCCTGACGACGCGCTGCTCGCGGTCGAGCGCGGCGCGGCGCTCGCCGAGCGCGGAGATTTCGTCGGCGCGGCCGCCGCGTGGCGATCGGTGCTAGCGCGCGATCCAGTGCATCCGGCGGCGTTCGCGAACCTCGCGGCGCTCGCGACGAAGCAGAAGGACGCGCTGACGGCGCAGGCGCTCGTCGATGCGGCGCTCGCGGCCACGCGCGCGCATCCGGACGTTCTGCGGCGCGCGGCGCAGCTCGCGCTCGCGAGCGAGGTCGAGGGGATCGCGCGGGCGGCGCGCGTCGCGCGGATCGCGCGCGCGCTCATCGACGCGATTCCGGACGACGCGTGGGCGGCGCTCACGCTGGCGCGCGCGCAGGTCGAGCTCGGGGAGAAGGACGCGGCGCGCGCGGAGCTCGCGCGGGCCGCGGAGCTCGCGCCCGGGACCGCGCTCGCCGCCGAGGCGCAGCGCGCGCGCTTCGCGCTCGATCATCCGGACGCGGCGATCGAGATCGACGCGACGATGCGCGCGGCGTGTACCGCGGCGGACGACGCGCTCGCGGACGTTGCGGTGCGCGCGCGCCGGCTCGCGGAGGCGCACGATTCGTGGATCGCATGGCTCGCGGCGGCGATCGCGGAGCGACGCGCGGGGCGCTGGGCGGCGGCGGCGAGCGCAGCGGACGCGGCGATCGCAGTCGCGCCGGGGTGCACGCCGGCGCACGCCGAGCTCGTCACGATCCACCTCGCGCTCGGCGACGCCACCGCGGCGCTCCGTCACGCCGAGCGCGCGACGCAGCTCGAAGGCGAGACGCCGCGCGCGCTCGCCCTCGTCGCGCGCGCGCTCCAGGCGCTCGGCCGCCACGACGAGGCGCGCGCCGCGATCGATCGCGCCGTCGAGATCGATCCCGAGGACGAAGCGATCGCGCGGATCGCCACGCGCATCCGCGACACCGCGCCGGCGAGGCCGTCGCTCGTCGACCGCGTGAAGCGGCTCTTCAAGCGAGCCTGATCAGCGCGCGCCGAAGATCGCCGTGCCGACGCGCACGATCGTAGCGCCGCTCGCGATCGCGATCTCGAGATCGCCCGACATCCCCATCGACAGCTCCGGCAGCGCCGCGACGCCGCCGTGAAGCGATCGCAACGACGCGAGCGTCTCGAAGACGCGACGCGCCGCTTCGGGATCGTCGGCGGGGGGCATCGTCATCAGGCCGCGCAGCGCGAGCATCGGCTGCGCGCGCACCGCGGCCATCACTTCGGCGATGTCGCTCGGCGCGCACCCGTGCTTCTGCGCTTCGCCGCCGACGTTCACCTCGATGAGCACCGGCAAGACGCGCGTCGCGCGCTTCCCGAGCTCGCGCGCGAGCGACGCGCCGTCCACCGTGTGCACGACGTTCGCCGCGCGCGCGACGATCTTCGCCTTGTTCGACTGAAGGTGCCCGATGAAATGCCACTCGATGTCCGGCAAATCGGCGAGCGATCTGCTCTTCGCGTCGAGCTCCTGCGCGTAGTTCTCGCCGAACGCGCGCTGCCCCGCTTCGTACGCCTCGCGCACCGCCTCCGCCGGCTTCGTCTTCGACACGGCGACGAGCTTCACCTCCGACGCGGCGCGGCCGCACGCCTCGGCCGCACGCGCGACGCGCGCGCGCACCTCCGCGAGCGACGCCGCGATCGTCACGACCACCCCGGGCGCAGCCGCGCCGTCCACACCATCACGTCGCTCGTGCGATCGAGCGGCCCGCCGTGAAAATCGCCGTGCACGCCCTCCGCCGCGAACCCGTTGTAATGGAGCAGCGCCTCCCACTCGCGCGGAAAGAACTGCCGGTGCGCGAGCGGCGTCACCCACGCGCGCTCGGGCGCTCCCACGGGCTCGAACTCCATCGCGACGAACAAGATCTGCCGCACCGGATCGTAGTCGAAATACTCGCGGTTTTTCACCGTCACGCCCGCGGTCGGATGTTTGAAGCGCGGGACCGAGTACGCGCGCTGCGGATCGCGCGCGAGGTCTTGCGCTTGCGGCACCGACAGATCGACGACGAATTTTCCGCGCGGCGTCAGGTGCTCGCGCACGCGCGCGAAGAAGCGCTCGACGTCCGCGCGCGTGTAGAGGTGAAGCGCCGTGTTGAACGGACAGATGACGAGCGGAAAGCGCTCGCGAAGACGCACGCTCCGCATGTCGCCGCGCCGGAGGCTCACGCGCGCCGCGACCTCGCCCGCTTCGACGCGCAGCCGCGCGCGCAAATCGCGGAGCATCGGCGCCGATTGATCCACGCCGACGACGCGCACGCCGTGCCGCGCGACCGGCAGCGCGATCCGCCCGTTGCCGACGCCGTACTCGAGGACGCGATCGAAGCGCGTCGCGAGGGTCACGTAATACGCCACGTCGTCGATCCGACGCCGGTACGTGTCGGTGTAATACGCGGGATCGTCGTAGTGAGCACGCGAGCCGGCTTCGAGCTCGCGATCGCGCATCGTCAACGCATTCGTCCGAATCGCCCGCGGCCGTCCACGCGAATGGGGCCGGGGCCCCATTCGCCCAACGTGACTAGACGGCGCCGAACTCGCGCTTGTTCAGCTCTGCGATGTAGACCTCGACGGCGTCGTGGCTCGGACGATCGTAGTGGACCTTGCCCGCCGCGATCTCGCGCAGCGCCGTGACCGCCGCCTTGTTCTTCGAGTGGACGAGCGGGTTCGCCCCCTTCATGAGCTGGCGGGTGCGGTGCGCTGCGAGCACGACGAGAGCGAAACGATTATCTTCACGCTCGAGGCAATCTTCGACGGTGACGCGGGCCATGGCTGCTCCACTTCGTGCCGGCGCCGAAGGCGGCCGGCCGATGGCTGTATTGAGGGACGGCGGAGCCTAGTCGCGGCGTCTGCGATCGGCAAGTCGAGATCGCCGAAATGGCGTACGCT
>Ga0100403_1001548_pt1 | contig 20419 bp, 25 predicted proteins | sample CryGeymet201501t_FD_83663 | JGI IMG/M metagenome (GOLD analysis project Ga0100403, IMG submission 83663) | Groundwater microbial communities from Crystal Geyser aquifers in Utah, USA - Crystal Geyser metaG 2015-01t | ecosystem: Environmental > Aquatic > Deep subsurface > Groundwater | place...
TAACAATGACAGACCTTACCGGAAATGGATACGACCTTGCTTATTTTGGCGGATATTTTACCTACAATTCTTCTAGTTTATATTTTCAAACCCCAACAATTAGTAGTCCGGTGTCGGGCGGGCAACTTGCTAGTACTGGAAAAGCGCCGGATGCAGGACCAGGAGAGAAACTTAACGTGTATGTTATTGGAAAAGTTAACTCAGATGCTGCTGATGCAGAAGCATCAGTTCGCCATATAACTCAAGCTGACTCTGGGGCTAGTGGATGGACAATGAAAGTTCAAAAATATGCTTTAGGCGATGAAATGTATGAGTATGTCTGGAACTCGACACCAGCAGCTCAAACGTCGGCGACGACAGGGACAGCGTGGTCTCCGGGACAAGCCCAGATATTAAGATATGAAATTGATGGTGATGCTGCACATCACACAATGCGAAGCGCAAAAGGTGCGGCAGATGCTGATTGGGCAACAACAGGACACACAACTAACTTTTCTGGCAGTCTTTTTGTTGGACACCAAACCGCTGGGGTGGGCGCAAATATGGAAATAGCGGGGATTCTTTATTTTAAGAATACCGGGATTACAGAAGTTCAACACAATAGAATTATTGAATGGTGTGAAAGAGAATTTATAACACCATTCGACCCTACTGTCCACGTGCCAACATTAGAGGCATATTGGAGGGCAGACGCAGCAATAATATCAGGCACTAATGTATTGACGCTACCGGATCAAACTGCAAACGGACATGATTTTTCTGTCAATGGTTCTTTATATTGGCAATACAAATCAAGTTCAACCGGCTTCAAAACGGCAACTATTTCAAACGCAAGTGGATCAATAGCAAATATGAGGACTGCAATATCCGACATTATTAACCCTGTTTCTAGCGGACGAACAGTTTACTATTTTGCAAACAAATATAATTTACCAGCCGGGGAATCAAACGGACAAATTCGTGTCATGTTACAACAGGCAACAACCGGGCCGTCGTCCGGCTATTATTTACGAACACAATATAATTTAGCGGCTGTAGGTGCAAGGCCAATTACCTATCAGGCTAAAGCGGATGGAACAGGTTTTACACTTGATATTCCTTCCACGTTTGCTAGCGATGGGGAAATAGGAATTTGGCGTTACCAAATTGATGATACGGGAAACGAAGTCTTAACAGTAATCAACAACTTTGACAACACCCCAGCTTCATCGACTGGCTATTCGCCGTTTAGTTCGGATCGAATAAACTTAGGCAATCCTGCGGGAACAGTCACGCCAATCTGTGAAATTGCAGGAATTCTTTGCTTCAATGTAGTAGATCGAATTCCATGGGGTACACATAAAAAGATTGTTGCTTGGATGGAGAAAGAATTCTTTACGTGACAGCAGTGAACTACCTACCCATGTTCCGATGGGATTGTATCTAAAAAAATCACAGTACTTCAGCACAGATCGTTTTTTTATCACAAAGTTAGTGTTTGTTGCTTTTACAATAAAAAGCGTTAACTAAAAGTGTAAATTTAAAATTCTATTATTGAATTTTTTTCAATCCAAGCTAGTGGGTCAATAACAGTTATTTTATTGATTTTTACATTACCAGCTCTAATAAATTTTCTAGCTTTTTTGTTGGAAAGTTCTTTCACAGGAGCTACTATATTAAGTAAAAAATTTTCTTCTTCGTTAGTAATGGTTTTCATTTATTATTTCTTTCAAGTTTTTTCCTAGCAAGTTCTAGTGAAGAATTTATGATTTTATAAAGCTCTTTTGGAGAAAATTTGAAGTTTGTAGTTTCTTCATGTAAATATTTTTCTGCTTCTTCATGACAAAAAATTTTGCAAAGGGTTATTCCGTTTTCTTTAATGTATCCACCATCTAACATTTGTTCACGTGGAGTTATGTGGTGACAGTCAAGTATTTCACTTGTATAATCATTTTTAATAACAAGATTTATTTCTTTTTCACGAAGTCCACATATTTTGCAAGTGAAATTATCTCTTTGAAAGACGTCTTTACGAAATGTTTTTCTTGTTTGTTTTTTTTTGTTGTTGTTTCTCATCATGATTCCAAAAAATAGAGAAAAATGTTTTTATGAGCACACTAATAATTTTACAAACAAAGTTAAAACATGCAAAAGAAAATGCAAAAGCCAAAAATGTTATTATAATAACAGAAAATATAAACACCTCAATACCAAAAAACAAAAAACTAAATAGTTTTTCTAGGGCATGTTGGTGTTTATGTTTTTTGTGGGTTTTCCGCAAATTATTGTACTTCTAATATTGTTCCAGTTAGTTCTAATGGGTCAGGCAATTTTTCCCAAGCAGTAAGATTATTGCTCATAAATGGTTTTCCACCGTCTCTTCTGTTAACCGCTAAAGTAATATGTTTCTTAGAATTTTTACTAGGAACTTTTGTTTCTATCCCGACTGCGATTACTTTGTCATCTGCTGCAATTGAAACTACTGTTAGAGAGGCTTCTTTTCCGAGGTCTTGTTCAGAAACGGGTCCACTATCAACTTTTCCCATATTTATGGTCATATGATGAGCAACCACCTCATAATTGCCAGGAATAAATTGAGCAAAATGTGTAACTAACTTTTGACGACTTTTTTTATCTAAAACTAATGCTATATACATACTTTACTACAACTATAAATATACCATATTCTATATTATTTATAACCAATTTTTAAAAATATGTTTAAAAATAAATCTTGTTTTGATAAAATATAAGAATGGACAAAGAACAAAGTCAAGGCTATCTTGAGCGTTGGAGGAAGCAGCAAAAAATAAATTCTGCTGCACGTTTATTCAATGGACCAAAGCGTGAAATTAGAAAATTTTTTACACCCGAAAAATATGTTTGTGGGTTTGTTCCAAAATTTGAGGGGAAATTATTTAGAATAGTTGAAAAAACTAAAAAAATGGAATATAATAAAATGGATTGTGTTGGCACCTTTGGGGTGAATACATATCCGCTGTATGTTTACTATTCTATAAAAGGCATTTATATCTCTTATAAAATAAACAAAAGCACACACCGACCGCTGTTTGAATTTTACCCAAAAACTAAATATTTTGTTCAACACTACAGCGAAGAACAAAAACAAATAGAAATTGGGTCAATAGTAATGGCTACAGGTAATGCATTTGCCCAAACAAAACTTGGAATGGTTTTTAGTGACGAAAAACCACTTAAATTTTTGGAAATAATCGGTCCGAATAACGTTGGTTATTTTGATATGAATTTTTTATCTAAACCGTAGATTCAAGCTTCTGCTTCATCTTGGGCCAAAGTTTGTCGCATTTGTTCTGCTTGTTCTTCTGCTTGTTTAGCTAAAGACTCTATTTGCGCATTGTAGGCTTCGACATATTCTTTTGTTGGGACAACCATCCCTTCAACAACTTGTGTTCTTACTGCTCTCATATGATCAACAATATTTGTTCCAGTTAGAAGAGATAGTTGAATTAGCTCCCTTACGACTGCAATTAAATCATCGCTAAGTCTAAGAGTTTGAGTTTTATTTTCTTTGGCCATAAGATATTCCTTTGTAAAGTTTCTTCTTACAAAGAGTTTATCATTATTTACAAAGTTGTCTATCTTAAAATTGATTTAAATGAGCTTTTCTATTGAAAGCCAAAACTTTATATTTTCAAAATTTGGAATTCCTGTGGACCCTAAATTTGTTAGTTTTGTCAGTAGATTAGTTACATTGTTGTGTACGTCCAACACTAAAGCATCATGTAAAACAAACAAAGGGCTGATTAACTTATCTGCCCCAGTTTCATGCAATTTATTTACTATTTTTAGAAAGCCAAACAACGCAACGTCTACAGCTGTTGATTGAATAAAATAATTTACTAAAACATATGGAGCTTTACTTGTTGAAACAATAGGTCTCCCATAGTGGTTATAAATTAACTTGCCTTTTGAAATCTCATAGTCTGCTTTTAGTTTTTCTTTGAGTTCTTCTACTCCAAATTGTTCTTTTACAGATGCAACAAATTCTTCTGGGAAAGAGATAAATGGTTTAAGTTGTTTAGTTAGCTCTTTATCCCCTGCCCCATATATCATGCTAATAATTGCAGTCTTAATATGCGAACGGTCTATTTTTTCACCGATTCCCATGGAATTTGCAGCATATAAATATGGGTCTTTTGGAATTTGTATATCTGGGTTTTTAAGCGCAAGTAGCAGCCTTGGTTCCAAGCTTTTATAATCAAGAAAATATATTGACCCATCTTTACCCCATTTAGATGTTAGACATTTTCTGTATTCTTTTTTGAGCAAAAGGATACTTGGGCCTTTGCTTACTGTTAAACGTCCGGTTACAGTAGATAACCTATCATAAAATACCGGGGCAGCTTTCCAAGAACCATGAGTTTGTTTTATCGGAGCAAAAGTTTTTAGAGCCGCCCCGGTAGATAAATTTGTATCTTCTTTCAAAAGTCTGTTATAAACTTCAATATCTATTGTGGCATCTTCTAAAGAACGAAAAAGCAGGTCTTGTTTTTTGAAAATATTTTGATAATATGATAAATCTATTTCGCTAAAATCCTTCTGGATGTTTTCAACAAATGCACGCAGTTCTTTTTGGTAAATCGTGTGCGGGATTATCTTTTTCCACGGCAGTTTGACTCCCTTTTCTTTTAAAATCGACTCGTATGGCCTCCTGAAGCGTTCTGGAGGGAAGGTTCGGTATGGGAGATTGTGAAGTTTCCGTATCTTATGATATTCCTTCCCTGGAATTTGTATTGCACCTGTTGGAATAGTGTTGGAAAAATCTTTTTTGAATTTTCCGCCATGCAGCATAAGACCGAAATCAGCCCCTACGGTATATTTTGTTAAATATAAAAGCACGATCTGAAGATAACATCTTTCTGTTTGCTGTTTAACTTATAAAGTCTTCTGGTTTCGGGTTGTATGAAAATATGGACCATAACTATCCATATTTTCTGTAATGAAGGTTAGCCAAAACCAACCATCTTTTACATCAATTAAGGAATAAGTTTCCTCAAAACTAATATCTGTTTTCTTAAATTCAACTGTAGAAAATGGAAGATTTAAAAAAATCCCATACTGACTTGTTTTGATGGTATTATCAGCTTGTGGCAACAAGAACGGAATCCATTAATGGGATTTTTCAACTCAAAATTATATTACCAATTTTGAAATAATTATCAAATGCCCAAAAAAATTCATATTTTCACCCCCGCTGTTCTTTTTCTTCTTTCTCCTCTTTCCTCATAATTTTACAACAGGGTTCAAGGAGCGTTTGGCGTGGGTGAGTAGTTCACAACAAATTCCCTAAGATTGCTCACAAAGTGTTAGTTTTAATTTCCGAATGCATCCAATGGGATGAGGTTTGCACGTGGTCTTTGCGTACATATTTAGCAATAGATGTTGAAAAATCATCATAATGAAATTCTTCTTCTAGCCTAACAACATAACCTTCTGATAGTTGTTTGTTGAATTCAGGTTGCCAACAATTTTTGATTTCTTTTTCATCAAAAATACCTTCCCAAAGAACTCTAACGTGGTCTAATCCGAGCATATCACACCAAATAATAGTTTCATCCCAACTCAAACAGACGTTTTTTTCATTCCAAATATTGAATACTTTGAAGTATGTCCCTAAATTTTTATATTCAATTGAGTGTATTGCATAAAGATTCTCTCCACAAATTCTAAATTCGTCTGGGATTTCCCACCTAATATTTCCCCATAGAGATTTTACCCAATTTCTAGAAGGATGGTCACCAGAAGTTAACGAACGTGCGTGTATATGATCTTTATAAAGCGTAGTATTTTCACCATCTAATTTTTCTGTTACTACAACTTTTTTATTTAGAAATTGAGCACAGTTTACAAGCCTGCGATCGTCTCGGGTCCCGCCTGGACTCCAAGGAAGATGTTTGGTACGCTGATATTTGTATAAAATAGACATGACACTTTATTATATCATAGATATATCATAGTTTAAACCTATTTACTAATGTGCAAAAAACTGACTTGAATAGCTTAATTCCCAAAAAGAAGCTTAATAGTGCTTTATGGGAAAATATGCAGATTAAACCAGAAGTTAGAGAAAAACTTTTGAGAGTTGCTGAAGACTTTTTTCAAGATTTAGATGTTCCATGGGCAGAATTAGAAGATATCTACCTTACTGGAAGCTCTGCAAACTACAATTGGTCAAAATATAGTGATGTTGATATTCACCTTATAGTTGATTATTCGCTCGTAGATAAAGATGAAAATCTCGCTGAAGCATATTTTGAAGCAAGAAAAAATTTATGGAACAGCGACCATGATATTAAAATTTCTGGATTTGACGTAGAAATATATGTAGAAGATTCAAGTGCTACACACAAATCTTCTGGCATTTATAGTATATTATTGAATGAATGGGTCAAAAAACCAAAGCAAAACAATACACATATAAATAAAACAGCGGTTAAAAGCAAGGCCAACACAATTATGAGACTTGCCAATGACCTTGTGTTTAAAAAACATAAAGAAAAAGACTATATGGGTACCATTAAATCAGCAGAAAATATGAGCGCAAAACTCAAAAAAATTCGACAAGCTGGTTTAGAGTCGGGTGGAGAATATTCTGTTGAAAATCTAACTTATAAAGTCTTACGACGTAACGGATTTTTACAAAAACTTTGGGAAGCTAAAATAGACGCTTATGACCAAATGATGTCTGTTGGATAATTTTCAAGTGTTTCTAGTGCTGCTTCTAAAAAAACTTTTTTAAAGTTTATTTCATCTTCTTTATTCATTGTGCTAATAGGAAGCGGAAAATAAGCAACGTTTTATTTACAACTGTTTTGTCCAGTATTGACCAGCCTGGTTTTCCCATTCATATTTTGCTGTTATGACTGTAGTCCCAAGAAACAAAAATGGGGTCCAAGGTTCTGATGAAATAATCATTTTTTTGCGGAAGTTCGCAGACCCAATCCAACTCGGATTTTTCAATGTCCCCAGTTGGACAAGGAAAAACATATACACATATATAAATTGCCTTGTTGCCATTCTATCAGTTTAGGAATTTTTCTATTTTCACACAGATATTTTGTTGGTTTCTTGTTCATTGGGGCAAATTTATTAATCATTTATAATTTCCCAAAATATTTTCCAAATACAACTTATGTACACCACAAATTTAGTGTGATTTTAAACTAAAATACCCAACAATAAAGCGGGTATTTTAGAAATTTTGAATGTTATTCAGTAATATTATTTAGATTTTTTGGTGGTTCTTTTTTTAATATTAAGTTTTTTCTCTACAGCAACAAGTTTTCCATAAGCTTCTTTGAGTTGTTGTTTGCGTTTTTGAATGTTTACTCTTTGTGCGGCTCGTGCTTTGACGGTTCCTAAAACTTTAGCTCTCGCAGCTTTTGCCTCGGTAAGTCGTTTTTTTGAACCAGCAACTTGTACTCGTTTAAGACGTCTATCAATTTCTTCTTCTAAAACTTCGTAAATAGTGTCTCTAATAGTTTCTAGCAACTGTGGTTTGTTAAGTCTCATTTTTTTCTCCGAATCCTGCGCAGGATGTCAAAGGTAAATATAAAGAGAGAAATGTTTTTCCAAGAATTAGCTGTAATATATTTATTTATTAGTTTTTTTATTCTGTTCAATGCTCAAATCCTTGAGCGCCGAGGTGCAACTTTGGAGTTTTACAAGGTTTTTATTTATGTATGCTAACACAAGATCGCAGTTGTTATCATTTATTTTTTCATCTAGTATACGGGCTGCCTCAATTAAATCTTTTAGTCGCAGTGCAATTTTCATTCTTCCTTCTAGATTTTTTACCAGTTTTGTTGCTTTGTTTTTGAGTATTTTTTCATTTCTATTTTTAAGTTTTTTGGTTTTTTCCTCTTCAACAAAAGCTTTCAAAGCTTTTGGTTCGACACCAAGTTTTTCTGCTTTTTTTATGAGTAGTTTTTCTCTTTCAACCGCTTGTACTTTTGCTCTTTCCCTCATGAAGATTTTTTTTGATTTTTCAATTTCTTCTCTTAACAAATCTTTTTTAAGCCAACTTGGCCCTATTGTTCCTAATGGTGGACTATCATAACTTGGGTGTTTTATTTTCCAAGTTAATTCTTCCCAAAAAATTTTGTCTACAGAAACACTTTGGTGAATTTTAATTTGACGTTCAATTGCACAAGTCCAATGTGGGGAGGGAATCATTTCCTCGGAAAGATGCCATTTCAAATAAAATGGACCATGCTTGGTAATTTCGCCTGGCTTTTCAGCCCAGGGAGAAAAAATTTTTCCGTGTACTAAATAATTTGGCTTGTATTTTTTGATTTCTTCTTCCGTTATTGTCATTATTCGTTCCAAGCTCTTAGAAAACTAATAGTTTTGTTTATGCTACCAAGACTTCGATTTAGATATTTAATATTTACTTTTTTAGGGTTATTATCAATGTTGTTCATGATTTGATTAATTTCATCATATAGTGATTTTAAAACAGGGCCAGCGAAAATTAATTTTTTTGTACGTTCAACGTCCTTTTTAGTACAACTAAATTTATTTTTACCTTGCTCGTTTCTTTTTTGTGCTTGTAATTCTTTGACCGTCACACCGAGATTTTTTGCTTTTGTCTTTAGTTTGGCATAACGTTCTTTAGACAACTTTTTAGCTCTTTCTTTTTGTTCAAACTGCTTTCGAACCTTAATTGCTTTAAAAAGTTCTATGTATTCTTTTGTTGGATATTTTGATTCATTTAGGGAAAACCAATTGTTTGTGTCTTTTTTACAGAACAACTTCTCAATAGAATAATATATAGAAACTTTATTACTCTCACCCACCGACCAGCATTGATTTTCCATTAAAACCCATTTGATTTTAAACTCACCATATTGTTTCTCGGTGTTTATTTTTTGCGGCCATGTACTGAAGTTGTTAGTATCAACTGAATATTCTTTTATTTTACGATTTTTCAAGCCTTCAGGATCTTCTAGAAGATATGGATAATTGTCGAATTTGTTTTGTGTGGACATGTTATGTTAATAACAAACTACAAAATGTTTTTAAACGGATATTAGCGTGGGAGGAGGGTTTTGAGCCCACTACAACTACGTATTTCATACTTTACTCCCACGACAGAGTTGTCAACCAACCTTATTTTTTACAAGAACAACCAACTTTGGCACTCCCCAAGACAGTACTACACCACCTCCAACGAGCAATGCGGCTACCGCAAGGCTAGGAACACCCCATGCTGCACCATAAACTGCCAATAAGGCAACTGCCGGTCCAGTCCATTTCGCTATTGTTTTCACGTTATCCATATTTTCCTCTTATCCGGGCTGCTGCCCTAAACTCATATTGGTTACAAACAATCTTTATATTTTTGTGGGTTTTCCATTTTATTTACCATGTATGCCCACTTTGTTCTACGTTGCCCTTCGGGACATTCTATTAGTTGTTCGTCTGCTTCGCCTGGCAATTTTATTTTCATAAGTTTTCTTGCTGTTTTAGACAAGATATTATTGGTGGTTATAATATATTCAGTAGTTCCTAAATTTGATAAAAAATTACTTATTTTTTTATCAAATTTGTGCATGTAGTAAGAAATATTTGATCCTAAAATAGATATAGATAAAACTTTATCTATTTTTTCTGCATATTTTTGCGTAGGTGGGAAAGAAAAAGGCGATTCAAGTTTCGCAGCTTCGCCTACTATTTCAATTTCACGAAAATAATTTTCAAGACCATGACTGCCTTGCAATAGACATAAATCTTCTTCCGCTGTTTTCTGTGTACTTTTTTTATGTTGCAAAAAATCTTCTGTTTTTTTCCTTGCTTTTTCTAATAAGTTTTCACCAAGCGTAGAAGCTTTTTTAGTTTCTTCTCTAAAAACTTTTACTATTGTATTTTCTTTATCCATCCTATTATCTTAATTAAGATAAATAAAATGTATAATATATAATATTTTTGGTATATTGGATAATACTTGCAATATTTTATTGTTATTTCTTGAGTTCCCGTAAAACATTATCAAGAAATCCATTTGACCACTTGCCGTCAACTTGCTTTTTACTATCAATCCAATCCAACAAAGACTTTGTGTTGCCTAAATATTGTTCCATAATAGGGGATAGCCAGCCGTTATAACGCTGTACAGCCAACGCAAAAACTTTCCGGTGTTCTGGGGTCCCTTTTTTATTCCCGCTGCTAGAGGCTTCTTTTAGAGAATTATTAAGTATGTTTTTGTAGTTTAGAGAGATTTCTCTATACTTTTCTTTATATTTTGCAGCTTGTTCAGCGACATCTTTTGGAATAAAAGGAATTGCATCGTCTATTTTACCTAACAAAATTAGTTCAATAATGCTTCTTGGGGCTTCCAAAGAGTTTACTCGTATTTTACTAAGGGCCAAATATCCAATATTTTTGACTTTTACTCTATTGAAATTATTATCACAAACAACTACACCTTCATGCTTTGTAGGGTTGAGTCCTGAAACAAATTTCATAAGTTCTTCTACAGAATTGAACCGATATCTTTCGGCTGCTGGAACTTTTATTTGAGTTTGCATAAACGCTGGAGATATCTCTTTTCCAGATAAGTTTTTCCTTGCTCCTAGTAAAGTAATTCTTGGAGTATCATAATCAATTCCAATTTTGTTATATGGAGAAGTTAGCTCAAAAATATATGTAGTATCTCTAAAAAGAGTTGAAGTCGCCCAGGAAGAAAAGTCTTTACCAACAACATTTAGAGTCGCTTCTTCAAACAAAGAACGAAAAGTATAAGAACTATTGTCATCTATAGGAACATCTGCTTCCGGTATTGAGCGTGTTGCAACGTGCCATTTTTGTAAAATATCATCAAAATATGCAAAACACAATGTACCATCTAATTTTTCATAAAATGTAGTTGATAAATTGGTGAAATCTACCTTAGCTGCATTGCTTTGCCCATAATTGAAAAATCTATCAAAGGGACGTGCGAGAACAATTGTTTTACCAACTATATTATCAAGAGAGATTGTTTGGGTTTTTGGGTCAGCAACACGCAAAATTATTCCTCGGCATTGTTGCGACAATAAGTCACTTTCTTTGGAATCAGAGACTGAATAATTCAAAGACATTTTGTGTCCACAAATTTTAGCTCTAACGCCATGTTCTTGTTCCAAGTCTTTTAGAGACTTATTTTTTAAAAAATTTTGTACTAGTAACATTTGTTTATTATTTCAAAATAGTAGTTTGTTGTTTACACTTTATATTTCTTTTGTTGTAAGTGTTCAAAAAACTACAGCATTCTTTCAAATCTTATATATTCATGTTTTGTGTAATCACCTTCTTGCGCAGAGGAAAAATAACTTATGGCCCATCCTGTTTTTCGCCAGAAAGAATTTGAATGAGATTTAAATCTAAATTTGCATCATCGGTGTTTAAAACGGTGAACACTTCATCATTTTCTACTAAATGAATTGTGCATTTTAACTTATCACCGAGGAGTCTGACCTATTTGATATAGGAATTCGATAAAAGTCATACTCTTTTTCTGTGAGTGGCATCATGCTTGTTATCACTACTACCCCACTCAAAACTTCAAAACTTCTGCTGCTTTTACAAGTGGGACATCAATAAAATACAAGTGCATCGGACTCGTCAATTCGAACATTTTTATTCAAAAATGTCACGGGCAAAGTCTTTGTAAGTTCGGAAACTGCTTGTTTCCTTAGTGCAAGGTTATCAGTTGTTATAGTAACTAAAATTCCTGGCATATTAGTCAATGGGTTAATTTCAATACCTGTGGAAATAATATTAAAATATTTGTTTCCATTAATGTAGCTTTTTCTGAATATCTCTATGGCTTTGTTCATTTTATTTTTCTTCATATTGTGATCAAGGAAAGGGCTTCTGGTTCAGAAATAAACAAATATCGGGGTCTTCTGGAATATCAGGATGGGTGTAAATCTTACCATCTTTTTTGTTCCGATTTGAGGAACTAAACGTTTTGGAGAAGCCAGATATTCTGCTGCCACCCAAATAAATCCAATTACTTGATAATATAGGTTGCCTGTTGGGACAGTTCATCTAACTATTTCAATAGTTGTTTTTGTGCTTTTGGGAGTATCATTCATAATCTCGCACAGCTATAAACCGACCAAATTTTGGCTTCCCAGAATCTTTATTTATTTCATTGTATCTAAATGTAATTCTTGCACCAATAGGAGGCGGGTTTTTTCTAACACTATCTTTTAGCCCACCACCAATTTTGAATGTGATACCATCCCAGTCAACCCAAAGTGCGCCGAGACGGCCTTTATGTTTACCTCGCCCTGGTGTATGTGCTGTCACAATAGCTTCGGAGTCGAAAAATGATTTTACTTTTAGCAAGGTTTTGGACCTTCCTTCTTCATATCTAGAACCGGCAGCACGTAACATTAGTCCTTCGCCTTCACGTGCTTCTTCTTGTTTCAAAAGCTCTAAGAGATGTTTCTCAGACTTGCATTTTATTTGTTTGAGTACACGTACTTCGCCAGGAGAAGATTTTTCGTCCCAAGTCGGGAATAAAGTTTCTAGATAAGAAGTTCGTTCTTCGAATGTTCCTTCGAATTTTGGAGCATCATATACAACATAAGTGAGCTTTTTCCACTCTTCGTCCGTTGGAACTAATTTACGAACCGTAGAAATGGTTTTTCTAAAAAGACCTCTTCCGGCGAATAACTCACCATCTAATATGACATTTTTCGGCAATTGGTCCTTATACCACTGCGGAGCGTGGTATTCGTTACCTAGTCGTGACCAAAATTGCTTCCCGTCCCACCAACATCTTACCCCGTCTAATTTATGAGAAACCCACCAACCAGTTGGGTCTTCTTCTTCCCAAGAATGCGCAAGCAAAACTGGTGGAGCTGATGCTTTTTTGACAGCAGCAGGCTTGGCGTCTCCTACAGCACGTTTTCCATTTTTTACCGGCTTCACAGCTTTGTTATCATACATTGTGTGAGCCTGTGGAAGTAGACACGCTCGGTCTACATAGGTTCTAATATGTTTGCATACTCTATTGTCGATGGTTCCACCAATATTTCTCCAAGCAGGACACGAACAGTCAACAATGCCACCCGTTTTTTTGATCTTATAAGGGTTTTTACCAGAACCTTTTACTTCAATTAAGTCACCTTCGCTTAAGAACACTTTAGTCATTTTTCTTTTCTTTACTAGTTTTAGAGGTCGTTGAAAATATAGTTTTGTTAAATCTTATTAAGATGATTTGGCGGGTAGTAAACAAAAACTTCGACGAAGTTTTTAAATTGTTTGCGCCCTGTTGATTTGGAAACATCAAATTTTTTGGCAAGCCACACATTTCTTACCTTGAGTTTGTCTTCGTTTCCTCGAATATAACCAATACAATTAACATTTTTTAGTAGAGTTGTTGGAGTAAAATCTGCTGATACTACATTATTTATCCTAAGTTTTGAGCTATTAGATTCTAATAATCCGCTCCACTCAAGCATGACTCCACCAATTAGAGTAGGATATATAAGAGGGGTAGAGAGCCCTTCTGAAATAGCGACGGGCAGCCAATCTAATAAACAATTAATAAGCTTTTCGTCTACTAATTCTCCGTCTCCGTCGAACCATCCTTTTCTTACTTTTCGAAGGCTTTTAAGCCCTCTAATATAGTCAAAGTTAGGCATTATTTTTGTTTGTTTTAATTATTCTTGCAAGGAATACGGACCAGACACAAATCGTTCTTTAACCATCTTGATTACGCTAACCATTTCACTTGCATCGTCCGTAGCATAGATATTACTCCATGCTTTCCCAATAGCACTATATTCTTCCGGTGATAGGAACGAGGATACTTGTGAAAAAGCCTCGGCCGCACTTTCCCACTCAAAATGGTTAAATCCTTGCAGAGTATTGTCTTGAATCTGACTAAGTAAGCGGTAAACGTGCTTTACTGTTCGGGCACGATTTCGTTCTGCACGTTGTACTTGCTTTTCGGTACGCTTCGCCGCCGTAGAACCTGTTTTTGAACTTTTATTCATTTTTTCCCTTGATGTTTTCTGGCAAAAACTGCCTGTTTCTTATTCAACAATTCTGTTATAGCATACAAAACAAAAGTCTGAACTTATTTTTTTATTCTGCCTTTTGCGAGATTTTACACTGCTCTAGGCAATGTAAAGGAACTAACCATAGTCCACTAGTTGAGGAAACAAGTGCCCTTTTTCGAGTTCTTTTTGTAAATTTTACCATGTTTTTCTCTAAAAAAATTACCCAAACAGGAATTTCCATTGTTCGTTTTTGGTCGTCTTGGTCGAACTCTGCTATAAAATATTTTTTTGATTGTAGCTCCCAATCAAAAAGTCGGTTGGTTTTTTGATTAATCAAAACTACTTTATTTTCCAAAATTTCTTCATCTTTAATAAAGATGTAGGGAGTAGACTTGTCATCAATAAGTCTACAAAGTGCGCCTTTATAAAGTTCGGTTTTTGTCTTGTTTCCCATTATAGTATTTACAAGGTATAGCTCTTATTAAGAGCTTATAAACCAAATAAGCTATATTTGGTCGCCGTCGATAGCAAAACTAGCATAATCAAACTCCATAGAAACTTCTGGCGGATCTGTCCGGACAGCCGCAGCATGTCCAAAATCTATTGCTTGTACGGTGAGATCAGTGAATGCCCAGGTGGAAATAATTTCTGCGGACTCTTCGTCCTCATTTATTTCTTCTATGTCAGGAGGCATATAGAAATGTATCTTAAGTTCACTAATTCCCTTTTTAAGAATTTTCATTGCTTCCGCATAGACTCCATTTTTATGATTTCCATTTAAGGTGAGTAATAAAAGTCCTTTTTCTCCAATTTTACCAGGTCTAAGTTTATTCATGAGAAATTTAGGAAGAATAATATTTTTAATGTCTTCTTGATTTACATCTAATCCTTCGACAAAGAAAAAATCACCAAAGCCAGGTCCAATATTTTCAATTTGTTCGGAGGAATCTTCGTCTTCACAGCCAACACACTCTTCGCAATCACAATCGTTTTTTTCAGTCATTTATTTTTTCCCTGGGTGAAATTAAGCAAACACATAAGAGTTTACACCATTGTCTGCAATGTCTATAATATGATCAGCAATTTCTTTAATTGGAGTTAGATGTGAAATTATTAGTATTGTCTTAAAATATCCACGTAAAAATGATAACATATCCATACAGCTATGAATATTAACATCATCTAAAGCGCCGAATCCTTCATCAACTATGAATACGTCAGATTTTGGCAGAGAAGACAAATTAATTAATGCGACACGTAATGCGAAGCTAGCGATAGTTTTTTCCATGCCAGAGGCCAGTTCAATAATGCGTTTAGTTTGTTCGTCTTTAATATAAACATCCATACTATTTGATTCAGTGTCTACATCCAAAGTGATTATAAAATCTGCTACCCCGTCAAGAATTTTTGCAAGTTCTTCGTTTATGGTTGGTAATTGTGATTTAAGAACCATTGCCGGAATACCTGTCTTTGAGAATGCATTTAAAATTGAGTCATACATTTTTATTTTCTTAATCAAACTTTTAGTTTCTTGCTCTTCCAAAAGACAGTTTTTGAGACTTTCTTTTTTTCCGCCGATGGTCACTAGAGCTTCATGTCGCTTGTTTTCTTCCATGTCTATAGAAGTAGACACAGTTTTTAATTGTTCTTGTTTGTGCTCAAACTCTTTACCCATCAAAATATTAACTTTTTTCTTCTTGAGAATTAGCTCTGCCTTAGACTTTTTGAGGTCATTTTTGAGAGAGATTAAAGACGTTTGTAGATATTTCTGTTTTTCGGTTGTAGAAGATATTTCATGTTCTAGATTAAAAGACTTTCTATCTAAACTTTGATATAAAGATATTTGTTCTTGAATTTTTTTGTTAATCATTTCTTCAAACAAAAGTTCATTTTTTTCATATTGTTTTAATAGAACGTTGACTGCTTCGGTCTGTGATTTAATCTTTTTCTTATCTCGATGACCATCACGGATATAGAGACAACTTGGAAAATTATCTTCACAGGGAACAATATTTAGTTTTTTGACATTCTTTTTTTGGTTGTCAAGTATAGACTTTTGTGATGAAAGCTCATGTTTTATTTCTTGAAGTGCAGCACGTAACTTTTCAAAATCATTTAATTGGTTTTTCAATTCTTCAATATCAATTTTTGATTTTTCTTTATTAGCAACTTTTAAATCTTGATTTAGATTTTTGTTTTTTTCTTTTTCGGATTTTAGTTGTTCTTGTTTGTGTGAAATTTCTTCATCATATCCTTGAATGGTTTTTTCAAGAGAGCTTAACTTACTAAGGTCAATATCTGCTGCGCTTTTTTCGTGGTGCATAAGCCACAGTTTAATTGTATCTTTTTGTTTTCTTAACTTTTCAATTCGATCATCTAAAATAGAAAGTGTTCTTTCATCTATGAAAATGTTTTTTCTTATGTTTTTGATTTTATTGAGAATTGGCTCCGCAGACAAAGACAAACCACGAGAGTTCAAAGTGTTGTAGTCTTCTTTACATAAAGAATATAAGTTTTCAAAAATGTCTAGTTCTAAAAACCTAGACAAGATTTTTTTTCTATCTGTCGGACCCTTTTTAATAAATCTGTTGATAGCGTCTTGCGAAGAAAAAGCTGTATCCAAAAAGTCTTCTGAAGTACCAATGAGTTTTCGTATTTTTTTATCCGTATCGCCAGAGGAGTCTCCATTTTCAGGGATATATTTCTCTTTTCCAGATAAAGAGTCGATCTCAACTCGAAAAAAGTTAAGTGTTGTTACAGACTTATTTTGTGCTTCAATAGCTGGGTTACGTTTTGATGTCACCTTTGTAACTTGTCGTTCCACTATATAGTCAACATTATTAATAGAAAATCTAACTTTTCCTTTTCCGTGTTTTTTATTTCCATTTATAATATGTGCGTTTTTCATCGAACCACGGTCAGTGGTATTAAACAATACAAACATCAACGCCCCAATAATAGAACTTTTTCCAACTCTATTGGGTCCAAAAATACCAACTATTCCGTCTAGGTTTGTAAAATCTATTTTATTCTTTTCGGCGTATCTATATAGATTATCAAATTCTAAACTTTTGATAGACCATTTTGGGGCACTAAGACATTTCTCTGCTGTCGTATTTATAAGTTTGGTTATGTAGCTTCGAATTAGTATTTCTATCTCATCTAGGTCTTCCTTGCTGAAGGGGTATACACCTAGGTGTGAAGAGATATAATTGAAATACAAACGTATAACAGCGTCTGGGTCTTGCCACAAGCTTCTTTTAGAAAGTCGAAAATTGTTAGCTGAAATGTGGTCCATCCGAGTATTAATGTCGTGTTTAAACACAACCTCAGAGGCTTTTTTAATTTCTTTTAGTTGATATATTAGTTTTCGAGTTTCTATTCCAGGGATTACATTTGAGGAAGAAACCCTAAAACGAGTGCCTGACAAAAATGCATCTTTGCCTCTGGTATCAATAACCTTTTGGATTGTATCATCTACGCTCCCTTCCCAAGAAATTGTTATAAACGGTTGTTTGTTTTCTAATTGGTGGAAATTTACATCCCAATTATTTTTTGATTCGATGTCCCAAACCAAAAATCCTTTTTTCTCGTTTTCACCGAAATTTTGTTGAATTAACGCTCCGCTGTATCCAGCATTTGGCCTTCGCAATTTAATTTTATATTTTTTGGTCATGTAAGTTTATCAACTTTAATTAGGTTTATATTGTTTCCAATATTTCTACTGCCGCATCTCCATACTTTTCTTGCAAAAATAACAACTCTTCTTCGCTAACTTCCAACTCTACCGTTCTAGTGCTCATAAATTGTTGTTTATGTATATCCCCTAAAAGAGTAAAATCAAATTGTTTGAAAATAGAAACGTCGTCTTCTGCGTGGTCAGCTTCCATAACCCAACCAGTATCTGATTTAGAGTGCTCTATGGAGCCATGATATAGTGCTATATTTATTGCACCCTCAACTGGCTTTACATTTTCCCAATTTTTTTTATCGAATGGGGAAAAAGCGCATAAGTATACTGGTTTTTCTATTTCTTCTACTCTATAAACACCAGATTCTCTCAATAAATGTGCTTTCGGATGATTAATTGCTGTGTGGATTGGGGTTATAACATCTTTCCTACTTAGATTTGTTAGGTTTCCATCATGATTTCCCAAAATAGTATACGAAGGAGCAATATCAGCTAACGACCTAAACATCCACGCAAGTTGTTCAATAATTTCTGGAGTTATTCCTTGGGTTTTAGTGTGAAAAGTATCACCAGTATTAACAATAATATCTGGTTTAAGTTCTCGTAACTCTGTAAACAGCATTTCAAATGCCGTAATATATTCTTTGTGTCTAGAAATACCTCGCCAGTGAATGTCTGATATATGTATTATACGCATTATGTACTCTTGTAAATAGATTTTAGGCCACGAGAATAGAATTAATATTCTTTACTAATTCGTATTCATGTGTGTATGGCTTAGCATGATTTAATAAATCAATAAACTCGTTTTTTTTCATATCCCCAATATCTCTATTGGAGTTTTCATATTCTAATATTTTGACAGGAACATCAAATTCTAATAACCTATTTGCAAATTTAAATTGTTTTCTTTGTGCCTCAGGTTCCGGATCGAATGCTAAAACAACTGGCGTCTTGTGTAAGACTATTTTCCTCATCAAAGAAAAGTCCAACGTTAGCTCCTCTGAGCCCAAAACGGATGTTGCGTTTTGATTTGTTTTTAATAGATCGAACGGACCCTCAACAACAGTAAGAGGAAGATTCCAATCTATATTTAGCTCGTTAAATATAATTTTTTGTCGCTCGCAGTGCGGATTTTTATAAGTCATTGTTGGTTTTCTAAGCCATGATCTGCCAGTCCAATAAGAAATTATTCCATTTTCGTCGAAGGACGGGATAATAATTCTATATTTGCACTTCGCTTCTGGAACATCCGTAATTCCTAGCTTCCAATACCACAACTCTTCTTCAGTTTGTATCCCTCTTTTTTCCCAAAGATAGTCCAAAGCTTGGTCAACATATCTATTAGTCAGTCCAAATTGTTTCCTGTCGGCTCCGTTTACCATTTTTGCTAACAGGGTAAACCCAGCTGGTATACTTATTGTAGTAGGTTTTTCTTCTTCTGTATTTTCGATTGCCAATAACTCTTCGGCATCTACAAACTTTTCTTTATATTCCGGTAAATTATCTGGGCTATATTTACTAATAATGTTATAGATGTTTTTCCCTGCGAGTCCACAAACCCAACAGTGAACAATATGCGGGGTTACTGTTTTAATTGCTAATTTACGCTTGTGATATGGTTCGGGAGATTTAAATTCTCTGCACCTTGGGCACACAACCTGTATATTGTTTCCACCCAAAGATTTACCGGCGCCAAAAGCTTTTTCAACAAAAGCTGTAAATTGCCCTTCTGTATAGCACTTCTTCATATTTACGAAAGTAATTTTGTGCAGGTATGAAATGGCGCCACAAAGATTTTATCTTCTATTAAGAGGAGACATTTAGTAAAAATTACCGGCTCTGCCACTTCTTCTTCAGAATTTTCATCTTTTTTATGTGCGTGTTCTTCCCAAAAATGCGATAAAACCATTCCACGCACGCCTTCATCTACTAAAAATCTAACATACTCTACTGGAAGTGGGATTTTTGCAGAAATGAAGTCTTCATACACTATAATTTTCCCGTGGTTTTCCATCAAGAACTCAATTGTTTTGTCATTGTTTATATTATGAAGTTCTGCTTGAGTAGTTCTGCTTCGAGCAGATGGGATATCCCCCGAAATATAAACCGTGTCACCCTCGTTTAGGAGGAATTTTTTTTGTGTATCGCTTAGTTCTTTCGGCATTTTTAAAATCCTTTCTACCTGTTAATAACATTTCAGGAATAGTTTTTGAACGTTAATCAATTTCAAAGTAAAAATATTTAAAGCTAAATAAAAATATTTAGCTTATGCTAGTTATATTCGAAAATTGTTCTAAACTATATTTACTAAAAAGATATTACAAATATGCGTACACGAATTAAAAGAACAGCTAATATTATTCAAATACCAAATGATTTTGTTACGCTAGAGCAAATTACTGAAACTGGTGAGTTCGTATATAAGGTGCGTTACCGTGTCGATCCAACGAAAGCCATACGTGCAAAAACATATAAGGTTAGAATCTCCGCTGCTTTACACCCTGCGGTAAAACAAACTATTCCTACTTTTACTAATTTAAATCCGACCTTATTGACAAAAAGACTCTTATCAAGAAGTGTGGCAATAAAAGAAATCGTTAGACAAAAAAAATCTGATTATATTTTTACGTTGTTATCTGATATTACAAAGCGTATACCAAATAGTAGCACTATAAATCTAGCAAAAAGTACGTTTGTTAGTCCA
>Ga0100403_1001549_pt1 | contig 20401 bp, 16 predicted proteins | sample CryGeymet201501t_FD_83663 | JGI IMG/M metagenome (GOLD analysis project Ga0100403, IMG submission 83663) | Groundwater microbial communities from Crystal Geyser aquifers in Utah, USA - Crystal Geyser metaG 2015-01t | ecosystem: Environmental > Aquatic > Deep subsurface > Groundwater | place...
ACCGTCGGCGCCGGCGTCGTGTCGAAGATCCTCGAGTAACCGCAGGTTACGAGGCTATCTGACGCGCCTACAGGGGTCGTGTCGAAGATCCTCGAGTAACCGCAGGTTACGAGGCTATCTGACGCGCCTACAGGGGTCGTGTCGAAGATCCTCGAGTAACCGCAGGACAGACAAGCATCTGGCAAGGTGGGGGCAACCCCGCCTTGCCGCATTCAAGACGAACGGGCCGTCCTTCGGGGCGGTCTTTTTGCGTTGCGGGCCGATTGACAAGGCGTTGCTGCCCCGTCCCTATCTTTCTGTCCGCACGGAGCCGCCGATGCCCCCGACCATCACCGCCTTTCGTCAGTCGCCCGACCGGGGCCGGGGCCTCGCCCGGGACATGCCGGTGCGCTGGGCGCTGGAGGAGGTGGGGCAGGCTTACGACGTGCGGCTGGTGAGTTTCGCGGCCCTCAAGGAACCCACACACCGCGCGCTGCAGCCCTTCGGCCAGATCCCGACCTATGAGGAGGACGGGCTGGTGCTGTTCGAATCCGGCGCCATCGTGCTGCATCTGGCGCAGACGCGGGCGGGCCTCCTGCCTGCTGATCCGGCCGCGCGGGCGCGGGCCATCGGCTGGATGTTCGCCGCGCTGAACACGGTGGAACCTGTGGTCTGGGACTACGACATGACCCCGATGTTCGAGCGCGACAAGCCCTGGCTCGACGCGCGGATGGCGATGCTGGCGGCGCGGGTCGATGCCCGCCTGCGCGACCTCGCCGCGCGGCTGGGCGATGCGTCCTGGCTCGACGGGCCATTCAGCGCGGGCGATCTGATGATGGTGAGCGTGCTGCGCCGGCTTGGCGGCAGCGACCTGCTCGCCGCGCATCCCCGGCTGGTCGGCTATGTCGCGCGGGGCGAAGCGCGTCCGGCCTTTGCGCGCGCCTTTGCCGCGCAGCGGGCGGTGTTCGAGGCGCAGTAGCGTCACCCCAGGCGCGTCAAGCGTCAGCCGAGGCGCGTCACCCCAGGCGCGTCAGTCCAGGCGCGTCTGGGCCTCCTGCATCGCGATGTCCAGCGTTGCCGCGAGGTCTGCTCGCAGCGCGTCGAGCGACGCGGCATCGGCCCGGCGGGGCACGGTCGCGTCCCAGCGGCGGTAGAGGCAGACGCCCCGGCCAAAGGGCATCGGCCAGAGCATCCGGTCCCATGTCCGCAGCCTGCGCGCGCGGGTCATCGCACAGGCATAGACAAAGACCGGCGCGCCGCTCGCCCGCGCCCAGTCAAGCGGCGCATCCTTGAGCCGGCGCACCGGCCCCAGCGGCCCGTCTCCGGTGAGGCCGAGGCTCACGCCCGCCTGCATCCGCCGCAACACCTCGCGCGAGGCGGCGCGGTTCGACGCGCGCGCGGCCATCGCCATGGGGGCCAGACCCAGCCGCGCCTGCACCGCGCCCGAAACGCGCCCGATCGGCGAGGTGTCGCGCAGGCTCGACAGGGGGGCTGCGTCGCGCGGCCAGTGCACGGGCCCCATGAGCGAGCATTCATGCCACAGCACCAGCACCACCGGCCCTCCGGCCAGCGCGGCGCGCAGGGCGGCATCGTCACGGTCCCAGCGCGTGGTCGCCTGACAGAACCGCAGCCAGCCCGCCAGCAGCCGCCCGAGCCCCCCCGCGAGCAGGTCGGACTGCTCGAGGCGCTGGCGCAGGGTCGGGCGGGGCGAGGGGGTGTCGGGCATGGCGCCCATAGTCCCCAAACCTGGCCCAAGGGCAAGCGGGGCGTCTTTAATCCGTGATCCGGGCATCTTATCTTTGTGGCGAAAGAGGCGCGGGAGGAGTTCGCGAACATGGATACCAACATCACTTCGGTCCGGTCGTTTCTTGACCGGTTGCTGGCGCAGGGGCGCGCGCTTGCGCAGAAGGGCGAGGATGCGGCGGCCAGCCGTCTGGGCGTGGACGACACGCCCGAGGCGCGCGCGCAGTTCCGCAAGACCGCGATGGCGAGCGGGGCCGCGGCGGGGCTTGCCGGGCTGTTGCTGGGCTCGCGGCGCGGGCGAGGCGTGGTGCGCACCGGGGCGGTGGTCGGTGGCCTCGGCCTGTTGGGCAAGCTCGCCTATGACGCCTATGCCAAGGGGCGCGAAACACCCGAGCCGCAAGCGCCCGCGCTCGCGGACCTCAGTGACGAGGACGCCGCGCTGCGTGCCGAGACGATGGCCTGGGCGCTGATCAGTGCGGCCAAGGCGGACGGCCATATCGACGAGGCCGAGAATGCGGCGATCGAGGCCGCGCTGCGCGACCTGCCGCTCGACGTGCGCGCGAGCCTGACCACCACGCTGATGCGCCCCGCCGACGCGGCCGCCGTCGCCCGCCGCGCCACGTCAGACCAGGAGCGGCGCGAGATCTATGCCGCCTCGGTCATGATCACCGGCCGCGACCACCCCGACGAGATCACCTATCTCGACACACTCGCCCGCGCGCTCGACCTGCCGGCCGATGTCGTGGCCGCGCTCGATGCCGGTGTCGCGCGGGCCTGAACTGCGCGATGCCGGTGTCGCGCGGGCCTGAACTGCGCGATGCCGGTGTCGCGCGGGCCTGTTGCGCGATGCCCTCTTGATCCTGTCCGCGTTTCGGACTAACCGGAGCGCGGACTTAGGGGTATAGCTCAGTTGGTAGAGCGACGGTCTCCAAAACCGTAGGTCGCGGGTTCAAGCCCTGCTGCCCCTGCCACTCTCTCTCTCTTTCGTGCGGCGATCAAAGCCTTGAACAGCCGCGCCGCAGGGCGTATGTCCCGCCCTGATCGCAGAAAGGTGCCCCAGATGGCCAGAACCAACCCCGTCCAGTTCGTGCAGCAGACCCGTGCCGAGATCGCCAAGGTCGTCTGGCCGACCCGGCGCGAGGTCACGCTGACCACCATCATGGTGTTCATCATGGCGGCGCTGATGGCGGTGTTTTTTTCGCTGGTCGATCTGTTGATCCGCACCGGTCTGGGCGGCATTCTGGGCTATTTCGGCGGCTGACCGCGTCCTTGGACCGACCGTCGCCCGCCCCTTGATATCCGGGGAACAGGACGCTAGACAGCGCGAACCCTGAGAAATTGGCGTGCGGCGAATCAAGCAGCGCGCCGCTTTTCTTTTCGGGCCGGGCCACAGGATGCCCCGGAAACAATGGAACTCCTCGGCCCGCGGGCCGACTGCGGCAAGGTGTCGGACAATATGGCGAAGCGGTGGTATTCGGTGAGCGTTCTCTCGAACTTCGAGAAGAAGATCGCCGAACAGATCAGGACCAAGGTCGCCGAACAGGGGCTCGAGGACCAGATCGACGAAGTTCTCGTGCCGACCGAAGAGGTGATCGAGATCCGCCGCGGCAAGAAGGTCCAGGCCGAACGCCGGTTCATGCCCGGCTATGTGCTGGTGCATATGGAGATTTCGGACGAGGGCTATCACCTGATCAGCCAGATCAACCGCGTCACCGGCTTTCTCGGCCCGCAAGGCCGCCCGATGCCGATGCGCGACGCTGAAGTGACCGCGATTCTGGGTCGCGTGCAGGAAGGCGAGGAAAGCCCGCGCACCCTGATCCACTTCGAGATCGGCGAAAAGGTCAAGGTCAACGAAGGCCCGTTCGAGGACTTCGACGGGATGGTCGAAGAGGTGGACGAGGACACGCAGAAGCTCAAGGTGTCTGTGTCGATCTTCGGCCGCGCCACGCCGGTCGAGCTCGACTTTACCCAGGTCACCAAGCAGGGCTAGGCCAGAGTGGCCAGGCCCGCCTCCAGATAACGCAGCGTTTGCGCAACTCCCCCTTGCCATGCCCGCCGACCGGGTATAGAGGCGGCCTGTTGTCCCTGTGACGACATCCATTGTGGGAGGCGGGGCGCTCGCGTGTGCCGGACCGGACCGCATCGACAAAGGCCACATGACGCGTCCTGTGGCTGTTGAATAGAGGAGAGGCCAGATGGCCAAGAAAGTCATTGGTTCGCTCAAGCTGCAGGTGAAAGCCGGGCAAGCGAACCCGTCCCCGCCCGTCGGCCCCGCTCTGGGTCAGCGCGGCATCAATATCATGGAATTCTGCAAGGCGTTCAACGCCAAGACCGCAGACATGGAACCCGGCTCGCCGGTGCCCGTCGTGATCACCTACTATGCCGACAAGTCGTTCTCGCTCGAGACCAAGTCGTCGCCGGCGTCCTACTTCCTGAAAAAGGCAGCGGGGCTCAAGCCGGTGGGCAAGCGCAACCGGCCCAAGGCCTCGCCCAAGCCGGGCAAGGAGGTTGCCGGGACCGTGACGCTGGCGCAGGTGCGCGAAATCGCCGAGGCCAAGATGAAAGACCTCAACGCCATCGACATCGAAGGCGCGATGCAGTCGATCGTCGGGTCCGCCCGGTCCATGGGTATCGAGGTCAAGGGGTAAATCATGGCAAAGCATGGAAAACGCATCACTGCGGCCCGCGAAGCCTTTGTCGGCAAGGAAAACCTGATGGTTGCCGAGGCCGTGGCGCTGGTCAAGGCCGCCGCCACCGCCAAGTTCGACGAGACCATCGAAGTGTCGGTCAACCTCGGTGTTGACCCGCGCCACGCCGACCAGATGGTCCGCGGCACGGTGACCCTGCCCAACGGCACCGGCAAGACGGTGCGCGTGGCGGTGTTCGCCCGTGGGGACAAGGCCGATCAGGCCAAGGCCGCCGGCGCCGACATCGTGGGCGCCGAGGACCTGATGGAGACCATCCAATCCGGCAAGATCGAGTTCGACCGTTGCATCGCGACGCCTGACATGATGCCGATCGTCGGTCGTCTGGGCAAGATCCTGGGCCCGCGCAACCTGATGCCGAACCCCAAGATCGGCACCGTGACGCCCGACGTGGCCGAGGCCGTCAAGGCGGCCAAGGGCGGTCAGGTGCAGTTCAAGGTCGAAAAGGCCGGGGTGATCCACGCCGGGATCGGCAAGGCGTCCTTTGGCGTCGAACAGCTGGCCGAAAACCTGGTGGCCTTTGTCGATGCGGTGAGCAAGGCCAAGCCGACGGGCTCCAAGGGGACCTACATGAAGAAGGTCTGCCTGAGCTCGACGATGGGGCCGGGCGTGTCGGTCGATGTGGCCTCGGCCACCGGCAACTGAGTTTGCACAAGATTTGCCGCCCCTCGGGGCGTGCAATGGCGGGGCCGCCTGACTTTGGCCCCGTCCTGTCCGAGACGGAGGGTTGGGCGCAAGCCCTGTAAATCCTTCCTGAGATGGGAAACGAGAACAAGATGTCCGGGTGGCCCGCGCAAGCGGTTTTCCTCGGGTGATCGCGGCTCGGGACCCTGAATGGACCCGAACGGCCCCCAGCAGACCGGGGGTCAACATGAGCCGGGGGGAGACCCCCATTTTTGGAGTGAAACTGTGGATAGAGCCCAGAAAGAGAAACTGGTCGAGGAACTCGGCCAGATCTTTGAAAGCTCTGGCGTCGTCGTGGTAGCCCACTACGCCGGGATCACGGTTGCCGAAATGCAGGACCTGCGCGCGAAAATGCGTGCTGCGGGTGGGTCCGTGCGCGTTGCCAAGAACAAGCTCGCCAAGATCGCCCTCGAAGGAAAGCCCTGCGCAAGCATCGGCAATCTCCTGACGGGCATGACCGTGTTGTCCTATTCCGAAGACCCCGTGGCTGCGGCCAAGGTGGTGGAAGCCTATGCCAAGACCAATGACAAGCTTGTCATTCTTGGCGGGGCGATGGGCAATGCGGCGCTGGACGCCGCCGGTGTGAAGGCCGTCGCAGCGATGCCGTCGCGTGAAGAGCTCATCGCTCAGATCGTGTCCTGCATCGGTGCGCCTGCCAGCAACATCGCCGGGGCCATTGGCGCGCCTGCTTCCAACATCGCGAGCATTCTTTCGACCATCGAAGAGAAAGCTGCCTGAAGCATACCGAACCCGGATCGGGGCATCGCGCCCTGACGTTGGAACACATCTTAACCGAACGGAAAGAGTCAACAAATGGCTGATCTGAACAAACTCGCCGAAGACATCGTGGGTCTGACCCTGCTTCAGGCGCAAGAACTGAAAACGATCCTCAAGGACAAGTATGGCATCGAGCCCGCCGCCGGTGGCGCGGTCATGATGGCCGGTCCCGCCGCAGCTGCCGAAGCTGTTGAGGAAAAGACCGAATTCGACGTCGTCCTCAAGGATGCCGGCGCGCAAAAGATCAACGTGATCAAGGAAGTCCGTGCCATCACCGGCCTGGGCCTGAAAGAAGCCAAAGACCTCGTCGAGGCCGGTGGCAAGGTCAAGGAAGGCGCCAGCAAGGCCGATGCCGAAGAGATCAAGGCCAAGCTGGAAGCAGCCGGCGCCAAGGTCGAACTGGCCTGATCGCGACATTCGGGGCCGTCATGGCCCCGCACATCACAGGCTGGACCCGCAGGCCGCGGGTCCAGCTTATCCTGTCTTAGCGGGCCGCCTTGCGGGGCGGTCGTCTTGGGCAGGGCGCGGGTCGAGAGGGCGCCTTTGGGACGGCGGCCACGGATGGACCCATTGCCTGCCTCTTCTCAGGGGAAACCTCCGCGGCCCCGGCGGATGGTGTTCCAGCAGAGATATTTGAAAGGTGACGACGCACATGGCTCAGTCCTTCCTCGGCCAGAAACGCTTGCGCAAGTATTACGGCAAAATCCGCGAAGTGCTGGAGATGCCGAACCTCATCGAGGTGCAGAAATCCTCCTACGACCTGTTCCTGCGCTCGGGCGACCATGCCCAGCCCGCCGATGGCGAGGGGATCAAGGGCGTGTTCCAGTCGGTCTTTCCGATCAAGGACTTCAACGAGACTGCCGTGCTCGAGTTCGTGAAATACGAGCTTGAGAAGCCCAAGTATGACGTCGAGGAATGCCAGCAGCGCGACATGACCTATGCCGCGCCGCTCAAGGTCACGCTGCGCCTGATCGTGTTCGATGTCGATGAGGATACCGGCGCAAAGTCGGTCAAGGACATCAAGGAACAGGACGTGTTCATGGGCGACATGCCCCTGATGACCGCGAACGGCACGTTCATCGTGAACGGCACCGAACGTGTGATCGTGTCGCAGATGCACCGCTCGCCGGGCGTGTTCTTTGACCATGACAAGGGCAAGACGCATTCCTCGGGCAAGCTCTTGTTCGCCTGCCGGATCATTCCCTACCGCGGCTCCTGGCTCGATTTCGAATTCGACGCCAAGGACCTCGTGTTCGCGCGCATCGACCGCCGCCGCAAGCTGCCGGTGACGACCCTGCTCTATGCCCTCGGGCTGGACCAGGAGGCGATCATGACCGCCTATTACGACACCGTCGATTTCGTCTATGACAAGAAGTCCAAGGGCTGGGTGACCAAGTTCTTCCCCGAACGCGCCCGTGGCACGCGCCCGACCTTTGACCTCGTCGATGCCGCGACCGGCGAAGTGCTGGTCGCCGCCGGCGACAAGGTCACGCCGCGCGCGGTCAAAAAGCTGATCGACGAAGGCAAGGTCAAGGACCTGCTGGTGCCTTACAAGCATATCGTCGGCAAATTCGTCGCCCGCGACATCATCAACGAGGTCACCGGCGCGATCTATGTCGAGGCCGGCGATGAGCTCACGCTCGAGGTTGACCGCGACGGTGAAGTGAACGGTGGGTCGCTCAAGGAGCTGATGGATGCGGGGATCACCACGATCCCGGTGCTCGACATCGACAACATCAACGTCGGCCCCTACATCCGCAACACGATGGCGGCGGACAAGAACATGGGCCGCGATACCGCACTCATGGACATCTACCGCGTCATGCGCCCCGGCGAGCCGCCGACGGTGGACGCGGCCAGCGCGCTCTTTGACACGCTGTTCTTTGATGCCGAACGCTATGACCTGTCGGCCGTGGGCCGGGTCAAGATGAACATGCGTCTGGCGCTCGACGCGCCCGACACGCTGCGCACGCTGCGCCGCGAGGATATCGTCGCCTGCATCAAGGCGCTGACCGAACTGCGCGACGGCAAGGGCGACATCGACGACATCGACCACCTCGGCAACCGCCGGGTGCGTTCGGTCGGCGAGCTGATGGAGAACCAGTATCGCGTGGGCCTGCTGCGCATGGAGCGCGCGATCAAGGAACGCATGTCGTCGGTCGAGATCGACACGGTGATGCCGCAGGACCTGATCAACGCCAAGCCCGCCGCGGCCGCGGTGCGCGAATTCTTTGGCTCGTCGCAGCTGTCGCAGTTCATGGACCAGACCAATCCGCTCTCCGAAGTGACGCACAAGCGGCGCCTCTCGGCGCTCGGGCCGGGTGGTCTGACGCGCGAACGTGCCGGCTTTGAAGTGCGCGACGTGCACCCGACCCACTATGGCCGGATGTGCCCGATCGAGACGCCCGAAGGGCCGAACATCGGCCTGATCAACAGCCTCGCGACCTTTGCCCGCGTGAACAAGTATGGCTTCATCGAAACCCCCTACCGCAAGGTGGTGGACGGGGTCGTGACCGACGATGTGCAATACATGTCGGCGACCGAGGAAATGCGCCACACCGTCGCCCAGGCCAACGCCGAGCTCGACAAGGACAACCGCTTTGTCAGCGATCTGATCAGCACCCGCCAGTCGGGCGACTACATGCTCGCGCCCAAGGACCAGGTCGATCTGATCGACGTGTCGCCGAAACAGCTCGTCTCGGTCGCGGCCTCGCTCATTCCCTTTCTCGAGAATGACGACGCCAACCGTGCGCTGATGGGGTCGAACATGATGCGCCAGGCGCTGCCGCTGTTGCAGGCCGAGGCGCCGCTGGTGGGCACCGGGATCGAAGGCATCGTGGCGCGCGACAGCGGCGCCGCGATCATGGCGCGGCGCGGCGGGATCATCGACCAGGTCGATGCGCAGCGTATCGTGGTGCGCGCCACCGAGGATCTCGAGCTTGGCGATGCCGGGGTCGATATCTACCGGATGCGCAAGTTCCAGCGGTCGAACCAGAACTCCTGCATCAACCAGCGTCCGCTGGTCAAGGTGGGCGACCATGTGACCAAGGGCGAGGTGATCGCCGACGGCCCCGCGACGGACATGGGCGAACTGGCCGTGGGCCGGAACGTGATCGTCGCCTTCATGCCGTGGAACGGTTACAACTACGAAGACTCGATCCTGATCTCCGAGCGGATCGTGCGTGACGACGTGTTCACCTCGATCCATATCGAAGAGTTCGAGGTCGCCGCGCGCGACACCAAGCTCGGGCCAGAGGAAATCACCCGCGACATTCCCAACGTGGGCGAAGAAGCGCTGCGCAACCTCGACGAGGCGGGCATCGTCTATATCGGCGCCGAAGTCGGGCCGGCGGACATTCTGGTGGGCAAGATCACGCCCAAGGGCGAAAGCCCGATGACACCGGAAGAAAAGCTCCTGCGCGCGATCTTTGGCGAAAAGGCGTCGGATGTGCGTGACACCTCGCTGCGGCTGCCGCCGGGCGATTTCGGCACGGTCGTCGAAGTGCGGGTGTTCAACCGGCATGGCGTGGACAAGGACGAGCGCGCGCTGCAGATCGAGCGCGAAGAGGTCGAGCGCCTGGCGCGCGACCGTGACGACGAACTCGCGATCCTGGACCGCAACATCTATGCGCGGCTGAAGTCGATGATCATGGGCAAGACCGCGGTGAAGGGGCCCAAGGGCTTCAAGCCGAACACGGTCATCTCGGAAGAGTCGATCGCCGAACTGAGCCGGGGCCAGTGGTGGCAACTGGCGCTGGCCGACGAGGATGACGCCAAGATCGTCGAGGCGCTCAACGAGCAATACGAGATCCAGAAGCGCACGCTCGACGCGCGCTTCGAGGACAAGGTCGAGAAGGTGCGCCGTGGCGATGACCTGCCGCCGGGCGTCATGAAGATGGTCAAGGTGTTCGTCGCGGTAAAGCGCAAGCTGCAGCCGGGCGACAAGATGGCCGGTCGTCACGGCAACAAGGGCGTCGTGTCCAGGGTCGTGCCGATGGAGGACATGCCCTTCCTCGCCGACGGCACGCCGGTCGATATCTGTCTCAACCCGCTGGGCGTGCCCTCGCGCATGAACGTCGGTCAGATCCTCGAGACGCATATGGGCTGGGCCTCGCGGTCGCTGGGGCTCAAGATCGACGAGGCGCTGCAAGGCTACCGTCGCACTGGCGACCTGACCCCGGTGCGCGAGGCGATGCGCATCGGCTATGGGGACGATGTCTATGAAGAAGGCATCAGGGACATGGACGAGGCGCGCCTGATCGAAGCGGCCGAGACCGTGACCCGGGGCGTGCCGATCGCCACGCCGGTCTTTGACGGCGCGAAAGAGGCCGATGTCAACGACATGCTGAGACGGGCCGGGTTCTCGACCTCGGGCCAGTCGGACCTTTACGACGGGCGCTCTGGCGAAAAGTTCAGCCGGCAGGTGACGGTCGGGGTGAAGTACCTCCTCAAGCTGCACCACCTCGTTGACGACAAGATCCACGCACGCTCGACCGGGCCCTACAGCCTGGTCACGCAGCAACCGCTGGGCGGCAAGGCCCAGTTCGGCGGCCAGCGTTTCGGGGAGATGGAGGTCTGGGCGCTCGAGGCCTATGGCGCGGCCTACACGCTGCAGGAAATGCTCACCGTCAAGTCGGACGATGTGGCAGGCCGCACCAAGGTCTACGAGAGCATCGTCAAGGGCGAGGACAACTTCGAGGCCGGTGTGCCGGAAAGTTTCAACGTGCTGGTGAAGGAAGTGCGGGGCCTCGGCCTCAACATGGAACTCCTGGATGCGGAGGACGAGTAGGGGAAGAATTTTCGTACGAAAATTCTTGGAAAAATCTTCGTACGAAGATTTTTTGCCCCGCCCGTCTCCGACCCAATTTGAGGTATCAAGATGAACCAGGAACTGACCAACAACCCGTTCAATCCGCTGACCCCGGCCAAGACATTCGACGAGATCAAGGTCTCGCTCGCGTCGCCGGAGCGGATCCTGTCGTGGTCCTTTGGCGAGATCAAGAAGCCCGAGACCATCAACTACCGCACGTTCAAGCCCGAGCGTGACGGCCTCTTTTGCGCGCGCATCTTTGGCCCGATCAAGGACTACGAGTGTCTGTGCGGCAAATACAAGCGGATGAAGTATCGCGGCGTCGTCTGCGAGAAATGCGGCGTCGAAGTGACCCTGCAAAAGGTCCGCCGCGAGCGTATGGGCCATATCGAACTGGCCTCGCCCGTGGCCCATATCTGGTTCCTCAAATCGCTGCCCTCGCGCATCGGCCTGATGCTCGACATGACGCTGCGCGATCTCGAGCGGATTCTCTATTTTGAGAATTACGTGGTGATCGAGCCCGGTCTGACCGACCTGACCTATGGCCAGCTGATGACCGAAGAGGAATTCCTCGACGCGCAGGACGCCTATGGCATCGACGCCTTCACCGCCAATATCGGCGCCGAGGCGATCCGCGAGATGCTGGCCGCCATCGACCTCGACGCCGAGGCCGAGCAGCTGCGCGCCGACCTCAAGGAAGCGACCGGTGAGCTCAAGCCCAAGAAGATCATCAAGCGTCTGAAGATCGTCGAAAGCTTCATCGACAGCGGCAACCGCCCGGAATGGATGATCCTCACCGTGATCCCGGTCATTCCGCCCGAGTTGCGCCCGCTGGTGCCGCTCGACGGCGGCCGCTTTGCCACGTCGGACCTCAACGACCTCTACCGCCGCGTCATCAACCGCAACAACCGCCTCAAGCGGCTGATCGAACTGCGCGCGCCCGACATCATCGTGCGCAACGAAAAGCGGATGCTGCAGGAATCGGTCGATGCGCTGTTTGACAACGGCCGTCGCGGCCGCGTCATCACCGGTGCCAACAAGCGCCCGCTCAAGTCGCTCAGCGACATGCTCAAGGGCAAGCAGGGCCGCTTCCGCCAGAACCTTCTGGGCAAGCGGGTGGACTTTTCCGGCCGCTCCGTGATCGTGACCGGGCCCGAGCTCAAGCTGCACCAGTGCGGTCTGCCGAAAAAGATGGCGCTCGAGCTGTTCAAGCCGTTCATCTATTCCCGGCTTGAGGCGAAGGGGCTGTCCTCGACCGTCAAGCAGGCGAAAAAGCTGGTGGAAAAGGAACGTCCCGAGGTCTGGGATATTCTGGACGAGGTGATCCGCGAACACCCGATCATGCTCAACCGCGCGCCGACGCTGCACCGTCTGGGCATCCAGGCGTTCGAGCCGGTGCTGATCGAGGGCAAGGCGATCCAGCTGCACCCGCTGGTCTGTTCGGCCTTCAACGCCGACTTTGACGGCGACCAGATGGCCGTGCACGTGCCGCTGAGCCTCGAGGCACAGCTCGAAGCGCGCGTCCTCATGATGTCCACCAACAACGTGCTGTCGCCCGCCAACGGCGCGCCGATCATCGTGCCGTCGCAGGACATGATCCTGGGGCTCTACTACACCACGATCGAGCGCAAGGGGATGAAGGGCGAAGGCATGGCCTTCTCCTCGATCGACGAGGTCGAACATGCGCTGAATTCGGGCGAGCTGCACATGCACGCCCGCATCATCGCGCGGATCACCCAGATCGACGACGAGGGCAACGAGGTCGTCAAGCGCTACGAGACGACGCCGGGCCGCCTGCGGCTGGGCGCGCTCTTGCCGCTCAACGCCAAGGCGCCGTTCGAACTGGTCAACCGCCTGCTGCGCAAGAAAGAGGTGCAGCAGATCATCGACACCGTCTATCGCTACTGCGGCCAGAAGGAATCGGTCATTTTCTGCGACCAGATCATGTCCGCCGGCTTCCGCGAGGCGTTCAAGGCCGGGATTTCGTTCGGCAAGGACGACATGGTGGTGCCGGACCGCAAATGGGTGCTGGTCGATGAGACCCGCGACCAGGTCAAGGACTTTGAACAGCAGTATATGGACGGCCTGATTACCCAGGGCGAAAAATACAACAAGGTTGTCGATGCCTGGTCCAAGTGCAACGACAAGGTCACCGACGCGATGATGAAGACCATCTCGGCCAACAAGATCGACGCCAATGGCGCCGAGGCCGAGCCGAATTCGGTCTATATGATGGCGCACTCCGGGGCCCGTGGCTCGGTCACGCAGATGAAGCAGCTTGGCGGGATGCGCGGCCTGATGGCCAAGCCGTCGGGCGAGATCATCGAGACGCCGATCATCTCGAACTTCAAGGAAGGTCTGACCGTTCTTGAATACTTCAACTCGACCCACGGCGCCCGCAAGGGCCTGTCGGATACCGCGCTCAAGACCGCCAACTCGGGCTATCTGACGCGGCGTCTGGTGGACGTGGCGCAGGATTGCATCGTGCGCATCCCCGATTGCGGCACCGACCGTGCGATCACCGCCGAAGCGGCGGTGAACGACGGCGAGGTCGTGTCGTCGCTGGCCGAACGCGTGCTGGGCCGGGTGTCGGCCGATGACGTGATGAAGCCGGGCACGGACGAGATCGTGGTGGCCAAGAACGAGCTGATCGACGAGCGCAAGGCCGATCTGATCGAGGCGGCGGGCATCACCAAGATGCGTATCCGCTCTGCCCTGACCTGCGAAAGCGAGGACGGCGTCTGCGCCGCCTGCTACGGGCGCGACCTGGCGCGTGGCACGATGGTCAACATCGGCGAGGCTGTCGGCATCATCGCCGCGCAGTCGATCGGCGAGCCCGGCACCCAGCTGACGATGCGGACCTTCCACATCGGCGGCGTGGCGCAGGGCGGGCAGCAGTCCTTTGTCGAGTCGAGCCAGCCCGGCACCGTGGCCTTCCGCAACGCCTCGCTTCTCGAGAACGAAGCGGGCGAGGCGGTGGTCATGGGCCGCAACATGGTCATCGCGATCCTCGACGAGGCCGGCGAAGAGCGGGCGCAGCACAAGGTCGGCTACGGCACCAAGATCTTTGTCAAGGAAGGTGCGACCGTCACGCGTGGCGACAAACTGTTCGAATGGGACCCCTATACGCTCCCCATCATCGCCGAAAAGGGCGGGATGGTGCGCTACGTGGACCTCATCAGCGGGATCGCGATGCGCGAGGAAACCGACGAGGCGACGGGCATGACCCAGCGCATCGTGTCGGACTGGCGGTCGGTGCCCAAGGGCAACGAGCTCAAGCCCGAGATCATCATCGTGGGCCCTGATGGCGAACCGATGCGCACCGATGCGGGCAATCCGGTGACCTATCAGATGTCGGTGGATGCGATCCTGTCGGTCGAGGACGGGCAGGACATCAAGGCCGGCGATGTCGTCGCGCGGATCCCGCGCGAAGGGGCCAAGACCAAGGACATCACCGGGGGTCTGCCGCGCGTGGCGGAGCTGTTCGAGGCGCGCCGTCCCAAGGACCACGCGATCATCGCCGAAATCGACGGCTATGTCCGCTTTGGCAAGGACTACAAGAACAAGCGCCGCGTGACGATCGAACCCTCGGTCGAGGGGATGGAAAAGGTCGAATACATGGTGCCCAAGGGCAAGCACATCCCGGTGCAGGAAGGCGACTTCGTGCAGAAGGGCGACTATATCATGGACGGCAATCCCGCGCCGCATGACATTCTCGCCATCATGGGGGTCGAGGCGCTTGCCGATTACATGATCGACGAGGTGCAGGACGTCTATCGCCTGCAAGGCGTCAGGATCAACGACAAGCACATCGAGGTGATCGTCCGCCAGATGCTCCAGAAATGGGAAATCGCGGAATCGGGCGACACGGTCCTGCTCAAGGGCGAGACGGTGGACAAGGCCGAATTCGACGAGGCCAACGAAAAGGCCATCGCGCGCGGCGGGCGTCCGGCGACGGGCGAGCCGATCCTGCTCGGCATCACCAAGGCGTCGCTGCAGACCCGCAGCTTCATCTCGGCGGCGTCCTTCCAGGAGACCACGCGCGTGCTCACCGAAGCCTCGGTGCAGGGCAAGCGTGACAAGCTGGTGGGCCTCAAGGAAAACGTCATCGTCGGGCGGCTGATCCCGGCGGGGACGGGCGGCGCCACCAGCCGCGTGCGCCGCATCGCGGCCGAGCGCGACAACAAGGTCATCGACCAGCGCCGCGAGGAGGCCGAAGTGGCCGCCGCGCTCGCCGCTCCGGTGTCCGATGTGATCGGTGGCGACGAATTCGACAATTTCCTCATGGACACGCCCGATAGCCGGGATTGATCCCGGCAGTCGGTCAAGAGACTGACCAAAAGGCCCCGGCGCAGCACGCGCCGGGGCCTTTTGCATTTGGCCCCCGGCCCCTATGTCGGGCCCGCAGCGTGGCGGCGACGGTCTCGCCGATCGGCGTGGTCGGCTACGCGCTGAGCGACCGGGGCGCAGCGACGCTGCCCCCTTGCGCGCCGAAATGGCCTCGGCGCGCAAGTCGCCTCTGGCCCCCGCTGCCGGGCTTTGCTAGCGCAGGGTCATGGCCGGATTGTCAGACAATATGCGTGGTGCTGCCCTGATGACCGGGGCGATGGCGTCTTTCACGCTCAACGATGCCTTCATGAAGGCGCTGGGGGACGATCTGCCGCTGTTTCAGGCGCTGTTCCTGCGCGGGGTCGGCGTGACCCTGTTCCTGATCGCGCTGACCTGGGGCATGGGGCAGATGCGGCTGCGGGCCTCGGCGCGGGCCTCGGCGCGGGCCTCGGCGCGGGCCTCGGCGCGGGATTGGCGGCTGATGGGGCTGCGCGCGGTGTCCGAGATGGGCAGCGCGTGGTTCTTCATCACCGCGCTCTTTCACATGCCTTTTGCCAATATCTCGGCAATCCTGCAGTCCCTGCCGCTGACCGTGACGCTGGCGGGGGCCCTGTTTCTGGGCGAACGCATCGGCTGGCGGCGGATGACGGCGATCCTCGTCGGGTTCGGCGGGGTGTTGCTGATCGTAAGACCGGGGACAGAAGGCTTTGACATCTATGCGATTTACGGGCTCGCGACGGTTGCTTGCGTCACCCTGCGCGATATCGTCTCGCGGATGATGTCGCCCGCGCTGCCCTCGCTGATGGTCGCCAGCGTGTCGGCGGTGGGGGTGACGGGCTTTGCCGCGGTGGGGGCCCTCTTTGTGGACTGGCAGCCGGTCGATGGTGCGGCGGCGGTCAACCTTGCCGGCGCGATGGTCTTTGTCATCGGGGGCTATATCTGCTCTGTCGCCGCGATGCGGGTGGGCGAGCTCGGCTTTGTCGCGCCCTTTCGCTATACCAGCCTTGTCATTGCGCTGGTGTTGGGGGCGCTGGTGTTTGGCACCTTCCCCGATCCGGTCACGCTGGTCGGTGCGGCCATCGTTGTGACCACGGGTCTCTACACGCTCTATCGCGAAGGCCGGATGCGGCGGCGGCTTGCCGCCACCGCATCCGCCCGCCCCGATCAGCGCTGCCCGTAGAACCGGCCGTCCTGCAGGGTGACGACCTCACCGCTGGCCCAGCCGGTGCCGACCCCGCCGCCGGTCACGCGGCCCGACACGCTGTCGGCGCCGGTCACATCGCTGCGCAGCGCGCCGTTGAACGGGAGGTTCATGTCATAGCCGCCCGCGATGCCCGTGCCATCGACAGCGGTAAGCCGACCCCCGGCCGCCCCGATCACATTCGACCCGGCGCGGCTGCCGTCGATGGTGAGGAACCCGCCCAGGGTCTGGTCGTCGAGGTCGGTGCTGCCCAGCAACGTGATATCGGACACCCGGCCCGAGATGGCATCGGTCGCGCCGCCAAAGCCGATGTTCATGCGCATCGCACCGACGACGCGGCCATCGGCATCGCCGGTCAGGCGCCCGGACATGAAGCCGTCATAGGTCGCGCTGCCGCTGACTGGCAGGTCGGCCGAAGGCGCCGCAGGCAGCGCGTTGAGCCGCGCGGCCTGAGCCGCCGCGTCGAAATAGTCGCCAGTGTCATAGACCGGCGGGGTGGGTGTCGCACATGCCGTCAGCGCAAGAAGCCCGGCGAGGCCGGTAAGGCGAAGAGTAGTGGTCATCATCTGTATCCTTTGAAAATTGAAATCAACATCACGACTGCCCCGGTCCGAGTCTGGGCACCCGGCCCGCGCTGTCAAGCGGCCATTGTCCGGCCGCGCGTTTCCCCGCCCGGCCCGCCATCCGGCCCGCCGATGCGCCCGCCTGATGCTGTTGACACCCCCTGCGACTCCCCGTATACGCGCCGCAACCGGGACAGGGGCAATGTGCCTTTCGCCCTGTTATCATAGCTGAAGTGGTCATGATCCGGGCTAATGCTGCCCCGATCCTCTGCAATCTCACCGCACTGTTCCGCAGGTAGAGGGAACATTGCGGAATTTTTGTGCTTTGTGGACGCGCAAGGCACGTATCTGAAACGGCGGACCCCCGGACCCTGACCCGGACGGCCGCGACACATGTGTAGGAAACGGGGAACAAAGCCCAATGCCAACGATCCAGCAGCTGATCCGCAAGCCGCGTCAGCCCAGAATAGTCCGGTCCAAGTCGCAGCACCTCGAGTCCTGCCCGCAAAAGCGTGGCGTGTGCACACGGGTCTATACGACGACGCCGAAAAAGCCGAACTCGGCCATGCGCAAGGTCGCCAAGGTCCGTCTGACCAATGGCTTCGAAGTCATCAGCTACATCCCCGGTGAAAGCCACAACCTTCAGGAACACTCGGTGGTCCTGATCCGTGGCGGCCGTATCAAGGACCTTCCGGGCGTGCGTTACCACATCCTGCGCGGTGTGCTCGATACCCAGGGTGTCAAGAACCGCAAGCAGCGCCGGTCGAAATACGGCGCCAAGCGTCCGAAATAAGGAGAGACAGCCATGTCGCGTCCTCACGCCGCTGAAAAGCGCGAAGTCCTGCCCGATGCCAAGTATGGCGACCGGGTTCTCACCAAGTTCATGAACAACCTGATGGTTGACGGCAAGAAATCCGTCGCCGAACGGATCGTGTACAGCGCCTTCGAGCGCGTCGAGAGCAAGCTCAAGAAGTCGCCTGTGGAAGTGTTCCACGAGAGCCTCGACAACATCAAGCCGTCGATCGAGGTGCGGTCGCGCCGCGTCGGTGGTGCGACCTATCAGGTCCCCGTCGAAGTGCGCCCCGAGCGCCGCGAGGCGCTGGCGATCCGCTGGCTGATCGCTGCCGCGCTCAAGCGCAACGAGCACACGATGGAAGAGCGCCTTGCCGGCGAACTGATCGACGCGGTCAACGGCCGCGGCACCGCCGTGAAAAAGCGCGAAGACACCCACAAGATGGCCGACGCGAACAAAGCGTTCAGCCACTACCGCTGGTAAAGGGGCCGCAACATGGCACGCGACTACCCACTCGACCGCTACCGCAATTTCGGCATCATCGCGCATATCGACGCGGGCAAGACCACGACGACCGAGCGGATCCTCTACTACACCGGCAAGTCCCACAAGATCGGCGAAGTCCATGACGGCGCCGCGACGATGGACTGGATGGAGCAGGAGCAGGAACGCGGGATCACCATCACCTCGGCCGCGACCACGACCTTCTGGGAGCGCACCGAGGACGGCACGCCGATGGGGCTGAAGCACCGCTTCAACATCATCGACACCCCCGGCCACGTGGACTTTACCATCGAGGTCGAGCGGTCGCTGGCCGTGCTCGATGGCGCCATCGTCCTGCTCGACGCCAACGCCGGTGTCGAGCCGCAGACCGAAACGGTGTGGCGTCAGGCCGACCGCTACAAGGTTCCGCGGATCGTGTTCGTCAACAAGATGGACAAGATCGGCGCCGACTTCTTCAACTGCGTCAAGATGATCAAGGAACGCACCGGCGCCCGTCCGATGCCGATCGCGCTGCCGATCGGTGCCGAGGACAAGCTCGAAGGCATCGTCGATCTCATCAAGATGGAAGAGTGGGTCTATGAAGGCGAAGATCTGGGCGCGTCCTGGGTCCGTCATCCGATCCGGGCCGACCTGGCCGATCTGGCCGCCGAATGGCGCGCCAACATGATCGAGATGGCCGTTGACATGGACGATGCCGCCATGGAGGCCTATCTGGACGGCGTCGAGCCCGACGAGGCCACGCTGCGTCAGATGATCCGCAAGGGCACGCTCGACCTGGCCTTCGTGCCGGTGATCGCGGGTTCGGCGTTCAAGAACAAGGGCGTGCAGCCCATGCTCAACGCCGTGATCGACTATCTGCCCTCGCCGCTGGATGTGCCCGCTTATCTGGGCTTCAAACCCGGTGACGAGGCGGAAACCCGCAACATCCCGCGTTCGGCCGACGACGATCAGCCGTTTTCGGCGCTGGCGTTCAAGATCATGAACGACCCGTTCGTGGGCTCGCTGACGTTTACCCGGATCTATTCGGGCAAGCTGAACAAGGGCGACGCGATCCTCAATTCGACCAAGAGCAAGAAAGAACGCATTGGCCGGATGATGATGATGCACGCCATCAACCGCGAAGAGATCGACGAAGCCTTTGCCGGCGACATCATCGCGCTCGCGGGGCTCAAGGACACGACCACCGGCGATACGCTGTGTTCGGAAAAGGATGCCGTGGTTCTCGAAACCATGACCTTCCCCGAGCCGGTGATCGAGATCGCGGTCGAGCCCAAGACCAAGGCCGACCAGGAAAAGATGGGGATCGCTCTGGCGCGTCTCGCGGCCGAAGACCCGTCCTTCCGCGTCGAGACCGATTTTGAATCGGGCCAGACGATCATGCGCGGCATGGGCGAGCTTCACCTCGACATCCTCGTTGACCGGATGCGGCGCGAGTTCAAGGTCGAGGCGAACATCGGTGCGCCGCAGGTGGCCTATCGCGAAACCATCGGTCATGCGGTCGAACATACCTATACCCACAAGAAGCAGTCGGGTGGGTCGGGCCAGTTCGCCGAGGTCAAGCTCAACATCATGCCGACCGAACCGGGCGAAGGCTATTCGTTTGACAGCAAGATCGTCGGCGGCGCGGTGCCCAAGGAATACGTGCCGGGCGTCGAAAAGGGCATCAAGTCGGTGATGGACAGCGGTCCGCTCGCGGGCTTCCCCGTGATCGACTTCAAGGTCGAGCTTCTGGACGGCAAGTTTCACGACGTGGACTCGAGCGTTCTGGCCTTCGAAATCGCCGCGCGGATGTGCATGCGCGAAGGTCTGCGCAAGGCCGGTGCGAAGCTGCTCGAGCCGATCATGAAGGTCGAGGTGGTGACGCCCGAGGAATATACCGGCGGCGTGATCGGTGACCTGACCTCGCGTCGGGGCATGGTGCAGGGACAGGACAGCCGCGGCAACGCCAATGTCATCAATGCCTTTGTGCCGCTGGCCAATATGTTCGGCTACATCAACACGCTGCGGTCGATGACCTCGGGCCGCGCGCAGTTCACGATGCAGTTCGACCATTACGAACCGGTGCCGCAGAACATCTCGGACGAGATCCAGAAGAAATACGCTTGACGGTGTGGCGGGGCTGACCCCGCCCTACCACCTAACCCGTAGGGCGGGGACCACCCCGCCGCCCCATCCGAATCCAAGGAGAAGCCATCATGGCGAAGGCAAAGTTTGAACGCAACAAGCCGCATGTGAACATCGGCACGATCGGTCACGTTGACCACGGCAAGACGACGCTGACGGCGGCGATCACGAAGTATTTCGGCGATTTCA
>Ga0100403_1001550_pt1 | contig 20387 bp, 19 predicted proteins | sample CryGeymet201501t_FD_83663 | JGI IMG/M metagenome (GOLD analysis project Ga0100403, IMG submission 83663) | Groundwater microbial communities from Crystal Geyser aquifers in Utah, USA - Crystal Geyser metaG 2015-01t | ecosystem: Environmental > Aquatic > Deep subsurface > Groundwater | place...
AACTTTGGGCTGACTAAAATTGAGAATTTCATTTCACCCAAGGGGATAAGGTGAGCGGGCCCAATCAACATTTCCAGGCCTTTTGAGCAAAGCGTTTTTAGGATCTTCTCAGAGGCTTCGCCTCTCATTTGGTTGAGCAGTTCATCAAATTTCTCATTTTTAAATTGAATGTAATTTTCAGGATGGGTGCTTTCGAAATTTTCTAGAGCAGCCAGGCAGGTGGGGCGGTCAAGACTCATTCCCTTTCTGAAAATAGCTGGTGGAGCGGATCTGAGCCAATCGAGGTAAACCTTCTGCTCTCTCCCTTGAAGTTGGGTGGAGAGTTTTAAATTGGATTTCCATTGACCTTGAAACCACTCCACGGCCCGCCGAATGTCTTCTCCGCCCATTTGGCTGAAGGCAAAAGTCGGGTCAAAATTCTTTGGCCATTCGAGATCTTTTTGGCTCTTGGCCGCAGGCTTCCTGGGGTAGCAGCCAAAGCCAGAGTAGAAGGACTTGGGAAGGGGTGGGCATCCCGGCTTCCCCTCTGTTTCAAAAAGCCCTTGAAAGCCGCTTTGATCAAAGCCCTCCATCAAGGCTTTTCGAAGCCTGGGCTGATCTTTAAGCGAAGGGCCGAAGCCCACGTAATCAAAGCGGAGCACGGAGAATTGGTGAAAGTCCGGTTTTGCTTTGTAAGAGGGGAAAAGCTCGGCCGGCACGCGCCGCGCGAGTTGGATGCTGCCTGAGTCGTAGAGCTGAACGGTGGTTGTGTCAGACTCTACGATAAGGGCTTCGACATTTGTAACATAATTCTTATTCGAAGAGGGGTGGTTTGGATTTCGAGAGAGTAAGAACTTTTCACCACTCACGTATTTCTCTAAGAAAAAAGGGCCATTGGAGATCATTTGATCCTGCGCCTTAAAGCGCCGTTGAAAGGATTTGTGCCTAGGGTAGAGCGCGGGGTGAACGAGTTTATAGGTAAACTCTCGATCAAATTTTTCGAACTCAATTTGAAACTGATTTTTTGAAAGGGCGCGGACGCTCAAATCTTTTGGTTTAAGTTTTCCGGAGTAAATCTCCTTTGCGTTTTTTAAGGAGAAGAGCAGGTGGGCTTGAGGGGCTGCATTGCTGGGGTCGATCAGAAACTGAAAGCTTCGGACGTAGTCTTCTGCCGTCACTCGTTCTTCGTTGGACCAATAGGCCTTTTTGTTGAGTGAGCAAAGGAGAGTGAGGTCTTTTTTCCAGCTGCAGCGGCCCTCATCAGGAGCAAGGGTGTTTGAGTCTGTCCACCGATAAATCCCTCGAAAAAGAAGAGTGACAACATAATTTCCACTCGCGCTGGCGTGCATTTGTGGATCCAGGGTGGTGGGCTCAGACAGAAGCGTTAGACGAAAGGCGGAAGCCTTCTTTGAAATCTTTGAAGCTGAAAGTGGGGGGCTCATTAGGCTCAATGCCAAGCAGAGCAAATAAAAGCGTTTCATTGTGAGACGTTTCCATCGGCTTTTCAGTGAGTTACAGCGGATCTTCCAACTTCTCCCTAAAGAAAAACTAGACTCATGTCGATACGTTTTAAGTAGGGACAATGGTCTGAAGGAGAGAAGTATGAAGGGTATTGGACGTTCAGCTTTAATAGGATTTTTGCTCCTGTTATTAATGAATTTCAATAACTGTGGAGTGTATGAAACTCCGGCTCCCTTGGCCAATGAATTCAGCTCTCTGAGCTGTGAGTCCGACACCGACTGTGTCACAGAGAGCGATTTAAACTTAAAAGTGGAGCCTCTCCCAAACGACAACTTTCCAGCTCTGGCCAGTTTAGAAGCCTTTAATATCGGTGGGAACTGCAATGAAGCGGGATTTGAGAACCACCAAATCGTGTGGCAACTGAAGCTCAATGGTGTGATCGTTCGTCACTCGGGCATGACCATGAGGGGGAAGACCTGGCACACCACCTGTGTTAATGGAAAGTTCAGGCTTTTCATTGACTTAGCCAGCGTGAGTGAGGACCCAGTCAATCGTACAGGTTTGATGTATGGCAATGGCTCGAATCGAGCGGCCTATGATCTCGAAGTGGAGTTGATGGCCAAAAATTCCTCAGGAGACTGGGTGAGAAACCTGAATCAAGGCGGCGTGAAGACCATCGCCCTCGTCCCACTCTAACCCAAAGCGCTACCAGTTCCAAAAAAACAATCTTCTTTTTGCTGTTCCCTTTGAGCTTCCTCCCTCAAGCGTGACGCGCTTTTAAGGCCTTTAGGCCTTAAAATGAGGGCGAAGGCAAGGAGCCTGAGAGCTCAAAGGGAACAGCAAAAAGAAGATTGTTTTTTTGGAACTGGTGCTAATCTTTTTTGATCATCCCAGATTCTTGCAAAGCCTTTTCAGTAAAGGATTCCCACTGGGGGAGGCCTTCCAAGCTCAATTCTGGGAAAGATAAAGATCTCAAGGGAAAGCTTCGAATATAGGTGGCTCTCATCTCTTGGGGGACATGGGGTTGTTCATTAAAGAAGGATAGAACATGAGCAAAGCCGTTTAAAATTCGTAAGTCTTTTGAAGGAGCTGGGAGAAGAAGTTGGTTGATGACTTCACGGGCGAGAGCCTTTTTCTCGCTCTTTTGACCCACTCCAATAAGCAGAAACCACAAGTGAGTTCCATCTTCTAAAGGTTCAAACTTAAAGCGATCTTTTAAGTCGGCGTCACTCACCTGGGAATTAGAGAGCTGCATGATTTCGTGAGACGTGAAGTCAGAGGCTTTGATCGACTTTCTTGCATGGTGAACGGAGCCCAGTTGTCCAAGAAACTTCTCCACCGAGCTCTCTGGGTCTCGATTGTAGCGCCCTTGTTTTTGTGGGTCGATTTCCAAACCCTCTGCTCTCATTCTCACATAGAGTTCCAGGTCAGGGTGGGAGAGTGACATTTTCTTTCCAAAGCTGGGCCAGAGGCTTTTCCAATTTCTTGGGGCCTTCGAGTCCTTCTCAAATGCAAAGCCATTGATATTCCAGCCAAGGGGAACGAAAAACTCCTGATTTTTATCGAAGGGGAGGGCTCTGAATTCGGGAGCAATTCTCGTAAAGCCTTCAAGGGATTTGTAATCGAATCGATCTAACCAATTGGACTCTGCAAGGTCTTTTGCCAAAAACGAATGAGTGCAAATCAAATCGTAACGTCCCTGAGAGTTGGCAAGGTTGGCCAAATACTGAGACCAATTCAAAAAAGAATCTCTTTCAATTCTAATTCCCAGTTCTGTTTGAATTCGGTCCAAGGCCTCTTTGGGCACCCACTCCTCCTTGCACAGCATGGAGAGGGTTTGGTCGTCGCCAATGGCGGAGTGGGACTTTTTGTTCAGTCCCCACATCAAGCCAATTCCGAAGAATACAATCGCAGAGCCGAAGAGGGTTTTTTGGTAGAGCTTCATTCCCCCTACATTAGAAGGTAACCTCTTTGGGGTCAAAGCCCACGTTGATGTCAGCTCCAGATGGTGGAGTGTGTCCCTCTGCAAAAAGGATGGAGTTTGAAGATTCTTGATAGATCCAGAACTCCTTAGCTAGTTCGGCGCCATTGACGTAGACACGAATGCTGCTTGGATCCGGGTTGGCTCCCCCAAGACTAAATTGAGAGGCCAGTTGAATGATGTTTCCGGCGAGTCCGCTTAATTCGGTAGCAAAGCTTCCACATAAATTGGCTCTTTTCCCACCTGTGAGGTCGACAAGCTCATGAATTCTTTGCGGGACCTTTGAGACGGTGTGAAGTTGGCCCGCGCAAAGAGGGTCATTGAGATCTTGGATGGTTACAGAGTTCACGCTGTAATTCCTCTTTTGCTCCGAGGAGAGGGTGAGGTTGTCGAGATACTGCTTATAGGAGTCCACCGTGTAAAGGGTGGGGTAGTTGTAGTTCTCAACCAAGGTGTTGCCAGGGTGAGAGAAATCTTCTTCATCGGTCACAATGATCACAGCGAAGAATACGCCCGGCCTTAAAAATCCGCTGTTGAGAGGACTGTCTAAAGCCGCTTTCATGCTTTGTAGGCTTCGCTCATCGCCGGATCCGTTAATCCCTTGAGTGATATTGATAATAAAGTTGTCATGAAGATTCGGGGTGAGGGGATTTAAAATATAGTGTCCGGAGTGAACGGGTGTTGGTGTAGAGACACCGTCTCTAAAGCGAGATTTGTACTCCGCAGCGAGCCCCTCCCAGTATGGGTTTGTTGCACTGTAATCTTGAGAGTGCTCAGGAAGGCCTTTGAAAGCGTCCGAAGTGGTCACAGCAATGTTGAAGTCAAAATTGGCGTCTTCAAAGTTTTGAATAAACGAAGGAAAGTTGTCTGCGAGGTTTTTCTGGGAAGGAGCCATGGATCCAGAGTTGTCTATCACCCATAAAACGTCGACTCGGTTATCTACCGTCTCTTGGCTAAACTTCTGGCTGCTCGCTAAAATGGAATAGGAGGACTCTTTCGATGAGCACCCAATTCCAATGAGAGAGATCACAGTCCATGTGAGAAAAAGCTTTATTGTCACCTGCATGGTACGCCCCTTTGCTAAGGAAAAACTTTCAAGCTGACCGGCGAAGAGGTCACAGTGGGCAGTTACATACAGATGTACTCTATTTATCGTGCTCACCGACCTAGGTCTGAAGAAATTTAGGCGAATTGTTACGGGATCGAATTAATCTATGACTAGGTGAGTATTGTTAGCAAAAGTGACCAACTTTTTGCTAGAATAGACCTCAGGTTCTATTGGGCCTAGAGAGGAGGTGATGCGTATGAACAATGATATGTGTACGCGACAGGAGGTGGCCTCCGCTTAAGCGTTTCTTTTTGAAGCGCGAAGGCGGTCGGTTGACCTGTTGTCGCAAAAAATTCTCTAGGCCAGAACCTTAAAAAGTTCTGGCCTTTTTTATTTAAAGATCCCATTGGAATTGATCATTGATCAGTAGTCGTTCGCACCCTCCATATTTTTCCCTTCAAAATGGACGTCTCGTATTGAATCACCCGGAGGAGGAGTGGGTTGTAAAGGTTTGGTTGGCTATCGAACTGGACCAATGCCTAGAGTCTGCGCTCTCCAACAAAATGACTTGTCTCATCGAGAGACTTCTTTTTAACATTCGAAGTGGGGGGGCGATGGAAGGCAGGACACCTCGTAAGGAAGCAAGGATGCTTCCCATCGCCTTTTTTATTCAGGTTCTCTGACTCACCTAAAATTTAAAAATCCTCGACTCAAGGGTACGCCGGACTCAAGGGTACGCCGATACTTTCTGCGACTCGATCAGTCGCAGAAAGTATCGGCGTACCCTTGAGAAGGTTTCCCTGTCGGTGACAATTCTTGTCTGAAATTTTCTTTCGTAGGCCTCAAAAATGTCGCCCCCTTCCTGTAGAGCTTTGAGAGGGCTTTCCTGCTTCAGCTGGACTCAAGATAAATGGCCTCTAATTCGCATCTTTTCGGGGGTTGAGGAGCTCTATGGACTTAAAGACAGTGAAGATTCAGATGATAAAAACGCTCATGGGCGCCAGCGCTTTAGGTTTAACCTTTGGTCTCTCCGCTTGTGGTCCAAAGGGTTTTGATTCTGAGGCCCGCAGCGTGGTTCGGAGCCCACTTTCAGAAAAAGAGGGGGTCCTAGTTGATTCCTCGAGCAAAAAGCAAACGGACAGCTCTCTTGAGCTTCAGGAGCCCCTCCCTCCTCCCCCTTCTGGATTTGATGGAAATCGAACGGTGAAGTTGGGAGCGAACAAGGCTTCTGCGACAACGACTCCTCAAACAAAGAACTCCCCTGAAGGAATGACCTCCAAGGGAAAGGTCCGTGCTCCAAAGAAGGCTCAACCCGGGTTGAAGAAGCCCTCCGTCAGCGAACCAGTGAAGTTCGAATTGGTCGGCGGGGAGTTTTCTTTCAATGAGCAAATCAATAAAATGAAATTCATTGGTCAGATGAAGAAAAACGGCAAGTTCCTTGAAAACATTGAGTTAGAGGGAAATTTTGATTCAAGTCGGGATGTTTGGATGTCCAACGACCTGTTTCCAGTGGATCAAAAAGTTCGCGGAGAGAAACGAATTCAAGCCGTTGCCATTTGTTTAGGGCGAAGCCAAGACCCCAATGAAAGATGTAGAGAAGTGGCCGTGGATTTCTTTTATAAGTACAAAGATGAGATCTTAAAACTTCATTTCGAAAAGAAAACCAAGGCCTTCAGTGAAAATTCTCAGGCGAAATATGAAGAGGATTACGACCACGAAGACACGGAGCTCGGTGATCAAACTTATTTTGATGGAGTGGAGTACCGTCCCATGGAGCCAGAGGAGTACGGAGACGAAGTCAGTCTCTCGCCACCAGGCACCCCTGATGATGGCGGTGGTGATGATGAGCCAAACCCAGAAGGGGAAGAGGCGCCAACTGAGGGCGATTCGGCTCAACCGGAAACTCAAAATGGCTTAGATCGATCCTTGTTTATCGATGAAGAATACGAAAATTCCACATTGCTCTCGTCGGGTGTCACTCAGACCCCCGCTCCTAAGATGGATTCTGACAGTGCCATTAAAGGGATTGAGAAGTTTGCAACGGAGACCTTCAGAAAGGCCATCCCTCAGGCCTTTAAACGCTACAACAGAGGCTATTTAAGAAATGCCTCCTCATTCCCGTTAGATGCTCCGGGAATCACCAGAAGGGATAGGAAGGCCAACCATCCCGTGTACGGAGCTGATCTCATGATTGCGGCTGTCTTGAATGCAGCCGAAGCCACAAATGCCAAGTTCTCTGGGCGTCCCCCGTTTTCAGTGGGGCATTTGTCTGCCAAAAATGGTGGAAAGCTTGGTGGGCACGCCAGCCATCAAAATGGCTTAGATGTGGATCTTGCCTTTCCTCACAAAACCTCTCGGAGTCGATCGTTCTGGTCCGCTTGGAATGGCAAGTCTTTTAGTCAGAGCATGGACAAAGAGCGAATGTGGCACTTTAGCAAAGAGCTGGTCTGCACCAAATACAATGGGAAATTCCCAGTGAACTCCATCTTTATTGATCGAAACATCAAGAAGCAAATGTGTCTTTACGCGAAAAGCATCGGTGAAAACCTGACCAGTGAGAGCTCCTGTGCGGTGAGAGTTCTTCGCTCTTACTACCATGTGAAAAATCACCACCATCATTTTCACGTGAGGTTTAACTGCCCCGGAACAGAGGGTTGCACCTCCGTCCCCCTCCCGCGGCAACCTTTGGGCTGTTGATCAGCTCGAAATAAAGGAACTCATTCCAAGCGCGGTCTCCGAAGAAAGCGCCCCTTCACGTCCACAAGGGCTTGACTTAAGCCCCCTTTCCCCATTAATTTCACCTTCTTTAGTAATTGTTTGATGATTAGGAGACTCATGGCAAAGCTGAGCATGGTTGTAAAAAACGAAGAGCGCAAAAAACTTTCAGAAAAATGGGGTCCCATTCGTGCTGAGCTCCGTAAGAAGGCTGTAAACATGAAGCTTTCTGAAGAAGAGCGAGACGCTGCGCGTCTAAAGCTCCAAAAAATGCCTCGTAACACTTCTCCCAATCGTGTGGTGACTCGTTGTCATCTCAGCGGCCGACCACGTGGCGTTTACAGACAGTTCATGCTGTCGCGAATGGCGTTTAGAGAGTTGGCTCACAAGGGCCTTCTTCCCGGCGTAACAAAAGCGAGCTGGTAGTCTTTTCACCTTATTTTTATGTTTCAAAAGACCTCTTGAAAAAGAGGTCTTTTTTTTGCCTTTGCCGTAAAGAAGGAGATTTTCATGGCCTCTCAATTTTCTCTAACCCTCTCACTGCTTCTCTCCGCCCTTCTTCTTGGGTCTTGTGCTCAAAAGCCGACTTCTAATGGCGAAGACTTGTCCATTCCCAAAGAGGGTCTATTCAGTCGGATGTATGAGCCTGGCTCCTTTCCGGTTATGCAGGGCCCAACCTCTGCCAAGGAAACAGTTCTTGTTGTTTTGAGGCCTTCAAGTCAAAAGCTAAAGTACAAGGTGCAAGGCTTCGAGCAAAGGGGTTCCAAGAAGAAGCCAAATCAATGGAGAGAGCCTAAAACGAAAACTCACAGCTTTAAATTTCATAAAGAGATGAGTTTGGATGAAGTGTCCATTGTGAATAAAGGGGAGGGCCCGGTTTTGAGCTTTCATATCCTTGATCGGAAGGGGCAAAAACTGGACACGAGAACCTTTTCTTTTCTCGACCCAGATAAGAAGAGTTTGAAGTTTGTGGTGGCCTCTTGCATGGACGATCGACTTGTCGATGTACAAAAGGAAATGTGGGGGAGAGTGAAGGATCAAGATCCAGAGGCCCTCTTTTTAATTGGAGACAATGTCTATGCGGATGCCGGTGTGGGCGACCCTTCAAAGATCACCATGAAGGAACTGGAGAGAAGATACATCGAAACTCGCCAGAGTCTCGATTTGTTTCGGCATAAAAAGCTGATTCCTGTTTTTTCGACTTGGGATGATCATGATTTTGGCCAGAACAATGGGGGTTCTGACTTTAAGCTTAAAAATGAAGTCTCTCAGCTCTTTCTGAAATTCTTTCCTGTGAGAAACTATAAAGACTTTTCGTCTTCTGGACCGGGAGTTTCGTCGTGGATTCAAATGAAGTCTCTCGATCTTTTTTTGCTGGATGATCGAAGTTTTAGAACAAAGGATCTTCACTTTGGAAAGAAACAAGAGGATTGGGTATTGAAAAACTTAAACCCAGAAAAGCTCACCCTTCTTGTGAGTGGAGATCAGTGGTTTGGTGGGTATCACTCCTTTGAATCTTTTGAAGGCAATCACAAGGAAAATTTCGAAAGTTTTCTCGCTCGAATCAAAGAGAAGAAAGCAAAGGTCTTTTTTGTGAGTGGAGATAGGCATTTAACAGAGATTATCAAAGTTCCGCCTTCTTTGCTCGGGCAGACCACCTTTGAGCTCACGAGCAGCGGGATTCACGCAAACATGTATCCTGGGGCCTTCAAGAGAGATCCTAACCCCAATCAGTTGGTGGGTGTCGACGGCAAACTGAACTTCGCGGTCATTGAATTGAAAAACGAAATGGCTCGTCAGAGAACGATCAAAGTCCGGTCTTTGGGTCAGGGCAAAAAAACTTTATTTAAAAGAACTCTCAAACTCAAGCCGTAGGCTCTGGGTGCGCCTAGGACCAAGGCCTCGTAAAATTAATGAGTTTAAGTGCCGATCTTAAGGCATGATCAATCGTCTTCGCGCTGAAAAGATATTCTGGCAAATGCTTGGGAAATGGATCGGTGGTTCTGCAGACGTGGAGCGCCTGGAATTCTTAAGGAGCCTTCCCTTTTTTAAGGACCTCACATTTTGGCAGTTGAGAAGAATTTCTGAAGTGATGTTTGAGCGCTCGTATGACTCTGGAGAGGTGCTCTTTTCCCAAGGGCAACCTGGTGCGGCCCTCTTTGTTTTGGTCGAAGGGGCTGTTGAGATCGATCTCTTTGAAGAAGGCACGCACGTGATATTGGCTCGGCTGGAGAAGGGGCATTTTTTTGGTGAGTTGGCCCTGCTCGATGATTCGCCTCGCTCAGCATCAGCAAAGGCTCTTAAGCCAACAAAGGCTTTGGCACTTTACCGAACCGATTTAAACCGAATGATTCAAGTGGACCCTCACGCCTCCTCTCTGATTTTTAGATCCCTTGCGACCTTAGTTGGTGACCGTTTGAAAAAGACCAATGAGTTGATCAAGGTTGCGGACACTGAAGTTCGATCTGAAGTCAAGGTGGCCTCCTGATGAAGAGATTTCAGCTCGCTTTTCTTGTCGGCGCTCTCTGCCTGGTGGGGTATGTGGGTTGGGCTGCAAGTGTTTTGTTTCCACCCATTCTGGTGGGAATTGTTTTGGCTTATGTCTTTCGCCCATTGAAAGCGAAATTTCACTTTCCGTGGCTTCCCCACGAAGCCGGAGTGATGTTAGCCTTTGGTTTTATTCTCGTGGCGTCGACAGTGCTTTTTTTTAAAGTGAAAAGCTTTTTTCCCAGTGAAAAAGAGAAGATCGAGCTTAAAATTCGATTGGATTATAAACTCCATCAGAAATTCACGGAAGTTTTTGAAAACACTCAAAACTCTTTTCTCAGCACCATAGGCAAAGAAATCTCTCCCGCATTCGCTTCAGTGAGCTCTCTTCTGGAGTTGACTCCCTATGAGCAAGACAAACTGGAAAAATTTCGATTGAGTGGACTTAAGAAGCGAAAGAGAGTTTCAGATCTCTACTACGGCTATCACGTTGAAAACCAAAGGCGTCGGAATGTGGCCGAGATTTATCGAGAGCCATCAGCTGTTCTGAAATTTGATGAGAATGGGGAGATGATGGCTGTTGAGGCTCCCCCTGTCATTGGAATGGAGAAATCAAAAGAGGCGAAGGTGAGTTCCAGCCAGGTTCTTTATCACCTCTCTCTTTGGATGCTCTGTCCTTTGGTCTTCATCTTTTTAATTTTCGACAACGGCCAAATTCGAAGGTTCGTGGTGAGCTTGGTTCCAAATTCTTACTTTGAAGTGACTCTGACCTTGATTGATCGTTTGGATGAAGCCCTAGGACTTTATCTGCGTGGAACCGCTATGGAGTGTTTTTTGGTCGCTCTTTGCACCTTTATTGGAACCATGATCATTGGCTTTCCTTTTCCGGCTGCTGTCTTGCTGGCGATCATTTGCGGCGCTTTAAACGCTGTGCCCTTTCTCGGGCCAATGATTGGAGGGCTGGCTATTTTCAGCTACGCTCTTATCGCAGAGGACATTCATCCTCTGCTCCCCTTTCTCGAACTGAGCCATTTGCCCGTTGCGGCTTTGATTGTTGCGGGCACAGTTCAGGTGCTAGACAATGTGCTCTTTGCGCCTATTGTGCTTGGTCGAGCGGTGAATCTTCATCCGTTGGTGGTGATTCTGTCTCTTTCAGTGGCATCAATGATGTTTGGCGTTCTTGGCGTCGTCGTGACCATTCCCACAGTTGTCGTGATCAAGACGATCGTCCACAGCCTTTTCAGTCAACTCAAAGCTTATCGATTGATTTAGACTCAACTTGATTTGGATAGCTCATATCCATTTTAAAAAATAATTTTCCATTTCAATTTCACTTTTGAGCTCTCAGGCTCCATGCCTTCACCCTCATTTTAAGGCCTAAAGGCCTTAAAAGCGCGTCACGCTTGAGGGAGGAAGCTCAAAAGTGAAATTGAAATGGAAAATTATTTTTTAAAATGGATATTTAGAATAACTGAGGTTTCAGTATGGCCATGCACACGGCAATGCTCGCAAGAACGAGCCATAGGCCCACTTGGCTCATTGGAGCTAGTTTCTTTCGCTTTGCAATGGAGTAGGTGGCGCCCAACACAAACCAAACGCCTAGCTTGACCCAGACCCACTGGGGAATTCCATTCACCATGCCGAGGCGAGCGAGGAGGCCAAATCCAGACACGAGAATGAGAACAAGTCCCACTCCATGAAAAAGTCCAAAAATTTTTCTGTGGGAAAAGGCGTAGGCACTCAACCCAATGAAGACGACCAGGATGGAGAGGATGTGAATGATTTTATAGATTTCATAGCTGATCATTTTTTGAACTCCTTAAAGTAGGCCTTTGTTTTTATTGGCTTTTGAGGTTTTGTCAATTTGTCTTCGTCCGGGTCGTTGCGGCGGTGGGGTGACAAAAAGGGGGCGACAGGGAGTTTTTTTCAGAGTCAAAAAAGGATTTTAGACTGAACGGGGATCTGTGGTGCAAGAGGGCGGTATAGGACTTGCTCATTTAGAGCAAGGTGGGCTCTGATCCTTTTGAGCCTGAGATTCGGCTTTTCTAAAGGAGTTTTTTAATTGAAAAAGATTTTCCTCTTTTTACTTATCTTTGGATCTGCGTGGCCTCTCAGCTCCTATGGAAGCACAGCCTACAATATGCTTCCGCACCCTGGGAAATCGCTGAATTGCCAACCCAGTGACACAAATCCCTTCAAATGCCTGGTTTGCTCCGTGTACTTCGAGTCAAAGGGGAGCTCCCCTGCAGCAAGAAGAGATCAGGTCGACACCGCCCGGGCCATGCTCACTCGTGTTGTCAGCAAGCACTATCCGAACACCATGTGCAAGAATGTGTGGATGGGGTCGGAGCGTGGAGCCGCAAAAAAAGGCTGCCAGTTCAGCTGGGCTTGCGATGGGAAAAGTGACTTTATTCCTGGGGGGAAGGTTTTGGCAGAAGTGGTTTCCTCAGTGCAGGAAGCCGTTTATATGGGGCCCAGTGGATTCACTCATTTTTTTGCCAATTGGCTAAGTGCTCCGAGCTGGACTTCAGACTGTAAGACGTTTGCATTTGATGGGCGCAAACAGCGCATTCACAAGCGATCAAAACACTCCTTTTGCAATGTGGGATACCTCTTGCTCGGTGATCACGTGTGGGCGAGGGATGTGTTGACCAACCTTGAAGAGATTTTGGCCGATAAAGGAAAGACCATTCCCATTCCCACTCCAAAGCCAGGCACCTATTCAAAATCTGAAAATGAACTTGCTGAAGAGGAGTTGATGTCCATGGAGGTTCTCGGAGCTTTAGCTTTAAGCAATGGGACAACGAGCTATGTGGCCGGCAAAAGTCCTAGCCCAGATCGTGAGGATCAAGAAGTCATCGACGCGCTCGATGGAGTTCAGATCCCTGTTCCAAGCGCGAAACCAAATGATTGAAAAGGATATTGAATATTTTGTTGATCTGTTCTGTCTCTAAAAAACAGAGTGAACGAGAAGACACTCCAACCTTTAAAACGTTTACATGGATGAGGGGGAGTTCTAGTCATCCCCAAAGAAAAACGGTAGAAATACAACCCATCAAAGGGGGATTCATGTTTAAAATTTTACTGAGCCGTTCCGTATTCGCCGTGGCTTTGCTGATGCCATTTCTGGCTCACTCAAGCGTTTGGGAAAATGAAAACTCTTGGTCTCCCCAGTGGGAGAGAGCTTATCAAAACTGGGTGAGCGAAAACTGGACCAAAGATTACTTCAACAAACCAGGGCCTTTTAAAGGTCTTAAGTTTGATTGTGCAGATCTTGTTTACACCATGAGAGCGGTGTTTGCCTCGCAAAACGGATTGCCTTTTGCGGTGAATGACCCCACTGGAGGGGGAAGGCTGATTTCAAACAGCATGTCTCGCTTTGACAATTTAGATTCAAACGCAAGAAAAAGAGCTTTTGTTAAGTATCTTTTTGGTGTGGTTAGTACAAAGTCCATTCCAGATGACACCTATCCAGCGGCGGTGAATCGAACCACTCTAAGTTCAGGCTCTGTGTTGTTGGCTGATGAAAAATCTCACCACAGCTGGACGGTTCGAAAATTTCTTCCATCAGGAATTCCCTATCTGCTCTTCAGGTCCAGACCAGCAAAGACTGAAATGTTTAGACGGATCGAGTACCCTTCGATGGGATTCACCTTCCCGAATGGTTTAAATCCCGAAAGACATGCTGGGTTTAGAAATTTTCGAAGCGTGAGTGATCTTACAAAGTCCGTTTGGAATGTTTCTGGGTACAGTTTAGAGCAGTATCAAATCCCCTATGACTCTTGGAGAAGCCGCATGCAGCAAAAAATGGCTCAGCGAGGGGAGAGTGCAGAGGAAATGCTCTCTCGACTTCTTGACTCTGCTTGCAGGGGATCTGAAGAAAGAGTTGAAGCCGTTCAGGAAGGCTTGAATCATCTTAAGAAATTGGATCGGGAAGGTCGGTTGTGTATGAACTCCTCTGAATACGACGACTTCTCCACGCCATCTCGAGATAAAAGATTGGTTGGAAACTATGAAGACCTGGTTCGAAGTTATCAAGGCCTTAGAGCTCAAGGTCAACTTGGTGAAGGGAAGTACGCAAAGATTGCGACGGGACTCTTATTTGGTCAGGTTTCAACGGGGTACTGTGACATCAATGTGCCTGGAGTTGGACGCTTAAATTTAGGACAGGTGATTGCGGCAGGTCTTGAACGTCGATTTTCAGGCAATCCTCACGATTCGGCTCGTGCCCGTTGGGGCTTCGAAGGCCAAGGTCGTCGGGCAAAGTCTTGTCCAACGTACTAGTTTTTTTTAATAAAGGGACGGTCCATTAGTGAAAAAATGGCTCGTATTACTGACTGTCGCTGCCCTGACTTTAGCCCTGGTCTTATTGGGACGGCAATCCGATGAGGAAAAGGTTTTCTTTGGGGTGAATGACAAAGCGACAGAATTGGAAAGTCCCTCGAAAAAAATCTCTCAGACATCAGCTGGGCTTGAGTCAAAAAAACAGACTGAGCAAGTGCCCGCAGAAAATTCGGGCACCTTTAGATCAGAGGATCTCCAAATCATTGAGTCCTGTTTGAAGGGGGCTCAATTTCGACCAAAACTAAATTTAGGTGATCGATTGGAGCATTTAATGGATCAAGCTGAAAAGCAGTTTCATTGGATCTCCCATTTAGAAATTGAAAATCTTCACTTTAAAGATGCGTTAGGAAAGGAATTAAGGTTTCAGATTCTGGATATCGAAAAAGAAAGTCGATTTTTTGATGTGGACTTGGAGGGCCTTCCGATCCGTAGAGATCCTCCTGAGGGTTACGCTCAATTAAATCCCAAACAACAAAGAGCCGCATTAATTCGCCAGTTTGGCTCAGCCATTTATTCGGACTCAAGACTTCGGCTCGTTGATGAGCGAACTCAAGAATCTGTTTTGGCTCGAACAAGGAATGGTGAGATTGTGGAGTTTCAAATGTTCTTTAAGTCTGAAGGTCCTGATTTAAAGAGTTTGGCCTGCGGCAGCCTTGGGCTAAAGAGAGTTCAATGCAAGTGCCTCTAAATCATTGAATTTAAAGCGAAGAGTCTAGTTTCTTCATCATTTCGGTAATACAAAGAGGTGTAAATGGAACATAATATAACTTATCGGATCAATTGAACCTCTATTTACGTCGAGGTTTGCCCTCAACTTCAGGTCCATTTAAATGCTCTAAAGTGTTCTTTCAACCAATTGAACAGATGCGAATACTGATATCGATATATCGATCTTCGGCGGAATTCGAATTGGATTTTCGATTTGAATTTAGGCCGCTGGAATCTTTTTTCCGTGATGAGCTTCCACAATCATTTTAAAAACAGAACTTCGAGACAACAGTCCTACAACTTTTCCCGTTCCATCTAAAATAGGAATTCGGTGAATCCCGTGCTTTAAAAAGATAAGATAAGCTGTCTTAAAGAGAGCATCTTTTCTCAATGTGATCATTTTGTCTATTGGTGTGAGTTCACTCATGCAGCGAGCGATATTAGACTCGGTTCCATGTTTTGCTAATAACTTAAGAAGAGACCCTTGCCCAATGATGCTGATCATTTTTCCGGACTCATCGACCAGAGGAGCGCCACTGATCTTTTTGGCGACAAAGAGCTCCGCAACCTGCCAGAGTTTCATTTTGGGAGTGAGTGTGATGACCGGTGAGATCATAATCTCACTGACCGTCATTTCTGGGGTCTTTATATTTTCATCAACCATTTTGCGACTCCTTGTCCTTCAGTGTCCATGCGGATTCCCGTCTTTTCTTTTCGGAGGAAAGATTCCAGGGCTTTATTTTTAGCCTCGCATTTGGTCTTAAAGTGTCTCATTTTGAAGCGGGACTCATGTTGACGTTCTGTGCTTAACGTATAAGAATCCAGCTCATGTTGAGCTTCTTATGGATGGTCCTGGTTGGATTTTTTATTGGACTTCTTGCCCGGTTTCTAAAGCCAGGAAACGATAAGCTTGGGTTTCTTCTCACCTCTGCTGTAGGGATTTTTGGATCCATTTTAGCGGGCTTTGTGGGTCGCTATATGGGCTTTTATGGGCCTTATGAGACCGCCGGGTTTATAAGTTCAGTGATCGGGGCGATCTTCCTGCTCGCCCTTCTTCAGTATATTAAGGGTCGCTGAGTTTGAGGAAAATTATCCATGTGGATATGGATTGTTTCTACGCGGCCGTTGAGATGCGGGACGATCCGAGCTTAAGAGGTCGACCGATGGCTGTTGGCGGCAGAGCCCACTCTCGAGGAGTGATCACCACCGCCAATTACGAGGCTCGGAAATTTGGAGTTCGGTCGGCGATGCCCTCAAGTCAGGCCGCAAGGCTTTGCCCGGATTTGGTGTTCGTCCCTCCCAACTTTAAAAAGTATCGCGAAGCCAGTGGAATCATTAGAGAGATCTTTTTGTCCTACACTCCCCTTGTTGAACCGCTTTCATTGGATGAAGCCTACTTGGATGTGACAAAGGTCGATCTGTTTTCAGGGAGTGCAACATTGCTCGCTCAAGAGATTCGCAAGAAAATCTATGAGCAAACTTCACTCACGGCTTCGGCTGGCATTGCTCCAAATAAGTTTTTGGCCAAGGTGGCCAGCGATTGGAAGAAACCAAATGGTCAGTTCACGATCTCCCCAAAAGAAGTCGCTGAGTTTGTAAAGCCCCTTAAGCTTTCTAAAATTCCTGGTGTGGGACCTAAGACCTTTAGAAAGTTGGAGCTCAAAGGCTACAAGACCTGTGGTGATCTGCAAAAGTTATCTCAGCCCGAGCTCGTTCGGATTTTTGGAAAGTGGGGCTTAAGAATCTTTCACCTTGTGCGGGGTGAAGACGATCGTGAGGTGAAGGTTTCTAGGCAAAGAAAATCCTTAAGTGTGGAAAATACTTTTGAGCAAGATCTCTCGAAGCTCGAAGATTTCGAGAGAGAATTTAAAAGTGTGTACGCTGAGTTTGAGAAAAGGTGGAAATCCTTTGAGAGCAAAAATTCCAATGCAAAGATCAAAGGCTTTGTTGTGAAACTTAAATTTTCTGATTTCCAGCAAATCACCAGAGAGAAGGCCACCGCTCAACTCCCCTCCTTAGACCAGTCCCTAAAGTTTGGGCTAAGCGTTTTTAAGTCCTTTTCAGAGCGTCCAATTCGACTCCTCGGATTTGGAGTGCGCGTTGCTCATGAAGAAGAGAACCACTCCAGACAGCTTCAGTTTGACCTGTAGGCCGTGTCATTATTTGGATGGATTTCAATCTTTTAAGTGAAAACGAGGAGCTAAAGCACTCCGTCGCCGATCAAATTTTCAGACTTCCAATGGATTCTATTTGACGTTAAATGGTCGTCTGGTTGCTTGGAGTGACAATTTTGGGAACTTTGTGAGTTATCCGGTGGTTATAGGAGACGCCCCCTCACTCCTAATAGAAAACCAATTGAGTTTGAGTTTTTGGTTTTGCATTGGCACGGAGCTTGGAAGGTTGAAGATCTAAGTAAAGGAGTTCCTTGTGAAACCTAAAATTATGTTTCTTTCGTTTTGTGGGGCTGCGCTCTTTTGGGCCACTTCCTGGGCTGGGCCACTTCCTGGGCTGGGTCAATGAATGTGAGCCAGGTTCATTCTTATCCAAGAATGAAGAGCCTGTGTGAACAGGATAGCTTTGAGTTGAAGGGAGCTTTTGGGAGGGGTTATGATCGCCTGATCACTTGCAACCTTATTTCTCAAGACGGAGAGACTTTTGGGCAGGGCGATGATCATTACCGCCTGGTGATTAAAGAGATGGGCCCCTCTGAAGAAGAGGATGTTTGGGACGATCTCGAACTCACATTCAACAATCGCATTTTGGAGTTTGCGGAGCCAGGAAGTCCCGATTTGTTTTGGGACAGACTGTTTGTCGTGGATCAACCTCGATCCAATCAGCCCTCTGCCCTCGTTTTCGAAAGAAGCTTCGGGATCGGAATGGATAACAGATTGATCGAGCCTCACTATTACGTTGTCAGCTTGAATAGAGAGAAAACCTGTCTTATCGCTCCATCAAAACATGCGAGGCATCAAGGAACACAAGCTTTTTCCAGTTTAGATGTAGCCCTGAAGGCAGCTGAAAGCTTGAGTGGTTTGAGAAAACCACCCTGTTTCAAAATGGCAAAACCCCTATTCTAATTCTCAGTCCAATTCCTAAAAATAATTTTCTTTTTCTCTTTTCTTTTTTTTGAGCCCTCAGGCTCCTTGCCTTCACCCTCATTTTAAGGCCTGAAGGCCTTAAAAGCGCATCACGCTTGAGGGAGGGCTCAAAAAAAAGAAAAGAGAAAAAGAAAATTATTTTTAGGAATTGGTCCTACTTCTTCCCAATCCCAATCAAGTAGGTTTCAAAACTCCCCTTGCGAACGGCTTCGGGTTTAAATCGCTTAAAAACTTTAAAGCGGTTCTTAACTTCCTTGGCCACCACTTCTGCGTCGCCCCCTTCAAAGAGTTTCATCACAAGGTTTCCGCCGGACTTTAGGTATTTATCTGAAACCTTTAAGACCTCTAAGCAAAGTTCTTCTGATCTGGCCTGGTCGACGGACCTCACCCCAGTGGTGTTGGGAGCCATATCGCTAATCAGGACATCCACAACTCGTCCTTCAAAGATGGCTGGATCTAACTCGAAGATGTCCATGACATAGAACTTTCCATTTGGGGACTTGATATCAACCGGCTTAAGATCCAGGCCCACCACATAGCCCTCCTTCCCGACCAGTTTCATCGAGAGCTGAGACCATGATCCTGGGGAGGCTCCGAGATCCACCACGAAAGATTTCTTTGGAATCACATTGTACTTTTTTTGAATCTCTTCGAGCTTGTAGGCGGAACGAGCTTTGTACCCATCCGCCTTTGCTTTATGAAAAAAACGATCTTTCCTGTTGAAGGTCATAGCGAGGCCTTGTCGAAAGAGTTAGCGGTGAAACTTTGTGGCGATCAGGGCTTCAAAGGCCTTGGGGAAATATCTAGAGAGAGTGAGCCCAATTCCAGTCGCACCGCTAGGTCGAGCCTCTTCGTCGTCTTTTTCCATAGACCGAACCACCTTCTTCGCCCACTCCGATGCAGGGATTGAGGAGAGAAAGTCTAAGTCGATGTGGCTTCCGTATCGGTCCGCAATGTCATCAAACATATCGGTTTTCACTCCGGGGGTGTACATCACCAAAGTGGTGACTCCGGTTCCTCGTGTCTCCTGCCTTAAGGAATCCGTGAGGCCGATCACATAGGCTTTTGAGCCGGCGTATACCGTTGAGGCGGGAAATCTCATGGCGCCCATAACGCTGGCGTTGTTTACGATCTTTCCCTCTTTTTGTTTTATGAAGTGAGCTAGAAATTTCTGAGTGATGAGGGTGAGAGCGGTGATGTTGACTTGGATCAACTTTACGATTTCGTCTTGATCTTGATTTTCAAGGAGGCCGCCGGTGAGAAGTCCAGCGTTGTTGATGACCACATAGGGTTTCATTTTCTCAATCACTAAATCCATCACGGGAGAAATTTGATCGATTCGTGTCAAATCCAATTCAAAGATCTCAACCTTTTTTGAGCCGAGTTTTTTAAGCGACTCCAACTGATCTTGAGAGACAGAGTTTTTGCTTCGAACCACGAGACCTAAGTCAGAGCCCTTACTCGCCAACGCCTGTGCCAAAGCCCAGCCAATTCCTCGATTTGCTCCAGTAATGACCACGGATTTTCCATTTAAATTCATAATTTCTCCTTGAGGTTCAGATAACCTCATCCCATTCCAGCTGTCCAGAATATTGAGGGAATAAATCCTTAAAATGAGGGATAAAAATGCCGAAAGAGTGAGGTGGTGACAGTGAGCGAAGGAGTCTTATGTCCAGTCTTTGGAGTCTCTATAACAAAAGTGATAAAATTCAAATCGACGATTTGAAAACAGAACAGGTCAAAGTGGTTCTTCTTTCCATCTCGAGCATGAAGATGAAGGATTGGGAGATCTGCAAAAAAGGCACGGTTCATTGGCAACCCTTAGCCCTTCACCCTGATTTTTATGAGGAGGTAGAAAACCTTAAGGGCAGCTCTATGGGTCCGACCTCCTCTGAAAGTGCGAGCACACCACCTTATCAGAACGCGCCCTCGTCTGGGGAGTCAAAGAGCTCTCTTTTTGACGAGATTGATTTAGATTCTGAGGAAACTCTTTCCCTGATGGACGGAGCTCATGTTGATGTGGAGGAGCGAAGATCCGCAAGAAGGCATCATAGAATATTGAAATTTGAAATCATTCAAGGTGAAAAGCGATTTGAAACAGAGACAAAAGACATCTCCATGTCTGGAATGAAGCTGAAAGAGCCTTTGCCAGATTGGATCAAATCTGAGTTTCGCGCGCAAGTTTCTCTCAATGACCAGGTTGTTGATCTTCGAGTGGCTCGACTTAGTAAAGACAAAAAAGACACCTCTGTTAAAATTCTAGATGCGTCGACTTGGGGCTTGCTCAAGAGCTGGGTGATTGGCTGGTGAAAAAGTCGACCTCACCTCAACCTGAAAACTCCCCTCCTCACCTCTATGAGATGGCGAGAAATTTAAACTTAGAAAGACGTCTCCATCCTCGAGTTAAATTTCCAAAAGTTCAGGGCCATAATTTTACCGGTCCGCTGATTGAAAGTTCGGGACACTACTTTAATGTGGTGGACTTGAGTGAGGGTGGACTTTGTCTTGATGATCCTGAAGGGCTTTTCCTTGCTCCTGTTGGGAAGGAATCAAAAATCTGCATCAC
>Ga0100403_1001552_pt1 | contig 20379 bp, 19 predicted proteins | sample CryGeymet201501t_FD_83663 | JGI IMG/M metagenome (GOLD analysis project Ga0100403, IMG submission 83663) | Groundwater microbial communities from Crystal Geyser aquifers in Utah, USA - Crystal Geyser metaG 2015-01t | ecosystem: Environmental > Aquatic > Deep subsurface > Groundwater | place...
CGAGCCTTTTGCTTACCTTCACGGAGCTCAAAATATTGTTCCAGGGCTCGAAAAAGCCATTGAAGGAAAAAAGCAAGGTGATGAAGTGGATGTCAAACTCACTCCTGAAGAAGGATATGGACCACGTCGAGACGAATTGCTTTCAGATGTCGATAAGGCCGAGTTGGATCAAATTCCAGATTTGGAAGAAGGCATGCAGCTTCAGGCTCAGACCCCTCAAGGTGTTCAAGTTTTTACTGTGACAAAAATTAATGGAGATAAGGTCACTCTTGATGGCAATCACCCCTTGGCAGGTGAAGAACTTAACTTTAAGGTGAAAGTCTTAGAGGTCAGAAAAGCCACCAGCGAAGAGATCGAACATGGACATGTACACGGAATCGGCGGTCATCACCACTAGTGTCCTGGGCGGAGCCCTTATGGGGCTCTCCTTGGCACTCATGCTTCTCTTTAACGGGAGAAGCATTGATTCTTCAAAAATTTTACTACATGTCTTTCGAAGAAACACTGGCCCAATCCCTTGGGCCATTTTTTTTCTACTTGGCCTCATCTTCACCGGCCTCCTTCTCTCATTGATCTTTTCTGAGGGAATGAAAGGACACTCCACTAGATCCACTCTCGATATTCTTCTTGCTGGGCTTTTGATAGGCCTTGGGTGCAGTTTGATCCAGGATTTCACTCCACGATTCAATTGGAGAGCTCTTCTCGGCTTGGCCGCTTTCTTTGGAGCCGGACTGTTCACACAAAGTCTTTTAAGATGGACCGGTTGGTGGACACTATGATTTTTCAGTCACTAATCAGTTTTCTTCTGGCTGTCTGTTTCTCTTTTGGACTTTTTATTTCTGGCTTGTTGGATCCACAAGTGTTGATTTCACTTTTCGAAATCAATCCCATCAATGCCCGAGTTCCGCTGACGGGACTAGCGATGATCGCGACCTATCTTGTCCTTTTCCACTTTATCAAGGAACGAAAGCGGCCAGTTTTTTCGAAAGCTTGGAGTGTTCCTCGAACGCGCACTTCTTCTTTAAAATTTGTCATGGGTTGCTCCCTTTACGGAGTGGGCTTGAGTTTTGGCGGCTACACTCCAGCAACCGCGCTGACCAATCTTTTTGTTCAGTCCATGGAACCTTTGGGCTTTTTAATGATGCTTGTCGCCGGACTTATCATGGGCGGCCTTATTTTTAACAAGGCTCACTGATCAATTTTGTTAAGATCACCTAAGATCCAGAGACGATCCCCACTTCGTAAGATCAAATCCGGCTGAGGGTTTAAAATTCGCTCAGATCCTCTCTCCACACCAACGACAAGACCATTGAATCGATCTTTAATTCCGCATTCTCTTATCGCTTGGTTCGCAAACTGAGAATCTTCAGTAAGAGCCAAACTCTGAAGACCGATCAGCTCTGAGGAGCTTTCTAGCACAGACATATTTTCATCAAAGCTTGCCGCCGCCTCATCCAGCTGACTTTCATCACCGACCACGTAAACCTGATCGTGGGGCATAAATACATCTTCTGGAGAAGGAAACAAAGTTCTCTCACCTCTTTTAATGAGGCTTACGGAGACACCAAACTTTGTTCTCAAGGCGGATGAGCTTAAGGTTTGGCCAACGAGACTTGAATGAGGGTGCACCTCAAACTCACCAAAGCCCACGTCCCAAGGGAGGAGGGATGAATCCTCGGTGCCTATGTGGGAGAGAAGCTGACGCTCTAAAGCAATGTACCACTTTCGAATGATCTTCCGACCAAGCCCAAGAATCAAAGTCACCCCTAAAAGTAAAAAACCTGAAACGGCCTCAACCGGAATGAACTGACTCAGAGAAAAAACCAGAAGGTAGACCACAATCACAGTTCGAATCACAGAAAGTCCGAGCTGAAATTTTTTAATTCTTAGCACCGTCTGGGGCTGCAAAGACTTCGTTTCAAGGCGGCCCAACCAAATGGCCCAAAGAAATGGTGAGACCAACATAAGGTTCAGCAAAGCCACACCCAAACGAGCCACTGGCGACTGGGACGAGTCCTCAAAAAGAAGTAGAAAAGCCCACTTCATACCCAAAGAGATTGCAACCACCAGAACGGAGTTCAAGATGATCTTTATTCCGATGGCTCTAAAAATGGCCGGCAATAGCGTTTCTTTCCCTAATCCTGTGAAGGCTTGCTGATACTTCAGCAAACCCCTGAATAAAACCTCTGGCACCCTCTTCTCCACATTCTGGTGAAGCCAGGGGGCTCGTTGAATGAGATAGGGAGTTAAAAATGCGGAAATCGCAGAAACGCTCACCGCGATGGGATACAGTTCTGGGCGAATCACATTCAAACTCAAACCTAAAGTGGCTATCAAAAATGAGAACTCCCCGATTTGAGCCATGCTTGTCCCCGTCTCAATGGAGTGCTTCAATCCCTTTCCTGAAAGGAGTGAGCCCAGGGTCACCCCAAAGACCTTACCGACAACTAAAACTCCTGTAATCACCAAAACTTCTACCCACAGATCTTTGAGAAGTTGAATGTCGATCAGCATTCCTACGGAGACGAAAAAAATCGCAGCAAACAGATTTCTAATAGGGATAAAGAGCCGATCGATCCTCTTCCCCTCTCTCGTTTCCGCGAGAATAGAGCCCATAACGAAGGCTCCGAGGGCCGGAGAAAAACCCGCCTCACCGGCCAAGATCACCATCAACAAACAAAGACCGAGGCCAACGATCAAACTCATCTCATCAGTCAACAAACCTCGAGCCTTCTTTAAAAAAATGGGAACGAGAAACAGTCCCACCATGAACCACAAAAGAAGGTAATAGCTCAAGCGAAGAAGCTCACTGACCATCTCTTCGCCAGAAAATGATCTTGAAATCCCTATTGTGGAGAGTAGGACCAAAAGCAATACGGCAACGAGATCTTCAACAATCAATATCCCAAATACGCTTTGGGTGAATTTCTGACCTTTTAGCTTCAACTCTTCAAAAGCTCTGATAATGATCGCTGTCGAGGAGATGGCCATAATTCCGCCAAGAAAAATCGCATCCATTGAACTCCAGCCCAAAGCGCGGCCAAGACCGAAGCCAAGAAAAATCATCAATGAGACTTCCGTCATTGCAGCGATGACAGACGTCTTTCCAACCTGAACGAGCTTTCTAAAGCTAAACTCAAGACCTAATCCAAAAAGCAAAAAGATCACGCCGATCTCTGCCCAAATTTTCACGCTCTCTGGTTCCCGAACCGATGGAAAGATTGAAGTGTGGGGGCTTAGGAGCACACCGGCCATCAAATAGCCCAAAACAATCGGCTGCTTCAGCCACCGAAAGAGAATCAAAACAGCACCAGCTGTAGAAAGAATAATTCCTAAATCATAAATTAATGGAGGGATGTGGTTCATGACCTATTTTTCAAAACTTTTCGGATTAAAACAAGTAAGGATCGCTACTCTGCCTTTGGAGTCAGTTGATTTGTTCTCTTCAACCTTCTTGACAGAGTTCGCATGAGAGCCTTTGCCCAACTGGGCTTCTGGAAAAGGATTTGATCTACGTATTGAATGGGAATCTCCACCAACTCACTCTCTTCATCGGCTATTACCGTCGCTGAACGAAGTTCTTGATTGATGTAGGCCATCTCACCGACAAATTCTCCGGGCTCAACTCCACCTAAAAGCCGCTCCTCGGCTCCTTCAAAATGAACCGCGCGGAGTCGCCCCTTTTGGAGCAAATAAACAAATTCAGCTTTCTCCCCTTCTCGAATCAGAACGTCTCCCTTAGAGAGCATTTTGATATGAAAATTCTGCTGACTCTTTCCTGATACAAAATTAAAGGCTTGAACGAAAGCCAACTTGAAGCGAGTGAGGTCAAAGTCAGGACTAAGAACTTGAAGACGACCGGAGGTCTTTGCATTCTCAAAGTCAGATGAAGAGGTCACATCTGAAATTAAGATGATGGCCATGCGATCCATATTCTTGCCATTCTTAAGAACCCAATCCACCACCTGAGATCCAGAGCGTCTTGATAGGACCTCTTCGAGGATTAAGATATTCGGTTGAGCGTTAGTGAGCTTAAATAAGCAGTCGGTTCCATCTCTCGATTCAAAGTACTTCACATTGTTGAGTGAGCCCAAAGTTTCCTTGATTCTGACCGAAGACTCTTGTGATTGAAAACCCAATAAAACTTTAACATCACTCATAGAGGAAAGACCTTATTCTCATAGATTTATTTTAGTTCCATTCGCTTTGAATAGAGAAGAGTCAACGATTCGATAATGGCCACACGAATGAGCTGTTTCCATCTCCACAATCCATATTAAGACGTGCTCAAAAAGTCATTCAAGTGTTATTGAAGAAAATTGAAGGACTCAACCTTAAGTCGAGAGAACAATTCTAGTTGAGTCTAAAAAAACTTAAAAACTTGATCTCGACCAAAAATTTATGTTGAGTCGGCCGAGATCAAGGGATTACGAATCGAAATAAATAGCTACTGATACTTGACTGAGCAGCCGTAAGGGCTTGTTGAAGCCGTCTCAATGGGCTTCTTCGCATCAATATTTTCAAAAGCCATTCGAACATAGTTCTTCGCCCCTTTTAACGACTGCTTGCTTGCAGAAGGCTTATCATCAATGGCTCCTTGGTAAACGACCAACCCTTTTGGATCCAAAATGAACATATGAGGCGTGGTCGAAGCTCCAAACGACTTCCCAACCTTTCCATCTGGATCCAGCAAAATAGCTGTGGAATGCATGCCCTTTTCCTTCATAAGACTCTTCGCCTTATCAGTTGTTAAGAACCCCTGCTTACCTTCAGAGGAGGAAACAATGGAATACCAAGTGGCTCCCTTACTAACGATCTCTTTCTGGATATTTTGCATATTTTGGCTGTTGTAGTGTTTTTTCACGTAAGGGCAACCATCGTTGAACCACTCCAACACCACATACTTTCCTTGTTGCTCTTTTAAAGAATGAACCACCCCGTCCTGACTCTTCAATGAAAAGTCGGGGGCTTTATCTCCAACTTTTAACGAGGCAAAAGAGGACCATCCCAAGATCATCACTACCGACAACAAAATAATCTTCATAAAACTCTCCTTTAAAGATGAGATTTTAGTTTTTCAATAAACCCAGAGGGCGTCTGCACCTCAGATAATACTTCTCCATCTGGATTCTTATCACTAAAAATAACGTAAAACGGGACTCCTGCACGATGAAAACGATCTAAAAAAGCAGTGATCTCTTCATCCCGCCGTGTCCAATCTCCTTTGAGGGCTGTGATATTAAGATCTTTTAATGCCTGTTCGACCTCTTCCGTATCAAACACCAATCGCTCATTGACTTTGCAGGTGATGCACCAGTCCGCCGTCATGTTAACGAAGATCACTTCACCGGGTTTTCGAGACACCAATTGATCCGGAGAAAAGGCTCGCCACAAGGTGTTCTCGATCTTTGATTTGGAGGAGGCTGGCTGGGGCTCTAAAAACTGAAAATAACCACCAAAGCCGATGAGAAAAACAAAGGCAAGAGACCAAGCCCACTTCCGAGAGTAGGTGCCGATCCAAAGAGAGAAGATCAGACCAATCAAGCTGAAACCTAAAACCAAGACACTTTGAGACGAGGCCACTTGATTAAAAATCCAAAGCAACCACACTGCGGTGAAAAGCAAGGGAAAGGCCATCACCTCTTTGACGATGTTCATCCAAGCCCCTGGCTTGGGCACCCACCTGAGCCATTTTGGTGAAATCGCCAAGACGATATAAGGGAAGGCCAAACCTAAACCTAAGAAGAAAAAGATCAAGGCTCCAAAAAACCCAGACCGCGTCAGGCCGGCACCAACGGCGGCACCCATAAAAGGAGCCGTACAAGGAGACGCCACAACAACGGCCAAAACTCCTGTAAAAAAGGACCCTAAAAAGCCTTCTTTACGAGTCAATTTTTGCCCTCGTGATGGATCGAGAAGATCAAAAGTGAAAAAGCCTAGCATTTCTAAAGCGAGAAGAACGAATAAAATAAACAGCCCTCCGACAAACAGAGGGGACTGAAGCTGAAACCCCCAACCCACCTGGAGGCCCGCTTGCCTAACAAAAGAGAGCGAAAGACCAAGACCAAGAAAAGTGATCAACACCCCTGTCACATAGGCGAGATTGTCTCGTCTTACCTTTGCGAAATCATGTCCACTGGTCTTCAGCACACTGAAGAGCTTCATCGACAAGATTGGAAACACACAAGGCATCAAATTCAAGATCAATCCGCCTAAGAACGCGAAAAGCAAAAAGACCAGGTCCTTTGAACGTGAGCCCACCAAAGGTGCCGATCCTTTCCATTCACTCACCGACTCCGTTTGTAAAATTCTTCGTCGATTCTTATAATCCAGATCAACAACTCCACCTAAATCCGTCGTCGCAAGTCCCTCTTTCGCAAGGGCCATTTCCCAATGCCATCGCCCCTCCGAGTGGCGGGCCTCTGTGATTCGAAGGGTCTTAAACGGAAGTCCCGAAAAGGGAAAGAAATCAAAGTTGAGAGGAGGCTCTTCAGAGGCCACCGAGTAAAGAACCTTTAGACCATTCAGTTCAACAGAGATCTCGCCAGGGTTGGGCCACTTTCGATGGGCCTTTGAAAACTCCCCACGATTTTTGCTCGACTGAATCTGATCCAGTTCGAGAACAGGAACGTCCAACTCAAACTCACCCAATGCGGGCAAACAAACTTCCTTACAAACCAACCATTCCGCGCTGACTTTTAAACGTGTGGATTCACTCAAACCTGAATGACGGAAGATGAACAAAACCTCATCTGAATATCCAAAAGTCATGATACCGGATTCATCAAAACGCTTCGGGACTGGAAAAATAGGATCAGAAAGTGTCCCACTCCCTGTTTCGATCCAGCTGAATCGAGGGGCCGCTCCGGAATCACCAGGATTTTTCCAATAGGTGTGCCAGCCTTTTTTAAGCTTGATGTGAAATCCAATTTCAAAAGGGTCGTTCTTTGGCACACCATTGGTCTCCAAAACCAATTCGGCCGAAGTCAGCTCTTTCCAAGAAGATTGGGCGTGAGCCAATGAAAAGAGCGGCAACAAAGAAAGTAGAATTAAAAATTTCATCTTCACCATTGTCTAAAAAATCCTCGCTGTTGTCTAGCCACCTTCACTCCGGAGGAGCCAAAAGGCGATTCTAGGACAGCCTCAGAACTACAACCTCTTATGGGGCTTGCGCGACGTGTTTTTCAACTAAATTCGAAAGAGATGTGAGACCAGGCTAAATTTAGGGGAGGCAAAACTAGGATTCGAAAGAGACCACACGAGACTCAATGAAAGTGAGGTCCAGATGACCAGGAAGGCGAGAGCCTATAAAGCAACTATTTTTAGAAAGACTCATAAAGTCGCTGGACGAAATGAGTTTTTCAGGAGCTTCTGTATCGAAGAGCACAGCTCGAAACTCTTGCCCTTCGATAAGATTCCCAAAGCTGGAATCCAATGATAAAAATTGCGCCGGCTTCTGACTGAAGACCTCAATAAGTCTCTTTCGAGAAAGTTTCCCATTCTTAAGGCCCCAAAGAAGGACTCCTAAAGTTGTCTCCATTCCAATCGTCCCGAAGGCCGCTTGATCAAAGTCTCCTTGTTTTACCAAGGCTTCGTGAGGAGCGTGATCCGTGGAGACAAAATCGATGTCTCCACTTTCCAAACCCTTCCAGAGAAGATCTCGGTCTTCCGGAGACCTTAAGGGTGGATTCATTTTAAATGACTTATTCTCTGGATCGATATCCTCACCGCTGAAGTAGAGATGATGAGGGGTCACTTCGCAGGTGACCTTTAAACCTGCAGCCTTCGCCTCTCTCACCATAGGCAACACTTTTCCAGAGGTGATGTGCAGGATGTGATAACGAGCCTGAGGATGAGACTTCAAAACTCGAAGATCTCTTTCAACCATATCGAGTTCGGCCGATTCGGGATAAGGCTTTGCGCCAATTCGCTTTTGAACCGAACTGGGAGCAAGACTGCCACCATGACCTAAAAACTCAGCATGTTGTAAAAGTGGAATATTGAGCAGGGCCAGTCGACGAAAAGACTCCGACATGACTTCATCAGAAAGAACGCCAAGACCATCATTGGTTAATGCTTTCATTCCCCCTTGAGCGAGATCTTCAATAGGGGTCACTTCTGAGGAATTCAGATTTTTCGTGATCGCGGCGGTCCAATAGACCTTCACACCAAACTTCTTCTCTCCATCAGAAACAAGATCCATTCCCAACTTCAACTTGTCGGGTTGATCGATCGTCGGATTGGTGTTTGGCATGGTCAGAAGAGCGCAGTACCCACCCTTTAAAGCTGCGGACAAGCCAGTCTCTACGGTCTCTTTGTGCTCTTGGCCAGGAACTCTCAGGTGAACCTGAGCATCAATGCCGGCCGGCATAAGAACTCGTCCCTTTCCATCAATGTGGTGGACGCCATTTTTTGAAAGATCCTTGTCAGAGAATTGAACCAGCTTTCCATCTTTGACCTCAGCATACATTCCCGACTTCTCTTGTTCAGAAGTCCACAAGGTGACTGGGCCAATTGTATAATGGGAAAACTCTTGAATCTTCATAAGCTAGGTCGTTCTAGCTTGATTATTGCTTTCGCTCAACGACAAATTTAAATTTAGTAAATCCAGAGTTGGATGCCACCGCGATAATCGGGCTTAAATCTGCAAAATCGAGCTTTTTATCCGCAACGATGATGAGGCCATCTTTTTTTCCATCGACGTCCTTCATAGAGGATTCCAAAGTCTGCTTGAGGTCTCTCAGATCAACGGCTTTTGAGTCCACAGTAAACCGACCCTCTTCAACTCGAATCACTAAGCCATTTTCAATCATCTGACTTTGCTCCGCCCTAGGCAGAGTTAAGTCCTTATTGTCAAAATCAATGGCCTCCTGACTGGAGGAGTGGTTCATAATTAAAAAGATCACAAGAATAGAGAACGCATCCACCAAAGAAGTGAGCATGATGGAAGCCATCAATCGCTTTCTAAATCGACTTCCATTTGGCCTCAATCGAGACTGACTCTTCAGTGACGAATTGAGCATGGATCTTTTTAAAGGACTAGCTTGTTCTAACATAGCGTTCTCCGGTTTTTGGCGACTCCCTTAAAGTGGAGCCACTCCAATATTTTCATACGAGTTTTTTCTCAGCTGAGACATCACTTGGATCAAATCGTCATACTTTGTCACTGGGTTTGGAAGAAGCAAAACCGTCTTAAATTCAGCCTTCGCCTCAGACATTTGAGCCAGCCACTGATCAAATTTTTCGAGATTCACCTTTCCTCGGCTCCCAGGAATTCCCTTGGATTGAACCGTTTGCTCGCCCTTGTTCACATCGATTTTCAATTCCCCACGATCACCAAAGGACACCATCAGGGTCTTTGCCTCGGAAGCCTTTTGTTCGCTCGAAGCATCACCGATGGCTTGACTGGCATGAAAGGAACCTAAGCTCATGAAAACGGTCGTAACCAGTAAAAAACAGATGCAAACGGAAAGAACATCAATAAAAGGAACGAGGTTGAGTTCGAAATTAACTCCCTTTTTTCCTCCTCTTGAACCACCTGATGACATGTGCATATCGAATTCCTTTTACGATCAAATTGTTACTATTAAAGGGATAAACTGTTATTTGCTTGTTGCTGCCGTCTTGCGAGTTTTCTTCACTGGAATGGACTCATAGTGAAACCCGAGAAGATTGAAAATTCTCAATCCAGCTTGAGTCATATCCTCACTGATTTTATTCACTCGATTTTGAAGAACAGAGTACATCACAATTGCTGGGATCGCCATAATGAGACCGTAAGCTGTGGCATGCATGGCTTCCGAAACACCCGCCGAAAGAAGAGCTGCCTTGGTCATTTGATCCGCAACAGAAATTGAAGCAAAGGATCGAATCATACCAACAATGGTTCCAAGGAGTCCCAAAAGAGTTCCAACGTTACCAAGCATAGCGAGGAACTCGACTCGCGTCTCCACCTTGCTGTTTTCCTTGACTAAAACTTCATCCATTTTTGCTTGAATTTCTTCGCGTCCACCCATGTTTTGAGCGGCTTGCACTCCCGATTCAATGAGATTTCTCAACGGGTTTCCTGGAACGAGAGACCTGGCCTGCAGCAACACTCGATCCAAATTACCCTTTTTAATGTCAGCTTCAAAGCTCTTGGCTTGATCCGAAAGGTTTGGCTGTCTTTGAATGAAAAGTCGCACCACTCGTTCAGCGATGATGGCCAAAGAAACCACCTGCGCCACAAAAATGGGGAACATCCAAAAGCCTCCAGTCTTAAAGAAGCTCACGATTGCGGTAAAATATCCTACATTTGATTCCATGGTTACGACTCCTCTTTCATCTAGTTGAAGATCAAAAATCTTCTGTCCACGGGTACATAAGGCAAGGCTTGTGCCAGGAGGTCTTGATCACCTGGATGGATCTGAGTCCTGGTGGGTGACATTCTCCGTCACTTTTTATTGAAGGATTTTTAGGGTCCATGATCGGTGAAGACTTTCGTCTTAAACCTTTTTCCAGCTTCTTAGAGTCAAGGACCTGTTAGTGACCGATTAGGATTTTGTATGGGCCCAGCCCAAGGTCGACATCTTCTCACTTCTGGACTCCAGGGTTGGTGCCCGTTGTCCCGATATTTAATCCATGACCAAAAATTTCTCTCTTGCCCTCCTTATTCCTTTTGTTTTTCAACTTTCGGCCTGCGCAAAAGACACCTCTTCCTTCGAAGCGAGCAGCGCCACAATGGCTCTATCCCCTCCCCCGGCGGTTGAACCCGACTCTCCAAATCAACCAGAAACTCCCCCCAGCCAAGATTCAGAAAACTCGAGAGTCTGGAAATTGGCCGTTGTGTCTGACATGAACAAATCCTATGGCAGCACAGCTTACACGCCTGAATTAAGGTCTGCTGTGAGCCATATCCAAGAGCTTGGGGTCCAAGCCGTTCTCTCGACCGGAGACATGGTGGCTGGGCAAAAGAAAGGACTCAATTACCAAGCCATGTGGAACTCCTTTCACAGTGTGGTGACTCAAAAATTTGTTGATAGCTCCATTCCATTCCTCCCGTCTCCTGGAAATCATGACGCCTCTCATGGAAGTGCCTTCAAAACCGAAAGAGAGATCTACAGAAAAAACTTTCTTAATTTCCCAATCGATCAATTCAACGCAAAACGTCCCCAAGAAGATCGAATAGAGTTCCTAAAGAATGTGGAGCAAAACTACCCTCTGAATTACGCCGTCACCATGGGACCAGCGCTTTTGATCGGCGTCGACGCCACTGCGGTGGGCCCCCTCATCAATGACCAATTGGGATGGCTTGAGGAGGTCCTTGCGGAAGGACATGCCTATAAAATAAAAATCATTTACGGCCATATGCCTCTCTATCCCTTTGCCTTTACAAAAGCCAGTGAGTCCATGGCGCAAGGCTCGGGATCTTCGGGCTTCGCAGATCGATTAGAAGCGCTACTGGAAAAATACAAAGTCACTTACTTCTTAAGTGGCCATCACCACGTTTTCTATCCAGGACACCGAAATGGAAGCGTGCACTACATTTCAGTGCCACTGCTAGGCTCAGGAAAGAGAAAGCTGCTCACTAAAAATCGAACTCACAACTCAAGGTCAGATGAAGCCTTTCTCTACCTGACTTTCAATGACAAAGGTGAGCACTCCCTCAAGGCAATTAAAAGCCCCTCGCGGGAAGAGGTGTCATGGAACTCCCTCCCACCAGCCGTCTCACTCCCCTCCTCTTCCAGTTCGGATTGCAAAGGCTGCGGAAGCTTTCCCAAAAGCCTTTTCTTAAACAGCATTGAAAGAATTTTATACAACCGAATTTCAAGATAATCTCTTGCCTAAGCTTAGGCCTCTCCCTAGGGTCACCTCAAACTCATTTTAAAGTTTGAGGGGGCTACTAAATGACAAAACACTTTCTATTGGGATTCTTACTTCTTCCGTCAATTTCATTTGCGGATCAAATATTTAACTTCACTTCAACGAACGGAGTGGTTGAAACCTGTCGCACCTTAAGCCCACTTCCTGGTGCAGAATATGACCGAGATGATTTAGAAGATGAACTGAAGCTCTGCTCCATCGATTTCTATGATCAGACAAAGGTAGCCCTGTGCCCAAAGACTTGGAGCACAAGCCCCGGAACCATGGTTTACGATATCTCTCAATCAGGGCTTTCTCAAAGAGACTATGAAAGTCGACGATCCTGTGGTGGCACAGCCCGCGGTCACGAGAAGATTACAAAATTCAAACAAACCATGAATCAATCTGGAACCAGCGGAACCTTTTCAACATCCTCATTGCTCTATTATCATCTCTCTAGATATCTCCATACGAATGTCAAAGTTCCAGTTTATGTTTACAGGACCATGGATAGAAGTGCCCATTTTGAGCGCGTGACCAAAAAAGCTCACGAACAATCACTGGGCAAAGGAAAAATGATCCGAAGTGGCTGGAAGTGGCTTTATGATTCCGAGAAAGATCCAAAAGTTTATCGCCCCACGGACGACCTTTTCACTCCCGACCTATCGCAGATCTATGGAATTTTAGGGGATGCCGGCGGAGAACGCTATGGTGAACACATCAATGGCATCCGGTCTGGATGGGGAGATCGTCAAAACGAAGACTTTCAAAACACTCCCGCCTTTTTGGCACTTCGAGAGGAAGCCCCCCTTCTTGATGCCATCGAAGCAGGATTACAAAGAGGACTAAGAAATCCTAAAATAAAGAAAGCCATGGGACCTTCCCCTGAGCCGTTTCAAATGGCCCTCTGGATGAAGGAGCTTTCTGAGATCGCCATTTTAGATTACATTTTAAATCAGCAAGATCGTATCGGGAACATAGACTTCAAGTGGTACATTTACTGGCTCACTCCAGATGGAAAAGTTAAGAAGCAAAGATTGAAATCTGATTTGCCGAGAAGTCAAATGAGTCAAGTGGAACGACCCACTCACATCGAAGGCCAACCAACCATCTTGGTTCAACGAACTCGAATCATCGATAACGATGCCGGTGGAAAGACAAGGTATGCGAACTTCACAAAGAGAACTAAAATGCTCGAAAAGATCCGTCACTTGGATGCTAAGACCTTTGAGCAACTGGAAAGATTAAATGCGGATCTTCAATCTCAGGGGCCTGTCTACCAACTATTGAGTTCCGAATACAATTTGGATGAGAAGGAATTGGCTTCTCTTGTTAAGAACACAAAAGAAGCCAAAGAAATTTTTTCAAACACCATTGCCAACGGGAAAATGAACTTTGACTTGAACTCCCCGAAGAAGATGTTCAAACTTCTAGTTCAAGGACAGTAGCGAGACTGCTGAGCGGGGGTGAGATTTAAACTTCCGCTCGGCGCGAAGTCCAAAACCATTTTCTGAACCTTTTCATAGCGAATCGATTTTGGAACGTGGGAGTTCCAATAAGTCAGGGCTTCTTCACCGGTGTAACCACAAAATTGTCGAAGGGCTATGGCCGCAATGTATCCTGAGGCGTGCACGCCATACCAACAATGGGCGTAAACAGGTCCTTTTTGATTTTGAATGTTGCTATAAATTTTTGACAAAATTTTGTCCTCGTCCCGATCCCACTTCATTTGGGGATAATCGATCTGACCTCCACCACAATTCAGGGATCGTCCCGGCTTTCGGCCATAAAGATAGATCGCCGAATCAAAACCGGCTTGGCAAAGCCCTTCAAGTGAAGAGTCATTCATCGGCTCTCTCTCTCCATTTCCACCGCCACGGTAAAGAGCCCCTGGCATAACCTCCTTGAAATTTTCCAGGCCGTACTGGGCCTGAACCGAAGAAACGCTTAAAAGAGGGGCGATAAGAATCAGCCCGAGGAAGACTTTCATTGTAATTCTCCTTTGAAAAGGTGTGAGTTGAAAGCAACACTAAGAAAAAGAGGACCCAAAACCTATCAAAACGAATAAAAAGTCTCAAAATGAAAGATCTTCAAGCTCATCTTGAGATTTTCCTTATCCCCGTCTAAAATTTAGAGAATCTATTAAAAAGAAGGGGTCTAATGAAAGCGGTCTACACCGTCAGCCAAGACAAGGACTATCAAGAAATTTTGTCGGTCGGAGGGCATGAGCTCCTTTTGGATTCTCTGATCGAGTCTGGCGGCGGCGAGCTTGGACCATCTCCTCATGATCTTCTCACGGGCGCCTTGCTCGGCTGTAAAGCCATGACAATGAGAATGTATGCCAAAAGAAAAAACTGGGATCTGGCAGGGTTAAAGCTTTCGGGAAATCAAGTCCACATCGATCGAAACAACACTCGATTTGAAATCACCATTGAGTTCCCAAACAATTTAACTGATGAGCAGAAACAACGATTGCTTGAAATTTCAACCCACTGCCCCGTTCACAAGTCCCTCATCGGTCAGGTAGAAATCGCATCTCTTGAGGGGCCTGTTGCCAAATGAAAAGAGCAACAAGTTCAGTCCTGTTATTGATGGCCGCCACAGGACTACAACTCTTAGGCTGCTCCTCGGCGCCTAAAAAATCGCCCCCAGAACCCCCGGCCTCCTCACAAGAAGAAGAGTATGATGACCTAGCCCCACTTGTGAAAGTGGCGGCTTCTGGAAACCAAAAAGCTGTGGAGACTTACCTTAATGGAGGCATGGATCCCAATCAGGCAACCCTTCATGGAGTCACTCCTCTCATGGTCGCTGCAAAGAAAGGCCACCTTGAGATTGTGAAGGCTCTTTTAAAGTCCCAAGCTTTTGTGGACCTCAAAGATCGTGAGGGAGTCACGGCTCTCCAGTATTCCCTTTTGGGCAAACAAACAGAGGTTGTTAAACTTCTTCTCCGTGAAGGAGCTGATCCCAACCAAAGAGACGCTTTCAACCTTACGCCAACTATCATGGCCACCCGGTTCTCCAGCCCTGAAGTTTTAAAGCTTCTGCTGAAGCATCAAGGCGACCCTTGGCAAGCGGATGAAAATGGCTGGAACGGGCTCTATTTCTCGATTCCCAGAGGAAATATGGAAATTCTTAAAATCCTCCTCGATCATGGGCCCGACTTAAGCCACACAGACATTCAAGGGCGCTCCCCTTTGGCAACGGCCATTGAATACAAGCAACTTGGTTTTTCAGAAGCGCTCCTAAAGTATGGAGCAAATCCTAACCAGGCCGACACAGAGGGCAACACCTCTCTTCACCTCGCTGTTCAGATGAACCTTGAACCCCTCGTCAAAGACCTTTTGAAGGCGGGAGCTAATCCAAACTTAAAGAATCTCCGCGGTCAAAGTCCTGTTGAATTAGCGAAAGCCATGGGGAAAGACTCTCTCCTCGCAATCTTTGAGGCCCAACCCTAAGCCCAGCTCTTTAATGTTCGCGCTGATCTTCCGATAAAGAAGTCTATGAGTGCCACACTGAGAAAGTTCGTTAACCGAGCGCCACGCTACGTTCTTCGCCCGACAGACAATCAGGTGATGCGCTTCTCTACGGAAAGTGGACCCAGTGGCGTGTTCAAAACCAGGCTCATTAATCTATCTGAAACGGGTGCGGCCTTTGTTGTGGACCGATCCATGGCTCCAGAAATTGGAGAAGTGATGAAGGTAGAAATTCCTGTTCCGGGTTTGGATCAAATTGCTTGGTTTGGAAGAGTGGCTCGAATGGAAGCCTATTCCTCAAACTCTTGGTGGTCCGATCCCGACCCTTTTGCTGATGAGGAAAAGATCATTGTGGGAGTCCACTTTGAAGGGCTGCCCTCAGGACACAGGCAGGCGATAAAAAAAGGTCTGGAAGAGCAACTTCTGAAAGCGCTCAAAGAAAAGCGCCACCGCCAACAGCTCTATATCAAACATTGGGTTCTTCAAAACTCCCTTCAATTTTTAGGCTATGTCTTGTTGAGCGCACTCAGCTTTGGGCTCCTCTACTACCTGTCTCGACCAAGCGACAATTACGATGCAAAGCGCGGGTCTCCTTGGGGCCAAAGATACGAAATTTTTAAGTTTGGAAATTGACCATCTGAGGCTTTCGCTGACTCTGCTTCATCTTTTTTAAAAACTCTCTTTTGGAAACGTATTTGCCACCAAACTGTCGACTCACTGAGGAGACCATCTGAACGTCCATCCATGTGAGGCCTTTCTCTCTCAGGTCCTCCACCAAAAAAACCAAGGCCGCTTTGGACGCGGGGGAGACTTTAAAGAACATGCTCTCCGCAGAAAACACTCCACCCACATAAACTCCATAAATCCCTCCTACCAGTGAGTCTCTCTCCCAAACCTCAACGGAGTGGGCGTAACCGGCCCGGTGAAACGCCACATAGGCCTTGAGCAAGGAGTCCGTGATCCAAGTGCCCCCCTCTCCTTTTCGTAAGGCCTGCTGACAGCCTTTCATCACAGCTTCAAAATCTTTGTCCCAAGAGTAGGTAAAATTTGTCTTTTTTAAATCCTTCTTCAGTTTTTTGGGGATATGAAATTCTGAGAAATCCAAGATCCCTCTTTCGTCAGGAGAAAACCAAAGTAGAGGCAAGCCTTCTTGGGGCCAAGGAAAAATTCCGAAGGAATAGGCTTCAAGCAAATTGGCCACAGTGGGCCGAAGCCCCACCGCAACGATTCCCCCCTCAAGACTGTCGAGTGGCGAAGGGAATATCCGTCTTTCACTGACAAAGCTTAACTTCGACAATTGTCACACATCCCGCAATCTTCAGGTTCGATTTCTAAAAAGTAGTTGGTAATAAAAGACTTTCGACAAGCCTTCGTCTGAACAAACTGAACCAAACTCAAAAGCTTGGTTTGCAAAGACTTCTTCCTGATGTCCGCTCCCTTGTATTCAGAAAGCAGCTCCAGGTCTCTCTCCAAAATTTTTATTTTTTTAAAATTCCTTTGGGGCCATTCGATGACTCCAAATCTTTCGAAAAGATTCAAAGTGGTTTCCAACCGAAAATCACTTTTGTTTTTAAAGCTCAAGTTGGCCCTGAGGTCATCAATAAAGAGGGACGGAATTTTCCTCTCCTCTCGAATCAACCAATCCAAAACGGCCCACATGTACTCATAGTCTGGAGTGGCCCACTCAATGAATCTCATTTGCGTTTCTAAATCATCAGAGGCGTAAAGCAAATGGCACTGAGAAGGTTCTCCATCTCGACCAGCCCGTCCCACTTCTTGATAATAGGCTTCAATCGATCCTGGAACTTCAAAATGGATGACCGTTCGTACATCCTTCTTATCCACCCCAAGACCAAAAGCTGGAGTGGCTAACACCAATGGGGTTTGGCCCGACAGAAAGGCCTCTTGAGATCTCTTCCTCTGTCTTTGAGGCAAGTTCCCATGATAGGTGGTGTGCTCCATCCCCTTTCGGGAAAGCTCCATAGAGACTTTTTCGAGAGTATTGATCAAGGTAAAATAGACAATTTGAGGCTTGGAAATATTATGTTCCAGTAATTCTTCCAGCCGTTCCTGCTTTTGGTGGGCGGCCAGATCCTCCACCGCCAGAAAAAGGTTGGGCCGGTCCAATCCCCCATCAAAAACTCTTCCCTCACGAAAGCGCAAAACCTCCATGATTTCACTTCTCACTTTCAGCGGAGCCGTCGCCGTAAGGGCCAAAGCCACTGGACTTCCAAGCTTTTCACGAATTTCTCCCAGCCTGGAGAACTCCGGCCGAAAATCATGACCCCACTGGGCCACACAATGGGCCTCGTCCACAACAAAGAGAGACACCTCTCGCTTTGAAAGGGCCTTCCAAGTTTCCTCTTTTTTAAATCTCTCCGGTGTCAAATAGAGCAGCTTAAATTGACCCTCTTCGATCTGAGCAAACACCTTCTCCCTTTCGGAGCGGCTTAAGGACGAATTCACCATGGCAAAAGGCAGCCCCCTTTTTCGTGCCTGATCCACCTGATCCTTCATGAGGGCCACCAATGGGGACACCACCAGGGCGAGCCCCGAAAGAGCCATGCTCGCTAGCTGATAGGTCAACGACTTACCCGAGCCAGTAGGCCACAAAACCAGGCTGTCCTGACCACTCAGGACGCTCTGAACCACTTCCAGCTGCCCAGAGCGAAAGTCATCAAGACCAAAGGAATCATTGAGGATTTCGTGAAGTTTTTTTGTATCCAAGACAGCCTTCCTTTTGCACTTTGCCGAGAGACATGATAACTCATCTCTTCTGTTTTCTTAAGCACTCCATATAAAGAATCGAAAGGGATTAAAAATGTCTAAAAATTGGAACGTCAGTAAGGTGCGAAACATCGGGATTTCGGCCCACATCGACTCGGGCAAGACCACCTTAACAGAGAGAATTCTTTTCTACACCGGACGAATTCATGCCATTCACGAAGTTCGTGGAAAAGATGGTGTCGGAGCCACCATGGACTCCATGGAGCTTGAGAGAGAGCGCGGAATCACCATTCAATCAGCCGCCACCAACGTGACTTGGAAGGACACAGAGATCAATATTATTGATACTCCCGGACACGTGGATTTCACCATCGAAGTGGAAAGAGCCTTGCGAGTTCTCGACGGGGCGATTCTTGTTCTTTGCGGAGTTTCTGGGGTTCAATCTCAGTCGATCACAGTGGATCGTCAGATGCGCCGTTATAAAGTGCCTCGTTTGGCCTTTATTAATAAGTTGGATCGAGCGGGTGCAAACCCTTTCCGCGTTCTCGATGCCTTGAGAGACAAACTTCGCCACAATGCAGCTCTTATGCAGATTCCGATTGGATCGGAAGACAAGCTTGAGGGAGTTGTGGACTTGGTCACCATGAAAGCCGTGTATTTCAAGGGCGACAGTGGAGAAAAGATTGAGATCACAGATATCCCTGCAGAGTTGATGGAAAGTGCAAAAAAGTATCGCAATGAATTGATTGGGAAAGCGGCCGATTTTGACGATAATTTGGCGGAAAAGTTCCTTAATGAAGAAGAGCCCACCACAGAAGAATTGATGTCCGCCATTCGCAAAGGAACCATCAGCCTTGATTTGACTCCTGTTTTTATGGGATCAGCTTATAAGAACAAAGGTGTTCAGTTGCTTCTTGATGGAGTCACTTCTTACCTCCCTTCTCCAGACGAAATGAAGTACGAAGGCTTAGACGTGGACAACGAGGAAAAGACCGTTGCTTTGACCACAGATCCAGATGCACCTACCGTTGCTTTGGCCTTTAAGCTCGAGGATGGACGATTTGGTCAGCTCACCTACATGAGAGTTTATCAAGGAACTCTTAAAAAAGGAGATTTCATTTACAACGTGGTCACCGGCAAGAAAGTGAAGATTCCTCGCCTTGTGCACATGCATTCCGACGACATGAAGGACATTGAAGAAGCTCCAGCCGGTGACATTGCCGCTCTATTTGGAATTGACTGCTCTTCTGGAGACACCTTTACAAATGGCGAAACGAACATTGCGATGACATCTATGTTTGTTCCGGATCCGGTGATCTCGCTGGCCGTGGCTCCAAAAGACAAGTCTCATGCAGACAACTTTTCAAAAGCCCTTCAAAAGTTCAGAAAAGAAGATCCCACCTTCCGTGTTCATCGTGATGAGGAGTCTAACGAGACCATCATCTCTGGAATGGGAGAACTCCATCTCGAAGTTTATATCGAGCGAATGAAGCGGGAGTTTAAAGTTGAAGTGGTTTCTGGTCAGCCTCAGGTGGCCTACAGAGAAACGATCACAAAGCAAACGCCATTTGACTACACTCACAAAAAGCAAACCGGTGGTTCTGGACAATTTGCAAAGGTGATTGGAGAGTTTGAGCCCCTTGAAGTGGCCGATAAAACTTATGAGTTTGTGAATAAGATTGTGGGCGGAAAAATCCCTCGCGAATACATTCCCGCTGTGGACAAGGGCTTTTCTGAGCAAATGACCAAAGGCCTGTTGATCGGAGCGCCAATTGTTGGAGTGAAAGCCACTCTCCTCGATGGATCTTATCATGATGTGGATTCCAGTGAGATGGCGTTTAGAATTTGTGCCATGGCCGCTTTTAGAGAAGCTTATGCCTCGGCAGCTCCTGCGGTTCTAGAGCCCATTATGAAGCTTGAAGTTCAAGCTCCTGAAGAGTTCCAAGGAAACGTGATGGGTCAGATCAACCAGCGTCGTGGAATGATCAACGGCACTCAAACTCAAGAGGGTTTTGTTGTGGTTGAAGCTCAAGTTCCTTTCTCCGAAATGTTTGGATACTCAACGGAACTTCGGTCTGCCACTCAAGGTAAGGGCGAGTTCTCCATGGAATTCTCTCATTACGCTCAGGCGCCTCGAAACATTCAAGAGACGTTGGTGAAGGAATATCAAAAGAAGCGTGCGGAAGAGAACAAATAGGTGATTCTTTCTGACAAAACTTTAAAAGAAATGATCGGGAGTGGTGAGCTGGGAATGACCCCGCTCACCGAAGAGTCTATTCAACCCGCATCCATTGATTGCCGATTGGGTAATCATTTTCTTGTGGTTGAAGATCGACAA
>Ga0100403_1001556_pt1 | contig 20331 bp, 22 predicted proteins | sample CryGeymet201501t_FD_83663 | JGI IMG/M metagenome (GOLD analysis project Ga0100403, IMG submission 83663) | Groundwater microbial communities from Crystal Geyser aquifers in Utah, USA - Crystal Geyser metaG 2015-01t | ecosystem: Environmental > Aquatic > Deep subsurface > Groundwater | place...
GGAGTCGCAGAACTTGCAGAATTTGTTTTTGACCTTCCTGTTAAATTAGCTGCACCTGAGAGGATCGATGGATTCTCCGAACTTGTTGCGGCTCCAAATTACTCAACTGCTGTTGGGCTTGTTCATTGGGCAAGCCTCGATAAGAAAAACTTTAGTCGTCTGCCTCTTTCGCAATCTTCCTCTATAAAAAGAGCGAAGAGACAAGTGCAAGAGTGGTGGGAAAACTTTTTTTGAACCTGGGAGGGCTTTTATGGGATTTGAACCAATTAATGAAACTAACAATGAAGAAAAAATAGAGGAAAAGCAAGACGAGTCTACTATGGAGGGATTTGATCAAGTCGAAGAAGAAGAAATCCTCGGCGCTCGCATAAAAGTATTCGGAGTCGGTGGCGGCGGTTGTAATGCAATCAATGCAATGATGCGTTCTGGACTTAACGGAGTTGAGTTCATAGCGGCAAACACGGATCGACAAGCTTTACACAGCAATCTTGCGACTCGAAAAATTCAGCTGGGCGCGAAGCTAACCAAAGGTTTGGGCGCTGGGGCAAATCCTGAAGTAGGTAGAAATGCTGCAGAAGAAAGTCGTGCGGAACTGGTAGCTGCCATTGAAGGTGCAGATATGGTTTTCATCACTGCCGGAATGGGTGGCGGAACTGGAACTGGAGCTGCTCCTGTGATTGCTGAAGTGGCTCGTGAAATGGGCGCTTTGACGGTTGCCGTAGTGACGAAGCCCTTCTTGTTTGAAGCTCCGAAAAGAACTCGAGTGGCTGAAGGTGGCTTGAATTTATTGCGCGACAATGTCGACACGCTAATTCAAATCCCTAACCAAAGGTTGCTCAGCATTGTTGATAAGAGCACTACGGTTTTGGAAGCTTTTTCTAGAGCCGATGAAGTGTTGTTGAATGCTGTGCAGGGTTTAAGTGATTTGATTAATATTTCTGGTCACATCAACTTGGATTTCGCCGATGTTAAAACGGTTATGAAGTCGCGAGGCTTAGCGTTAATGGGAACAGGGATGGCTGAGGGGGAGAATCGCGCTATGCAAGCCGCGCACTTGGCTATTTCAAGTCCTCTCTTAGAAGATGTTTCTATTCGCGGAGCAACTGGAATTATTATTAACATCACCGGTCCTGATACTTTAACTCTTCATGAAATTAATGAAGCTGTTTCTTTGGTAACAGAAGAAGCAGATAAAGATGCTGAGGTAATCTTCGGTAGTGTCTTCAACAATAAGATTGGTGACTCGGTGAAGGTTACGGTGATTGCAACTGGCTTTGATGCAGAATCTGACCAGGCGGCAGTTGAAGTTCCTAAACAAAGCAGTGTTCCTGTGAAACCCGCTGTTATGAGTAGTTTTGAACAAATGGACTTAGGTGTGAATATCCCGAGCCGTTCTGTGGAACCCGCGCAGACCTCGTCAGCGCCATCAATCCCAAGCCCTGCTCCACAGGTTGAGCACCAAGCTAAAGGAGTTGAGTCAGCGTGGGCAAGTGCACAAAGAGAAGCTGTTGCTGTTCCAATGTCTCAAGAAAGCTTTAACCAAGAAGAAAAGGTTGAAATGTCTGATGCAACCGAAGATGAAGTTGTAGAAGTGCAGACAGACTTTCTTATGCAAGCTCGTAAAATTGCAAGAGACCTTGGTTTGAAGAAAGATGAAGATAGCGATCTTGAGATACCAGCTTTTTTAAGAAGAGGTAGTAACGCGGATCGAAATCCATAGTTTAATTGTTAGCAAGTAGCTTAACCGCACCCTCTTTTTGTTTAAAAAGAGGGTGTGTTTTTTTTCCGGTTTCAAATATTTTCTTAGTTAGTAGTGCAATTTTTTCGGCTCTAATCTCGCTCAGGTGTTCCGGAGCTAACCAAACCGCTTCCGCTTCACGATCTAACTTCATGATTAATTCAGAAAACACTTTTTGTTCCTCTGTTCGTTGAGATATCCAGAGAGCAACTCCAATATCAAAAAATCGAGGGGGTGTTTTGTTTTCAGCAGCTAGTAAGACTTCCAAAAATTCTAAACGTGCTCTTAGTTGTATGGAGTTTGAAAATACGCTTGGGATCTCAAAAGCATCGTTTGTGCTAATTTGATATCTTTTAGCCGCTATTAGGGAAAGAACGTTTGCTTTCTCTAAGTGAATTTCATTCTTCCAAAGTTCATTAAGCAGTGCTTTTAACGAGCTTAACACGCTTAGCGAGTATCCAATTGCATCAGCATTCATTTTGAACTCCCAGGAATGTCGCGAAGAGATTTGATCCAATCAGCAAAGAGCTCTCTGAACTCGGTGTCTGAGAGTAGGGAATCGTGTAAGGTTTTCATATCTCTGTGTGAGGACTGTCCACGTAGGAAATTTTCAAAGAATGAATCAAGGTTTTCGTTGAGATAGAAATTGATAAGTTTGCTCATGATGCCTCCATGAGAGTCTTTAGGTGTTCTTTAATGAGACCTTTTGCTGAGCGGATGTAAAGCTCGACAAGATTAGGTGCGAGGTGGGTTATTCCTGAAATTTCTTCTGTTAGTAAGCCTTCCGCATGTAAAACAAAGCATAGGTGTATGTTGCGATCGAGGGTATCCGTGTAGCGATCAACAAGGCCCAATAGTTCTGAGGAAATGTTTAGCATTGGGCTGATTTGATTCTCTTTTAGGGGCTGAGCTTGAGGGCCAAAAGCCCGGTATCGAAAAATCCAACGCGAGGCGGCCGTTACTAGACTTAGGTCCTTAGCCCTCGAGGCTCTCCATGCAATGAAAACAGTTTTTAAATCGTTTAGCTTAGGGCTTAGGTTAGGGGACTCTTTTGCCGATAGAGACCCTAGGTATGGCGATGATATTTGATAAAGCAAAAAATGCTCTAAGATCATGGAAATATTTGAGTTTTCACCATTGTTTGGCTCTCCTTCTGCGGGAGCTTTGCTTGAACCCTTTGTTAAAAGTCCTTTCCATGGTGTCGAAAAGTCGCTCATACACAACTCATCGGTGCGGCGCGTTATTATTTAAGTTAAATTTGTGCTTATTTAGCTCTGCCCTAATAACTTCGAATGCTTATGCTGACTTTTCTGTAGAAAAAATTGAAGGAGTTTGGAGGTTAAGCGGTCCAAACACGGGTTCTTATACGTTACGAGTTGAAAAAAGCTCGTCACAAGGGGGTGCCTGTAAGGGGCTTCCCACCCAGGATTTAGTGATCAACGTGGAAGACCCTAATGGTGAGTGGACCAAAAGCGTATCCGATTTTCGGGTTCCTGCTTTAGGTGAACTTGGTGCTTGTTTTGTTAGTGCTAGACCTTTGTCGGATAAGGTTATTGCCCTTCGACTTTCCTACAATGTAAGAAAAGGCGGAGAGCTCAAGCTGGTTGAAGTGGCTTCCTCTCGGTCAATTGTTGTTGACCATTGGATTAAGTATTCCAAAACGAAACAAATAAATCGATCGCCGGCGGAGTTTCCTATATCGGAAAGAGTGAATGAGTCCTTTGAGGATGACTTAGGTTGGAAGCGTTTACTTGGCTTAACCGGAGAAGCTACTGATTTGACTAGTCCCGAGCTCGATAAGTTTAGAGCGTTCGATCTAGAGAAAAACACAGGGTTAGAATCAGCAGCTATTGAGAAAAGAGCTCTAAGGTTGCCACTCCTTGATATTCCATTCATTGAAACACCTTTGCTTATAAAAGATATTCCCCTAAGGCACACTAGAATGGTTGGCGGTGGAACAAAAGAAGAAAGAGTTTTCGAAGAAGGCTTTAATTACTTTCTTTATCTCTTTAAAAAAGAAGATTGGGAAAGAGCGAATAGAGCCTTTGAGGTTTTAGAGACCTCGGCAGTTGGACATTTGGTTGATTATAATCATGCCTATACTTGGAGTTTGTTAGGGCAGTTAAAATACGAGCTTTATAAAAAGAGCGGTGATCGAAGTTTGTTATTGTCTGCTATTGAGAAGTGGCGGACCGGCTTAAGAAAAACTGTGAAAAAAGGCTATGAGGCTTCTGAGCACGATGTCTATATGTTGTACCGCTTAGGTAACGAGCTTTATTCAAACAACATGAATTACGCTTTAGCCTCTTTATCTACGTGGGCTCAGAAGTTTAGTTGGCCGGAAGCTGCCGTTGAAAATATACAGATTTGGAAAGCCGAGGCTTTGTATAAACTTAAATTTTTTGATGAAGCTAAAGATCTTTATTCAAAATATTATCAAAGTCGTAATGACCTCACCGGGCGTGCACGTGTGTCCGATTACCTTATGGCCGCATCTCTATTTAGGATTGGTGATGTTTATAGTCGAAAAAAGAACTGGGATTTAGCTGTGGCGGCCTATACAGAGGCCATTAAAAGCTCACCCACGCCAGGAAGGTTCGCTTTTGAAGGTGCTTGGTACCCAACTATTCTTAAAGACTTTTCTGAGGCTCTGTTGAATAGGGCTGAGGCAAACATTCGTCTTGGTCGTTATAAAGCTGCAGCAAGAGACTATCGGTCTTTCATGTATATAGATGGGAACCATTCTTATTTTGGAGTCGCACTATATAGAATTGCTGATATTCTTCGACTCTCAGGAGCCAGTAAGGAGAGGTATCTTGGTGCGCTTAATGAATGCGTTTTTAAGTCTGCCGGTAGCGTTACTGATCACTTGTGCCGTGCCCAAAGAGCGGCCTATCGTATTACCGAAACTTCCTCGGAACAATGGCCTCGCTTGTTAGCGTCCGTAGAGGATTTATATAAGAAATATGACTCAACTACGAATTCAACTCTGTTTACTAAAGATGAACTTCATGCGTTTTCCAACCTGCTTTCAACCTGGGCTTTTGTCGAACAGAAGGCCCCTTTTCAGGCGTTAGCGAGAATTGAAAACAATTTTAAGCTTGAAGCCTCGAAGCATTTGTTAGAGTGGTCCGAAGAATTTGCTGCGGTTAGTTTGGGTGGTTATCTTGAGGAACTATTGAAACAGGAGAAGTTTGAAGATGTTGTTGTTAATTATGAGAAGAGGCAGCACGGTTGGATGTTCAAGCGAAATCGACCTGACGTTGTCGTGCGCGTCTCAGATGCTTTTGCAAAAATGGGTTTGTGGGAACAAGCCGAAATCAGCTTAAAAACGGCTAGGAAACTAAAGAATTTAATTGGACGAAAAGTAGAGCGACCTTTCGATTGGACTCCTCATCAGTGGGAGACATTGGAGGCAAGGGTTGATTTAGAGTTAGCTAAAAGTGGACGAAAAGACAAAGCACAGGCAGAAAAAAGTTTAAACAAGCTCGACTTGGCGGAGGCATCGACGCGTCGAATGTGGTTGGAGTTTGAGGCGGGCCTAAACTCTAAGCCAAACGCTTCTAAACTTGAGAAGCACTATTTAGCATTGGATTTAATGGGGGAGTTGAGCTGGAAAGAGGTGGACTCCTATTCAAGAGTATTGAAAGATTTGGGCAATTTAGAAAAGGAAAAACAGTTCTTAGAGCAGAAAGTGGGTTCTTGGCTTGGGCGTTCTCCTTCTTCTAATCGTGATACCAAGGGGCCGGAGTTGGAGAGTCAAATAAGACTTGCAGAGCTACGCACAAATTCTGGTGAAAATGATTTAGCGTTGTCTATTTTAGAACGCACACTTCTTTTGGGAGACGCCGACTTAAGTCCTCTGCAGCGCGCGAGAGTGCTTTACAAGAAAGGCAAAGTGCTGCAGAGAATTGACGGCAGGGCAGAAGATGCCGTTAGTAGTATGGAGCAAGTTCGTCAGTTGGCTCCAGATAGTATGTGGGCAAAGCTCTCACTCGTTGAATGAGATAAAAGAGGGACGGTCCTAGCTGTTTCCTGACGATTCGACAAAAAAGCAAACATTGGTACGTGGCATAGATCCTGCTGATACTTAAGTAGGAGACAAAACGATGTTTGATGCCACCTTATTGGCCCTACAACAGAGCCTTGATTTAAGAACAAAAGCTCATGCAATTTATAGTTCAAATATCGCAAATGCTAATGTTCCCGGATACAAAGCACGAGCTGTTGATTTTCAAGACAGATTAAAACAGGCAATTGACATGTCAGCAAATCAAGAGGATCCAAATCGTCTCCGACAAAACCTCGTCAAAGAGGCAATCAAAAAGGTGACAGCTCAAGTTTATGAAGACCCTTTGGCAAGTGTCAACGGAGATGGAAACTCTGTAGACGTCGATAAACAGATGACGAACTTGGCGAAGAATACCATCGCATATGAAAGTGCGGTTAAGCTTATTAGCAGGAAGTTTGCTCTGCACAAATATGTAGTGTCTGAAGGGTTAAGATAAGATGGATGTATTTAGCACAATGGATGTCATTAGTTCGGCGCTAACAGCTGAGCGCACACGTTTGAACGCAATTGCAAGTAATGTCGCAAATGCCAATACGGTTCGAAGCGCCGATGGTAGCGGACCTTACAAAAGAAAAGACGTTATCTTAGAGAGCGCTCCAATGGAGAGCGAGTTTACTGAAGTTTTAGATAGGGTGGACCATCCTCATACCGAGGTTCGAGTGGTCGGAATACATGAAGATAGTTCTCCAGCAAAAAAAGTTTATAAGCCCGAGCATCCTATGGCCGATGCCTCTGGATATGTCGAGATGCCAAATGTGAATCCGGTGGAAGAAATGGCCAACATGATTTCCGCTGAGCGTGCTTTTCAACAGAATGTGAACGTTTTTCAAACAACTAAACAAATGGCCTTAAAGGCTTTGGAAATTGGTAGGTAGAAATGTCTGAATTTGGGGTTTCTCAGCTCGGAGCATTTAAGCCGAGTCCATTGCGTGAACGCTTTATTGAAGGTGCCTCTAAAGAGAGCATGGCCTCTAGTCCAAGTGTTCCTGGAGCGTCTAGTTCTCAAAGTTTTATGGATACGCTTGAAAGTGTACTGCAAGATACCAACAAGGCATTAAAAGGCGCAGACAAGGCCGCAACAGACTTGACCACGGGTCGTGCAGATAATTTGCACAATGTAATGATTGCCATGGAAAAGGCTGATTTATCACTTCGAACTGTTAACTCTATCAGAAACAAAATGGTGGAAGCTTACCAAGAAATAATGAGAATGCAGGTATAAATGAATGTTTGACGCAATAGCATCGACCTTTAAGGAATTAGGGATTTCGTGGAGTAAGCTGGCCCCAGGCAAGAAGCTTGGAGCCAGTGCAATTCTTTTTATTATTATGGGATGCATTCTGGCCTTTGGTGCTTGGGTTGGAGAAAAATCATACACTCCACTTTATAAAGAAATGTCGCCCGAGAATTCCATTGCTCTTGTGAAGTTTCTTCAACAAGAAAGAATTCCTTATCTTGTTGGAGATGAGGGGCAAACGGTTTCAATTCCTCCTGAGTTTGTTCAGCAAACATTGATGAAGCTTGCTATTCAAGGAATGCCTGGTGGGAACAAGCCTGGCATGGAGCTCTTCGATAAAGAGTCTTTTGGAACATCAAGCTATGTTCAGAGGATCAATTACACGAGAGCCCTTCAAGGAGAGTTAACTCGAACAATTAACACCTTGAAGGCAGTCAAAAAGACATCGGTTCATATTTCTATGCCGCCGAAGCAGAGTTTTTTGCAAGAAAGTGAAGCTCCTAAGGCCAGTGTTGTTATTGAGCTTTATCCAGGTTCGAGCATTATTAAGAACGAAGTTGAAGGTATTCAAAACCTAGTGGCATTTTCTGTTGAAGGATTAAGGCCCAACCGCGTCACGGTTGTCGACAATACTGGACGTTCCTTGAGTTCGCCTGGAGATGAGAGCTCTGCTGTTTCCGCTGCCTTGGCAGAAAGACAGCGCCAGGTAGAAAAAAGTTATGAAGCCAATATCGAAAGTATGCTTTCGAAAATGTACGGACAAGGGAATGTGGTTGTTCGAGTTAATGCTGAGCTGGATTTTGACCCTGTTCGAGAGCAGCAAACCATTGTTGATCCGGAGCAAAGTGTTGTTCTTCAACAGAACAAGCAAGAAGACAGCATGCAAACAAAGAGGCCTGATCAAGGGGCTGCAGGCGGAGTGGCTTCGGCTGATGGGCCGGCACCAGCAGGTGCACAAGGAGCTATACCAGGCGCTGAAGGCGCTGACGTAGAAAAAAATGATACGACTCAATCGGTTGAGAAGGTTTCTGACAGAAGCACTTTTGACGTTTCAAGAACCGTTCGGCAAAAAGAGAAAGCTCTGGGCTCAATAAAACGAGTTTCAGTTGCTGTTTTAGTAAACAATCCGATGGTGAAGGGCGAGAGCGGCGCGATGACTGCCCAGCCAATATCTGATGAAGATAAGTCTAAGGTTCTAAAATTAGTGAAGGGAGCCGTTGGCTTTGTTCAGGGGCGAGATGAAATTACGGTTGAAAGCTCCGCTTTTGCCCGTGAAGACTTTGATAAAGCCGATGAGATGCTTATCCAGCAAGAACGAAGGCAATTGTTGTTTTGGGTCTTGAGATATTCGACAATTGCTCTTCTTGCTTTTGTTTTTGCATTGGCAGTGGTTAGGCCGTTTATCAGATGGTTAACAGGACTTTCTTCAACCACAGTTGAAAAAATTCTACCCAAGACAGTCGAAGAGCTTGAACAAATTGAAGACGTAACTACCAACGCGCTTCCAGGTCTGGCAAATATGCCGCTCTTAGAGGAAACGGTTGACCTCGAGAAAGCGGAAAGCGAAATGCTCAGAGAGAAGCTAATTTCCTTGGTTGACATGAGTCCAGGCAAGGCCGCTCAAATTCTTACTGAGTGGATTGGTTTGATGGAAACAACCTCTCAAAGGATATCGAGCAAAAGAAAGTAAGGGATAGGATATGGCAGCAAAAGCTAAGGCGAAGAGAAAAGTAGCGGAGGATCGAGTTTTTACGGGTCCTGAGAAAGCTGCGTTGCTTTTGAATGCACTCGGGCCACAAATTACCTCGAAAGTTTTAGGTCACCTAAAAGACAACGATATTCGGCGAATTGTTGCTTTGATGGGAAAGACAAAGAAAGCCTCTATCGACACTATAAAGGGCGTGATGATGGAGTTTTATAAACAGATTAATGAAGAAGACGAGATTATTTTCGGTGAGAATTATTCAAAAGATTCAATCGTAGAAAGCCTAGGTGAAGACCGAGCTAGATTGATTTTTGGAGCGGGCGGCTCTTCATCTCAGGCGCCGAAGTCATTAGAGGCCTTAGAGATGGTCGATACTCGCACCTTGGCCAACTACTTGAGGAATGAACATCCCCAAACCATTGCGTTGATCATTGCCCATCTTCCAATCGAAAAGAGAACCGAAGTATTGAAGGGCCTTGATGAAGAGATGCAAGGTGAGGTCGTTTTAAGAATGGCCAATCTTGATTATATAAGTCCTGAATTGCTCACTCAGGTCGATGAAGTTTTGAAGGCAGGCCTAGCCACTATGGGGACTGTTGAGTCGACTCAAATTGGTGGTGTCGAGCCGGTCGCAGAAATGTTTAACATGATGGACAAGAGTACAGAGCAGTCGATCATGAGTCGAGTAGAAGAAAAAGATCCAATCTTAGCTGAAGAAATTCGTAAGTTGATGTTTGTGTTTGATGACCTTACCAAAGTTGACGATAAGGGTGTTGGCTTGATTCTTAAAGAGGTTAACAATGACAGTCTTCTGAAATCTCTTAAGAGCGCGCCGGAAGAGGTTCGAGTTAAGATATTTAGAAACATGTCTAAGCGTGCGGCCGATATGATCAAAGCTGATTTGGATACTATGGGCCCCATTCGAGTTTCCGACGTAGAAAGTGCTCAACAGCAGATTGTTGCAGTAGCAAGAAGATTAGAAGAAGAGGGCAAGATCTTTATCGAGCGCGGAGGCGATGGTGATGGACTCGTTTGATCGGGCCAATCCAAAATCAACTAGTCCGGCTCATTCTTCGCCCAAGGGAGAAACCTTCAAGAATCTTGGGTCCCTTGTGCCGAAGGGGATGACTGCTTCTCGTTATGAGGTTCGTCAGTTGGATCGAGGGAACATTCCGTCTTATAGCCAAATTAAGAATACTTTTGAGGCCGATGTTAAGGGACCTGCCAGTTCATTCCACCTTTCTGAATATGTCCGCTCTCAACTTAGTGTTGAGGAAAAAGAAGCAAGGCGATTTGAGGAAAAGGTGCAAGCACTTGTAGTTCAACAGGTAGAAAAGCTAGCAGAAGAAACTAAGAAGCTTGCTTTTGATGAAGGTTTTAAGGAAGGCCTTGAGAAAGCTTATAATGAAAGAAAGGAAGAGTTAGATAATCAATTGACTCTTTCTAATCAAATGATTGAAGATCTGAATTTTGCTAAGTCAAATCTAGGGCTTAGATATCAAGTTGAATTGTCTGAGCTGGCAATTCGGTTAGCAGAGATACTTGTTCACTATGAGATAAAGACAGCGCCCGAGCTTATATCGCATACAATCCTAGAAATGATTGAGCGAATCTCCAAAGATGACGATGTTATTATTCGGCTTTCCAAAGATTACGCTGAGCTCATTGAAAAGGTTAAGGCCCAGATTGAGGGTGACGCTGGGAATGCTGAAAGACGTATTCAATTTGAACTGTCGGATAGAATTAAAAAAGGAGACGCTACTATCGAGTGTATGAGCGGCGAAGTCGCATCTTTCCTTGATGAAAAGGTACAATTACTTCGTGCGAGACTGATCGATAGCCTTGAAGAAGTTGTGGTGTAGTTTTGGCAAAAGATTTTGATTTTCCGTTGAAAGAATTGTCTCGAGGAATGGAATACACCAATTTTTTTAGAGAATCTGGACGTGTGAATAAGATACTAGGGCCTATGGTAGAGGGGACTTTGCCTGGAGCTAGTGTCGGAGGAGTTTGTTTAATCAAGCAGCCTGATCGACGAGATCTAGAAGCAGAGATTGTCGGCTTTAAAGATGGAGTCGCATTGCTAATGCCGATGGAACCGACCACTGGTATTCGTATGGGCGCTAGAATTGAACTAACCAAAGGGGTTCCTTCCATGGATCTTTCTGATCGATTGTTGGGTAAGCTTCTTGATGCGTATGGACGACCGGTTGATGAGCCGAATTTTTCAGGCGATGAAATTCGGCCGATCCACTGCGCAGCTTTAGCTCCTAGTAAGAGGCGGCAGATTACAGATCGTTTTGTTACCGGAGTAAGATCGATTGATCTTTGCACACCCATGGGGCGAGGGCAAAGACTGGGCGTGATGGCCGCTTCTGGCGTTGGTAAGTCAGTCTTGATGGGGATGATTGCCCGACATTCTGAGGCTGATGTTAACGTAATCGCCCTGATTGGTGAGCGAGGCAGAGAGGTTACAGAGTTTATTGAAAATGACCTCGGCCCGGAAGGGATGAAGAGGTCGATTGTTGTGGCTGTAACGAGTGATCAGTCGCCTGTTCTTAGGGTTCGAGGAGCCTATGCGGCTACTACGATTGCCGAATATTTTCGAGACCAAGGCAAGAATGTTTTGTTGATGATGGATTCGGTCACTCGCTTTGGAATGGCTCTGCGTGAGATAGGTTTGGCAGCCGGCGAGCCACCGACGACAAAGGGTTATACTCCATCTGTTTTTAATCAATTGCCTAGATTGTTAGAAAGAGCTGGGCCCAAAAAAGGTTCAGGAAGTATTACCGGTTTATATACGGTGTTGGTTGAAGGAAACGATTTTGACGACCCCCTGGCAGATGCAGTGAGATCCATTTTAGACGGGCATATTGTTTTGTCCAGGGATCTGGCGGCAAGAAATCATTACCCTGCTATCGATGTGCTTCAAAGTGTCTCTCGTCTAACTAAAGTTCTTCTTGATAGTGACAATGAAAAAATTAACACCAAGATAAGAGAAACCTTAGATGTTTATAGAACTTCGGAAGATTTAATCAATATAGGTGGTTATAGGAAGGGAAATAATCAACAGCTAGATTATGCGATTCAAGTTCACGATTCTTTGAATAAGTTGTTGCGTCAAGAAATTGGAGAGCACTGTGATCTAGAGAGCGCGGTTGCGAGGGCTAAGGAGGTTTTGGGCTATGGCGACGTTCAAGTTCCGACTGGAGTCTCTTAAAAGGTTTAGAAAAGATAGGCTCATGCGAGCTCAGAAAGACTTTTCAGATTTGAATCTGAGGCATCGACAATTGGAGCAACGAATGTCTGACGCTTTAGGCAATCGAATGACACTGTTGGATGACATCTCAAAGTGTCAGAAGGACATTGGAAAGGTCAAACTTTTTTCAGATCTTATATCCACAGAGAGTCGTAAAATGAAAATGATAGAGCTGGAGATCTCTAAACAGAGCGAAGATTTAGAGCGCTATCGTAGTTGGGTAGAGCATCTCCATAGAGAACTTAAAGTTGTTGAAAACCTAGAGAATAAACAAAGAGCTGAGTTTGAAGAAGCTAAGCAGAAGAAAGACAGAAAGGCAGTCGACGGATGGGTCGTAGAAAGATGGAGCCGCAAAGAAAGTCAGTAGCAGCCTTGGTCAGTCTTGGGTGCATGACGGCTATTCTTGCAGCAGTGGTTTTCGAGAAGACGTTTGCGAGTGGTGACGATCGTATTGTTAGAAAAGATGATCGCAATACTTCAAGTTTAAAAAACCCCGTTCCCATGAGTCGAGAAATGAGTGCAAAGCTGAATGAAAAGCAGGCAGAGCTGGAAGAGAAGGAGAAGGCTTTGGCCGAGCTTCAAGAGCGACTTGAAGTTGAGGAAAGTAGAGTTCAGGAGAAAATCAATCAACTGGTTTCAATTCAAAAGAAATTAGAAAAATCGAAGGAAGAAGATCAAAAAATCAGGAAAGAAGTGAAGGAAAAGTTGGTTAAAACATTTGAAAAAATGTCGCCTAAAAAAGCTGCTCCAGTTATTTCAACCATGGAAGACGATATTGCAGTTGAGCTTCTTTTAAGCATGAAGGAAAAATCAGTCGCCTCAATCTTAGAAAGTATGAGCGCTGATCGAGCAATGACAATTTCAAGTTTGATAGCCGGACGAGGACCAGCATCCAAGTTGGGCAAGGAGGGGCAGTCTCTGCCGTGAAAAGGAGACACCTTAGTTTAAGGTTATTTATAGAAGGGAGGTGAAAAATAAATGAATGGAAATTTTTTAGGAGGCCTTGGTTCGTTGGGCTTGGCGGATCCAATGGGAATGAATATGGCTGGACCTTTTCAAAAGGGGGCCGTGACTTCTCCAGGAAATGAGTTTTCTGGATTCACAAATCTATTGGATATTGTTTCAGACATGCAGATTGCCGATGAGCAATCTGGAGAAATGGAACAGTTAGTTAATTCTGAACTTTCGGAATTGAGCTTCGAAGAGTCAATGAAATTAAAGGCGCAATCGGGAGACCTTTTTGGTGATAGCAGTTCGTTGCTGAGTTCGTTGCATGCAAAGGGTGAAAAGCCTGAGCTAAATTCATTGGATTCAATCCTTACACAAGGGACTTTGGATAAAATGAATTCTTTGATCGGTGCGCCCAAGCAAATGAAGATGAGCTCTTTAGAGCTTAATTTGATGAATGGAGCAGGCGATGTGCAAAAGGTTTTGGGTTCTACCCATGATTCAAAACTGAGTTTAACAGCCCTACAGGCTTGGTCGATGCCTATTTTGAATGGAGATCTCAAGCAGGTAAGTGTTGGTGAGGCTCCTCAGAATCAAGAACAAAGTGCGCTTGAATTTAAGAAAGACTTTCCTTTATTGAGTGAAGAAATGCTCAAGGGAAAAACTGGTGCAGAGCTTAAGAATGTTAAAATTCAAGGTGAAGAGCTAAACTTGATTTCCTCTGAACCACAAATGAAACAGAGTCTAGCTAGAACAAGTTTGAACCCTGTTTCAATCGCTCCTGAGGCAGTTGTGGCGGCAGTGGATGATGAGAATAAGCCATCGGAGTCTGGAGCGAAGAATAGCAAGGTGAGTATGTCTGCCTCTGAGTTCATGGTTCGAGGAATGAGTTCAGAGAGACACGAGGGTCAGGGTATGGAGTCTGTCGTGAAGATGCCAGAAGTCTTGCTTCAGCCTGGCGATAAGAGAGTTAGTCCCCAAGCGATGAGTTTTGTTTCAAACAAGGTTGATCAGCTGAAGGCACAGGGCGGCGGTCAGTTGACCGTTAAACTTAATCCTGTCGAATTGGGAGAGATTCAGATCGATGTAAGGCGTGGTGAGAATGGAATGTCGGTGACATTGAGGGCATCGAATCCAGAGACTCAAAAGCTGTTTGCTGGATCGACTCAAGAGCTTGAGCGCAGTCTTAATGCTAAAGGAGCTACGTTAGAAGTTTTTGGCTCTGAGAAGCCGATGCCTGTGCAGGCTAAAGGTGAGATTCCAGGTGCTAAAGTTCATCAAAGTGCTGAGGGAAGTCAAGATTTCTTAGCATCGCGTGATCTGAGTTCCACACAAGGGAGTCATTCGACTCGAGTTTCAAACGTTCAAGTTGAGACTCGTATGAATACTGATGTTCGTGTAGGTGCTAACTTGGTTTCAGCGAAAAGCGAGAACCATTTAACATCGCTTGAGGGCATGAAGTCATCTGGTCAACAGGGTGAATCGTCATCCTTTGAGGGTGAGGCAAAAAGAGAAGATGCCCGTGAGCGTTGGCGCCAGTTGTATGATGAGCGGGAGAGCGCATAGACAGTTTTTTGATGTGATGCCGAATTGCTGGATTCGGCATCACAATTTTTAACGGGGAGGTTAAAATGAGTGGACAATTAACACTTGGAGAGAAGTTAAATAGAATTTCTGGTGTTGTTGATACGCCTGCTCATGCTGGAAAACCCGGTAATCAAATGGATAAAGATGCGTTCATGAAAATGTTGATGGAGCAGATTAAATATCAGGATCCATTTAATCCAGTGAAAAATGAACAGTTCGCGGCTCATTTGACAGCGATGTCTCAGCTCGAGCAACAAGTGACTACGAACAAGAATCTGGAAAAATTAGTCGGCCAAAATAGTAATTCACAAATGGCTGCTTTGCAGGTTGTTGGAAAAAGCATCGTCGCCAATAAAGCGACGGTTTATTATGATCAAGAGAAGGCGTCAGATTTAGTTTTTGACATGCCACAGCCTGCTTCCGAAGTTAGTGTTGTCGTTCGCGATGGAAAAGGTCAGGCAATTCGCACGATGGAGCTTGGCGCACAAGGCCAAGGAAAAGTTGAAACCAAGTGGGATGGTTATACAGACGATCAGATGATTGTCCCTGTTGGACGCTATAGTTATGCAGTCGTTGCTAAGGACCTTTCTGGTAAAGAAATTGATGTCAAAACCAAAATAGAAGGCAAAGTGACAGGGGTCACTACTTTTAATGGTGAAACGTTTTTGCTGGTTGGAACCGAACGTGTTGGCTTAAACGATATTGAAAGTATTAATTTGCCTGATGATCCCAAAGAACAAGCGCCTGTAATGGGCGCTCCAGACGCCAAGAAAGTGGCATCCGCCAAGCCAACGTCTGGCACGGAAAGTGAAGGAAATTCTACAGAGCAATCGGAAGCTGCCAAGCGATTGGACGCTTTGCTTCCATTGCTTTATCGTTAAAGAAAGGAGGTGAGATATATGAACAAAATTAACCCTGATATTAGTCGCTTAGTAAAGGTCAGCCCAGTGGCACCGAACAAAGCTATTCAGAAAGGCAAGTCGGCTAACAGCCAAGGAATTGCTGATGCTAAAAGTTTCTCTGAGTTTTTGACGGATAAAGCTGGTCCTGAGTTGAAGTTTTCTAATCACGCGCGAAAAAGACTTGAGTCTCGTGGAATAGAGTTGTCTTCGGACGATGTGATGAAGCTTCAAGATGCCGTTAAGCGCGCGCAAGATAAAGGATCTAAAGAAAGTTTAATACTTTCGGATAAAGGAGCCTTTGTTGTAAGCGTGAAGAATGGAACTGTCATTACTGCGGTTGATAAAGGGTCCATGAAGGAGAATATTTTTACAAACATAGATAGTACAATAATGATTTGAAAAGATCAGATGCTGGACGCGCAAGCGAAGCATGGCTCAAACCTTAATGGGTTAAGTCAGCGATCTTTTCTCCTAAACTAAAAGGGGAAATAATAAATGAGTATTTTAGGAAGTATGTATACAGGGGTTTCTGGATTGTCTGCATCAGGACAGTCTATGGGAATCATTGGTGATAACATTGCTAACTCTGGAACCACTGGCTTTAAGGCCAGCCGTGGAGAGTTTCAGGACGTTGTAGCTTCAAACTTAAAAGGGATTTTGGGCGGAAACCAAATTGGTCGAGGTGTTCAATTGTCTGCAGTTACGCCACTTTTTACACAAGGTGTGGTGACTCCAACCGGCAGAAGTTCTGATATGGCCATCAGTGGAGATGGCTTCTTTATTCTAAAGAATCCGCTTAGTAACGAGATTAACTATACGAGAGACGGTTCGTTGCGCTTTGATGAAAAAGGTCGTTTTACAAGTTCTGATGGGGCCTTGGTTCAAGGCTATAAAGTGGATCCAGTGACAGGTGAGAAGTCAGCCGATCTTCAGGATGTTGTGTTTTCATCTAACTCAATTCCTGCAGAGGGGACTAAGAAGCTGGAGATGGTCGCAAACCTGGACTCTCGTAAACCTATCAATACAGCCCAGTTTGATCCTAACGCTCAAGACAAGCAGGCGGATCATTCGACGTCGGTGAAAGTATATGACACCACTGGAACCGCTCGTTCTGTGAACATGTATTTCTACAAAACTGCGGAAAATCAATGGAACTGGCATGCGACTGCAGATGGAGCCGATCTTCAAGGTGGTGTTGATGGGACGGATCAAACAATCGCGTCAGGTGTGTTGAAATACACTGCAGATGGAAAGCTTGATACAGACACCATTAATAATTCGAATATAAACTTTCGAGGAGCTCAGCCGAATCAAGCGATTGACTTCTATTTTGGTGATTCAATCACCTCAAGACAGGGGACTGGATTAGCGGGTTCTACCCAATATGGTTCCGATAGTCAGGTCTTCCGTCAGGTTCAAGACGGCTTCGCTGCGGGTACTTTGACAAACTTTTCTATCGATGAAAAGGGTCAAGTCTCTGGCTCTTATAGCAATGGGGTGACAAGACCTATCGCTGAGCTGGCATTGGCCAGGTTTGAGAATAACGAAGGCCTCTACAAAACTGGCGGGAACCGTTTTAAAGAGGCAGTTAACTCGGGACAACCGTTGGTTGGTTCAGCTGGCACAGCTGGTAGAGGGCGAGTAATGTCAAAGAGTTTGGAGAATTCCAACGTAGATTTGGCAGCTGAGTTTGTGAAAATGATTCAGACTCAAAGAAACTTCCAAGCTAACGCTAAGACGATCACTGCAAGTGATGAGCTTCTTCAAGACATCATTAACTTGAAACGTTAACATTAAGTTGACGTCTGAGAGGGCTATAGGGGTCAAATCCTTGTAGCCCTCATTTCCTTGACGCTTTTTAGCCAATTTCATATCAGGGAATACGCGTTAGGTGTTTGATTTTATATTTACCCGACTAGTTGGCACATAGCTTGCTCCTATAAGCATGGAGGAAACTGTGGCCGAAGAAGAAGAACAACAAGAAGAGCAGGAAGAAGTTGCAGACGAAGGCGTTCAACGAAAAAGTGACGGCGCCGAAAGTGCTGGTTCTGGAAATAAGCTTCAGTTTATAGTTTTACTCGTCAATGTTGTGGCTTTAGTTGCAGTGGCCGTGATGTTTTGGCTAAATGCTTCCAAGCATTCTGATAACGTTTCCTTACAAGATATTGAAGAGCAGCGCAATGCAGAGGCGAAAACTGAAGGTGGAGGAGATGGTAGCGAGGGAGTCGCTCCTGAGACTCACTATGTTGACGAGAGCTTTATGGTCAACCTTTCTGGTTCTGAGGGCAAGCATTTTGCCAAAGTGGATGTTTCCATCCAAATTGAAAATGATTTTGTTAAGGCTGAGCTAGAAAAAATTCGGCCTAAGATTCGTGACTTCATTGTGATCATGCTTTCGAGTAAGAGTATCGACCAAATTTCGACAGCTGACGGTGTCGAATTCTTGAGAGAAGAAATTAGAAATAAGATCAATGGATATCTAACAAAGGGAGAAATTAGGGACGTGTTGTTTACAAATTTCATCGTTCAGTAGTCGAGTGGTTGTATTATGAGTCAAGTTTTATCTCAAAATGAAGTCGATGCGTTGTTAGATGCGGTGGTTGGCGGTGAAGTCGACGTTGAGCCTGGAAAAGGCGGTTCGGCTGATGATGAATCAGTTGTCACCTATGACCTGACCTCTCAGGACAAGGTTATTCGGGGTAGGATGCCTACTCTCGATATTGTCTATGAGCGATTCATTCGCGCGTATCGAATGACTCTTTCTGCACAATTGAGAAAACTTGCTACCTTGAGCATCGCCTCAACGGACACAATGAAATTTGGTGAATTTATTAATACTTTGCCTTTGCCGAGTTGCATGAGTGTTATTCGCTTTGAAACTCTACGGGGTAGTGGAATTGTCGTTATTGAAACTAAGCTAGCTTATGCCCTCATTGATAGTTTTTTGGGAGGGACTGATAGACCCTACTCCAAGCTTGAAGGAAAAGACTTTACTCAGATCGAACTGAGCATAGTGAAAAAAGTAATTGTTGCAGCTTTAGAGGATTTTGAACGTGCTTGGGCTCCGGTAACGCCGGTGAAAATTAATTTTGTTCGAACAGAAACTAATCCACAGTTTGTTGGTGTGGTTCCTCCTTCTGACATTGTCATCGTAACGACTTTGACTGTGGAATTAGAGAACGCTTCGGGGACGTTGTCGATAGTGATTCCCTTTGCCACCCTTGAGCCAATTCGACAGAAATTAATTAGTGGATTTCAGCAAGAAGTTGTTGAGACAGATGATTACTGGAAGAAAATGATGGTTCGCCATCTTGAAGAAACAGAGTTGAATGTTGAAGTTGAACTTGGGCAAACTGAAATTAGTTTAAGGCAGATTCTGAACCTAAAAAAAGGCGATGTTATACCTCTCAGAACAGATTCTTCTGCGGAAATTCCAGTTCGCATTGAGTCCGTTGATCGCTTTAAGGGATTGTTCGGCGCTAGTCGCGGAAGCCGCGCGGTGCAAATTACAGAAATTGTAGAAAACAAGAATAAAGAATTCTTGAAAAATAGGCACGACGAAGTCGGATCAGAAGAAACGCCTGAATATGATGATTTCGGATAAAGGAAGGAAAGTATTATGACAGACGAAGCCGTTGCAGAAAATGAAGAAGAACTAGTTGAAGGAGGCTTATCGGAAGCGGAAGACTTACTGCAGGATAAGAATTCAAAGTTAGAACTTATTTTGGATATTCCTCTTAAGGTTAGCGTGGAGCTTGGTAGAACTAAGATGTTGGTGAACACTTTGCTTCAGCTTGGTCAGGGCTCTGTTATTGAGTTGAATAAGCTGGCAGGTGATCCTCTTGAAGTTCTTGTTAATGACAAGTTGATAGCGCGTGGTGAAGTCGTTGTAGTTAACGAGAAGTTTGGTATCCGACTAACGGATATAATTTCTCCAATTGAGAGAATAGAAAAGCTGGCTTGAGGTTGTGATGGATATAATTAATTTAGAGCTCATTTTAAAAATGTGTATAGCCTTAGGTGCGGTTCTTTTGGTCTTCGGGGGCAGCGTCTTCTTGTTTAGAAAATTTGGAACAAGATTCGGACTTGGAATGAAGGGTGGCGCTCGCAAAAAAAGAGCATCTGATATAAGCGTGGAAAGCTTCTACAATTTAGGGCCAGGTAGATCTGTCTATGTTGTGAAAGTCGATTCGAAGAGAGTTCTTTTGGGCTCTACTCAAAATTCAATTAGCTTCTTAACTGATTTGGAGCAAGATTTAGATGTCTCTGTTGAGTCTGGTTTTTCCAATAGCTTGAAACAATCGGTCGACGGGGAAAAAGAAAGCAATTTTGCTAAAAACTTCTTGGGGTTGCCTCGAATTTAAATGAAAAAATTATTTTACATCGCCATAATCGTCATAATCGGATTGTCTTTTCAAAAAGCGTCCGCCGCTTATTTGACCCCTTCAATGACGAAAATCGAATACAACAAAATTAAAACTTATTTGATTGACAAAATATCGCTGAAACAAAAAATCACTTTTAACGAAGTCAGGCAATGGATTGCGATAGCCAATTATGAAGGTAAAAAATGTGGAAAATTTACATTAAGAAATGTAAAAGGTTCGTTTAGTATCATTGATAGAATAAATACTTTAATGAAAAATAGAAAATGTTCGGAATAATAAAAATATGAAAAATAAAGGACAAATAGCAATCGCCGCCGCCTTATCTTTAATGGCTACTTTTATAGGAGCGAGTATTATTATCGCTTGGAATTCAAACTTAAAATCGGATAAGGCGGTGGAAAAAGTATCAACGGCGGAAGCCAGTATTTCTGGAATTAGAAGCGAGCTGAAAGGTATGAACGACAAACTGGATATGCTGACAAATTATTTCAAATTAAC
>Ga0100403_1001558_pt1 | contig 20287 bp, 15 predicted proteins | sample CryGeymet201501t_FD_83663 | JGI IMG/M metagenome (GOLD analysis project Ga0100403, IMG submission 83663) | Groundwater microbial communities from Crystal Geyser aquifers in Utah, USA - Crystal Geyser metaG 2015-01t | ecosystem: Environmental > Aquatic > Deep subsurface > Groundwater | place...
ACTTGATTTACTAGTAGATTTTCCTTTTAAAGCATTCTTTTTTAATTCCATCATTTCTAATTCTTGATCACTTAATGCATTCCACTTCCAAGCCTCTCCACCAGATTTCCATGTTTCTACATAATCATCAGCCAACGCATCAGCATATTCTTCTGAAGCTCCCATTTGCATAGCCATAAACTTAACATTTGAAGCAGTAACAATATTATCTCTTGAAGCTGGATTTAAAGGGTCTTTAAACTGTTGTTTGAAAAGCATAGGATTAATCTTAACTTTCTTTTCTGAACCTTGATATGGTAGTTCAGCAATAACCCCATCCTTAAATAATTTAATAGCTTGTTCAGGTTTTACTTTTTGAGGTTGTAAAACAGGCTCTCCATTGGGACCAACTTTAGGATTTCCTTCTTCATCAACAGCGGGTATATTTACAACAACATCATGGATATATCTATCTCCCTCTTGATAATCTTTTAATATAGCACCAAAATTAACTTTATTCATTTTGGCTTTTTTAAGTTCGTCAGATTTCATAATAGAGTTTTTATACTCTCCTAAATCAGAAATACCTCCAGAAGAAATATATCTTGATAAATCTCCATTATATTGTCCTATACCTTGAATAATTCTTTGACGTGCTTTTTTCTCAACCTCTTGTATTCTTCCTTGATCCTCTTCTAAAAACTCACTTTGTAAACCAGTAATTTCATCAAAGTACTTATTGATTTCTTGCTCAGCCATCATAGACTGTTGAACCTTTTGTTGTTCTTCTTTGTGCATAGACTCGATAAGCTGCAAGTTCATAGCCTTATCTTGTCTACGTTGTTGCCAATTATCTGTACCTCTTAATGCTGAATATAATCCCCAGTCTGCCATCTATATTTTTGTTTTTATAGTGTAAAAATAATATTATAATCTTGGATAATTATCATATAAACTATCAAACATTTCTTCCTCTTCTATCTCCTCTTTTGTTTTGTTTATTTTCTTTTTCTTATTAGAAGAAGCATCTAATACTTGTGAATTTTCTAATAATTTTTTAGTTTTATCTTGTTTTGTTTTATTTTCAAATAAAAGAGATTTCATTCTTTGTTTGTTAGCAAAATCTCTTGAATATCTACTTTCTTCTGTATCTGAAATTTTAGCATCCATATATCTATCATAAACAGAACCTTTTCCATATTGTTTATTATAATCAGACCTTTCTTTGATATTAGTAAAAGCATCTTGAACTAATCCAGCACCAGCTTGTTTAGTCATCATTACTTGATTTAAATCATCTTGGAAAATCTGTCTATTAATTTGTTCATCCCTTAATGACATATTTTGGAAGTTCTCCCTATTCATTCTTCTTACCGCTTCATTTTGATTAGACATACCAGCCTTATCAGCGTATAATCTTTTAGCAGCACTTCCCATATTTCCTAAAAACACACCAGCACTTCCACCAGAAGCACGAGAAATATTCTTAATATCATAAGCATAAGTTTCTTCTCCTTGTCTTTCTCTAAAAGACATTTCTTCTGGAGTCAACCCTTGATCTCTTCTATCAAAAGCATCACCCATAGCTTCACTAAACATTTCTCCACGCTCATAAGTAGGTACTTCTTCATTAGCACCAATAGTGCCCATAATGCCACGACTAACATCAATCAAACTACCAATAGCATCGTTATCATGTTTAGTTTTTTCTGATGGTTGAAAATCATATTTTTCTAACTCCAAAAGGTCTTGTTCCTCTTTTTGTAATTGACCTAATTCTTCTTCATAATCTTGTAACCCTTTTTTATAATCATCTACATTAGCTGGACTTCCACTTCTTTGAATCCTGTCAGGTCTATCTTCAATAGCTGTTATAGCTGTTGTAGCTGAACTTGAACCTCCTCCACCGCCTTGGCCATCAGTTAAATCAACATCTAAATCGTATCTTTTTTTCTCTTGCTTAACTTCTTCTACTTCTTGTTGTTGTTGTTGTTTAAAATTCTCAAATTGAGAATAAACTTTATCATAATCTAAATCAGGAATAGTAGTTATTTTTTGTCCAAAAACATTTTTATCAATAACTTTTTCTCCAGGAGTATCTTTTCCATATTCACGACTAAATGGACTAACTTGTTTTGTTTCTCCAAAATCAACTTTAGTTTTTTCGTATTCTTGTCTTTTTAAATCTATTTCTCCAGCTTCAACAAATCTTTTATTTTTTCTAGCATCTTCTTCTCGTTTATCTAAATCACTTTCAATTTCTTTTTGCTTTTTAGCTACATAACCAGCTACATAATCATCCAATTTTTTTTTAGCTGTTAAATATTGTTTATTATAATCAGCTTTTTTATCTCCAGAAGAAGATTCATATTTTTGCTTTAAATAGTCAACTTCTGATTTTTTTATGTTAATAAAATCATTAGCTCTTTTATCAAAAGAATTTTTATCACCAGTAGTTTTTGTTTTATCTTTATTTGCCATTACCGTTTGTTTTATTGAATCACCATAATTTGAACTTGTAGAATATGGCGTTTGACCAATTAATTCAGCTTGTTCTTCAGGAGTTTTAGCTTCAAATACCTTAGCATACTTATCATTATTCTTTAATAAACTAACGTAATCTTTTACAGAATCTTCAACAGAATTGTAAACTCTAAAATTAGCTTTAGTATTTTCCCTCTTACCATCAACTTCTTCCTCTGTACCCATAGATACACCTCTGCCCTTATCTCCTTTAATTCCAAAGAAATTATTATGCTTAGTACTCAAACCACTACCACCCCAACCACTTTCTATTGCCATTTGTGCAATAACAGTTTCAGGAAATAAACCAGTACCCTCAACAGAATCTTTTACTATTGGGTAATACTTATCATAAAATTCTTTCTTACTTAACTTACCTTCAGGCATTTTATAAATAATTTTGTTTTGACGGTTGAATTAAACTTTTTCTTCTTATTTCATTTCTTTTACGTTCTAAATTTTTAGCGGTAATTAATTCTTTTTGTTTTACACCTAAAGCACCACCAACCAAACCACCAACAACAGGAATTTTATCCATAGACTCTTTTCCCTTACCTAGTCCAGAAATCTCTTTATCATCAGCATCTAAAATTTCTTCTCCATTTTCATCTAAATTAATATAATCTTTTTCTTTTAATAATTCATCATCATATAAAGAATCATCATTAACATAATCACTTTCGTCAAGAATAGAATCATCATCCATAGATTTATTATCTTCATAAGAATTAACATTATAATTTAATTTTGCTAATGCTTCATCATTTTTTTTAGTAGAATATAATTCTTGAACATTATTAAAAGAAGATGTATTTGTATTTGTATCTGATTGAACTCCACCAGTAGCATCGCTAGAACCGTCAATACCAGAACCAGCTTCACCACCACCATCTTTCTTAAACATACTTCCAATTCCTCCACCAGATCCACCACCAATAAAATTAGTAGCATATTGAGCACTTGCAAATTGACTACCCCAATTGTCAGCTTCACCAGAAGCTATTACCTCTTTTGAATCTCCCTTTGCTAAAGCTCTAGGAGCATAATGATCTAACAACACGTTACCATGTCCAAAATATTTTCCAAAAGTATTTTTAGTACCATCATCATTATATCCCAAAATAGATAACGCATTTTTACGCCAACCAGTAGTTTTTTCAAAAGGTTTTGTTCTACCTCCTGTTCTCTCAATATCTCTTACATCATTAAAAATTGCCATATCAATATCTATTTGATTTTCTAAAATAAGTTAAAATATTTGTAAGCATATCATCTTCTTCTACTCCATTATTTTGTATTACAAATCTTACTAAAAGATGTTTCCCTCTCATTCTATCAATTTGCTGTTGAGCTCTCAAAGGCATTCGTAAAATATCTTCCAAATATTTAGCTCTAGTATCAGTAGCCATATCTATTTCAGCATACTGATTATCCGTTGTTAAAATTACTTTTAATAATTTATTTTTAAAGTATTTGTTGCAATTTATTCTTATACTATCAAAAACTTTTGGTAATAATCCAGCTTCATTAACAGGAATCTCAATTATAGAAACTCCATTTCCACTATAAACTTTTCCTTTACCACCCAACCCATTTATATAAATTTTATTAAAAACATAATCTATATTCTCGTAATCAACAGACATTATTTTATTTTGATGTGATAAAATATATGAAGGAATTTTAGGATCAAAACCAACAAAATAATTAGCCATTTCGTTATACATTAAATTAGCACGTTGTGGAGTTATTTCTTTTTTATCAACCAACCTAAATTTCCAATTAGACTCAGTATTATCTCTATAAATTAAAAAACAATCTTGTGGAGCCATGGGTGTTAAAACAGTTTTTACTCCATTATTCATTACAAACAATAAAACATTTCCTCCATTATTTTTAATATAAAAATATTTATTATTATTCTCTCCAATAGCATTAGTATTATTAAAAGGAATTACCACTCCATTTGTGATTGATGAACCATACGGCCATCTAACAACAACAGTATCTCCATTATCAACAACAAATTGATCTACATTATTACTTGTCTGTGTTCTTGAATTTATAACCAAATCAGTAATAGTATCAATACTTGATGATAACTCTCTATTTCTTTTAAAGATAAAATGAGCAACTTCATTATCATAATCATAAGCACCAGTTATTCCATTATTTTGAACAGGATTATCTTTATCTAAAAAATAAGGAGTTTCATATGATAAAAATTGATGTACACCCATAGCATCTGATAAAATAGCTTTTCCATCACTACCAAAACGCATTATCTTAGATTTATTATTATCTACCCAATAAGCAGAATTATCAGACTTAAACAAACTCCATTGATGCTGATTTCCATATTCAGTAGAAATATAATCAATGCCATCCATTTTATCTCCAACACCAGTAGTTAAAGAACCAGCATTAGATGATTCTATAATTGCTCTATCAGAAGCTCTTAATCTTCCAAAAGCTCCTTCTTGAAATGAATATATTTGATTCATTAAATAAATACTACTTGTTATCTGTCCAAAAGAACCATCAATATCCCTAAAATCATTTACTTGAAAAGTACGCCAAGTATCTACAATATCTCCATAAAACTTGTTTGGAGTATATCTCCAACGTAAAGGAAAATGATTGTTATCTTCAAAATCTATTGGTTTAGGAGCATAAAAAAAAGTTAACTCTCTAAAATAAAGAATTGAGCTTAAATTAAATTGCTCCATAAAATCAGTGTTACTATCTGTTCTATCTTGATAAAGACCAGTATCAAAATTAGTATTTAATCCATCAACAAAACTTCGAGCTCTCCTAGAACCAGCATTTGCATATTGTGATTTAGGACTTGAATTAGAGAAACGCAATCTATGATTAACATCCATTTCTATAGGAAACGAAATACCAACAGCATAATCTACATATGAACTACCTGGGTTTGGTTTATCTTTCCTAACATCAGGATATAATCTTAACTGAGTATGATAATCTAACCAACAGTCTCCACCCCACACCTCTACGTTATCGTAAATATCATTAAAAGGCATTGGAAATACAGGGTTATTTATAGGTTGAAAATGTCCAGTAGTTGCAAATATAGTATTTGCTAATGCAGACAAACTAGCTCCTCCATAAGCAGAAACCTTTGGTCTTTTATAATTAACAATAAAAGCACCATTAACACGAGGGGTACGCCCATACTTATCTTGTTTTGAATTAAAATAAAGAGGTGCTTGTAAAAAAGTAGAAGGAGTCCATCCTTCAGGAAATATATTATCGTGTTCAATTAACAAAGTAGTATTCTTACCCCAATTTCTTAATTCGTAACCAGCAGAGAAACCAAACATTCCATTAGTTAAAATATGATTTCTATTTATAAAGGTTAAACTAGGAAAATTAGATAATTGATGAACAGCCGTTGGCCATAAGCTAACAATATCTTCCATATTTATTTTATCATTATATCTCGGGTAAGGATGTGGAGATGTGAAATGAAAATCATTTTTTGTATAATGATATTTTGTAAATGCATGATCTACCTGAATAAAATAATGATTAAATTCATTAGGGCCATTAGTCGCCCCAAAAACACCCCCAACAATATGTAATTTATCATTACTTTGTAAAGTCGATAGACCTCCAGAAAAATCATGTTCTGGTGCATATAAAATAGATACCTGTGGCTGTAATCTTATTTCAGCTGGAGACTCACCTGGTTCAAGAGCAAATATTCCATTATAAACTATATTGTTTGCTGTAATCCCTGGAGGAATAGGAAAAGTACCTACAGTAGGAAAAGTACTTACATCAGTCCATGCTTGTTGATTGGTAGGCATAGGCCTTACTTCATTTCTACCTTTAATAGCACCTGTTGGCATTATCAATCCTTGTAATAAAATAGTTTTATCTAATTTAGCTTTAACTATTTTAAAGCCAGATATTTGATTTTTAATAGTTGATAAATCCAAACCATTAACTTCAATACCCATTATTCTGATATGTGAATAATTTCGTGAAGCAGTATTCTCCCCAAATATAATTGGATTAGAAGTGTACTCTCCAAAATTATTAGTTGTCCATGCTTTTTCAGGTAATGTTCCAGCATAAGTTACAGTAGTGCCATCTTCTTTAATTCTTGTTACAGAATAAGCATTATCAAATTGGTCTGGCAATTGTATATCCCCAATGTGGTAAACAAAAGATTGAAACCCTAAATTATCATAAAAAACAATTCCTATTCTATACTTTTCCCCCCTCCAATAACCAGGATATAAATGATCTATTTGAGTACCATCATAATTTGAATAATCAGACATAACATCATATTCTTCATCATATCCACTCCACATTCTTTTTCTTGTTTTGAAAGTAGATGTTATACTTGATTCTAAAGGAACTGAATTTACATTATCAGGATATACATCAGAACGCATATCCCTAAAAATAGGATTGACAGTACAATTTTGTAAAATAGCTTCTTGGTCAAAATCAAAAAGAACCCCCTCTATTAAATTACCATAATACAATGTACTATCTTTAATATTTAAAGTTTTAGCTTTTTTAATACCAGTAAATATTGCTGGAATTTCTTCAACAATTAATGGTTCCCCATTATTTGATACGTGCTCAAAATTCATTATATCACTATCAATATCTACTTGTTCAAATATTTTAGCTTCTGTTACAACAGAAGCGTTATTAGAATATAAATAAGCTACATCAATTTTATCAAAGCGTTGATCAACACCTTTTATTTGTATTCTATTTCCTATAGAAGTCTGTAATCCAGATTGACTATATTCATAAAGATTTGAATTAGTAGCATTTTTAGCAGAAGCAGAAACAATAATTCTGTTTGTTGCAGGATACCATGGCGTTAAATAACCATCATTAGTTTGTAGTCTATAAGAATATTGATATACCCCAGAAAGTAAACCTCCACCTACTTGATTAATAAATTTTATCAAGCCCATATTAAAATTAGCTTGTGAATTTATAGCATGTACAGATAATGTTCTTGCTGAATAAGCACCAACATCACTTGGACTTCCTAATGAAGCATCATATTTAAAAGTAAAACTTCTTGGCTGATTACTATTTACATCTACTCCATCAACCCAATATATTCTTATGGTATTTGGATTTTCATACAAAAATCTTGCTTCAATTTGATTTTTTAAAGTAAAATTTAATTTATCTCCATTTGGATCATTAGCATCATTAAACAAAGGTCTATAATTACCAGTACCGTTACTGTTTAAAGAAAACAATCCTATTTCAGAATTATTATTCGCAGCATCATATAAGAAAACAACTCTAATATTATTATTTCCAGTATCTCCAATTATTTTATAATAAGCATTTGGAATAGATACATCAGGAACAATAGTTACAGACGTTTTATTTCCTCTTAATGTTTTCCATGAATGAGTACCATCTTTATTAAATATAAGACTTCCATTCATTGAAAATGTATAGGTAGAATTATCAAGATGTTGAACATCATTATCTAATGACATCCCTTTATTTAAAGCATTAACTACTTGTTGACCTTGCATAATTAGTAATTTTCTTTATTCGGAAGAGGCAACAATTGCATCCACATATTCGATAAGTATTTTAATTCTTCTAAGTTTGGTAATTCATCATCACCTCTTGCTTGACCACATAAGTCAAACCATCGAACTTGTAATTCTTTAAAAACATGATTTGGTAATTTACCTTTATAATATTCGATAGACTTGTACATATACATTAAATAATGAGTAACAGCGTCCTCGTGAATTTCTGCGACAAGTGGCCACCCCTCTTCATCAAGTTCAATTCCCATATAAGAGATACCTATTCTTGTATCATCCAAAGCATTAAAATTAATACAACCATTGTCAATAGAGAATACAGAAGCCCCTACATCATTACCAAAAACATCATAAGATAAAGGATTTCCATCAGCATTAATTCCAGTATTTAATTTATTAACATTAGAATTTGCTAAATTATTAGATTGAGTATTTACACTAACATCACAATTATCCCCTTGAACATTCTCTCCATTTTTAGGGAGTATTCTATTTTGATAAATAGATTGAGAAATAAAACCATTAGCAGCATCAGTAAATGTAGTTACTGTAAAACTTATCTCAGGAGATTTTCCTTCAATAAAAATTTGTTCATTACCTGCAGTAGCAGAATAACTTAATTGAGATATAGCATTAATTAAATTAGCAATATTTTGAGCAATACTTGTTAATGAATCACCAGCTTGAACAATATAATTAAAAGTATTAGAAGTAACATTACCACAATTATTAGAGGTTACTGTTAATACTACAAGTTCCCCAATGACAAAAACTCCAGAGAAAACTAAAGAAATAACTAATGACACTCCTGGCGTACTTACTATTAATTGATTATTGTTAAATTTAGAATTTTCATCAACAGTATTTAAAGAAGTACCTTTATGAAACATTGTGAAAGACCTTTTGGTAATAGGTATAATTTTATTTCCATGCTTTAAAGCATTAAGGTAAACAAAATTATCAGGCAATGAAGCCCTTTTATTTCTTATAACTAATTCACATTCAAATTTCTTATAAGAATTTTTAGAGCCTATTTTATTTTCAGCCTCACAAGCCCAACGAGCAAAATCATCTTTAATATTATTTGTAGTACTTAATCCTAAGTTTCCAATAACATTACCTATAATTCTATTTATCGAAACTTTTTTAACTGAATCACTCATTTATTTCATTATTTGTATGTAAGTAGAAGAAGCATTTCTGCCATTTTTATTAAGAGAATAATCTAAATAATCAAACCCATTATCAACCATTTCCATATACTCTAATTTATATTTTATATTCATAAGAACCTTATAATGCCTAAAACATTTAGGGGCATCCCAAAACATAAAATACCAATAATCTAAACCATTTGTACAAGAAACATTTTTCGTTACTAAATTACCATTTTTGTCTTTATAAAAAGCAAATCTTTTAGGTAAATATCTTATACATTTTGTTTTTACAATACTAAAGTCTCCAAATCTATCCCACATAGGGTAAACACCTCCAGCAATTATATGTTTAAATACTAATTTAAAGTAAAGATATATTATTTCTCTAAAAACAACATAACTAACTTCTTTTGCATTTGTAACTCCTTTAGGTAAAGCAACCATTTTCTTTGCCATATCTTCTTTAGCTTCTAAATAAACACCATATAAAGTACACCTTCCTTTATTATCTAAAGGTTTATATCTATCCGATTTTTGCATTATCTTGTCTTGCATTATTTAGTTCGTCATTAATAGCTTGTGAACTCCAATTAAGTTCATTTCGCAATATACTAACTAAAATAGTTTCATACATTCTTGCTGGAATAGGATAATTATCTTTCGAAGCATCATAACATTTTTTATCACAACCCTCAACTTCATACTTGTAAACATCTTCAGGGCTTTCAAAAACACCCCTAATATTTACATATTCAATATCTTCATCAGCCTTACTCATTATAAAATAAAGTGTAGTACCTATAACATAAACTCTACTTGACAAATGACCAAATTTAGTCTCTCTTTTATAAGAAGCAACATTAGCATTATTAACAATAAATTCTCTTTGCTTGTTAATAGCACCAACAAAATCTAAAGCTCTTAATTCTGGAAAATCAATTAATTTAGGTATTACTACTTTTTTAACTGTACATCCCCAAGGAATATCAGGACAACTACTATCAGAAGCATCTACCTCCTCCAAAGGAACAACTCCCAAGTCTTGAAGTAAAGAAGCATCTATTTCCTTACCCCAATCTGTAGATTGAAATAATGTAGCAGCACGATAACCATTTATCCAAAATTTTATTTGTTTAATGCTTAATCTATCATCATCAGAATTTCCTTGACCTGCTCTAGCTATATTTCTAATATTGTAAGCATAATGGTCTAACGTATATCCCATAATATAAGGTATAAAAAAAGGCGGTGATTTTTAACCACCACCTTTTTAAGTTTGTAAATAAATTGATTATTACAATATAGCTACTAATCCAACACCGTTACCAACAGTTCCAAACCAATAGATTTCTTTAGCAGTAGCACCTACTGAATCAATAAATGGAATAGAAGCTTCAGCTCTTAACGAAATTCTTACAGTATCGTAAGAAGCTAAGTTAATTTCAGAAGGATCAATTCCTTTATCAACTAAATCTGATGGTTGTCCTTCTGAAAGAACAGTAGCAGTAGGTACATTAGCAATAGTACCAGCAGCACTATCAGTATCTACATATCCTACTAGGCCATGCATATCATCACCTGATTGTGTTACAGTTATAACACCAGCAGCAGAAGTAGCAGTAGCTATAGGGCCATCAACAGTTATACTTCCTGTAATCTTAGCAGCTAAAGCAGCAGCAATTGCAGTAACAGAAGTAGCACCAGATTGAACAATATGTTCGTAAGAACGTCTGAACAATTGTTTTCCAGTAATGTTAGAAGTTATTGTAATTATTACTCTATCACCAACAGCATAAGTACCAGCTAAAGTAATTGTTAAAAAGCCGGGCGTACCGGCAGCAGGTGCAATAAGAATACCACCATCTAATTCTGTAGCTCTTGCAGAATATTTTGGAGATAAATCTATAACACCACCTGTGTTAGCTGGGACATAACCTTCAGCTATAATTGCGAAATATTCGCGACCTAATCTTGACATAATTTTAAATTTTAAAGGGTTAATTTACTAATATTTAATTTTAACGGAAACTCATAGGATTTCTCTTTCTAGGGTTTCCTCTGTGAAAAACAACAGGTTTAACATCATCTTCATTTTCAGTAGCATCAGAAGTTTCTTCAGAAGTAGTTTCTGTATTATCTACATTAACATTTTTAGAAGCATTTTCAGTAGCATCAGAAGTTTCGTTTAAATCTACTTGATTTTCTCTATTCTTATTTTTATTTTTTGACATAGGAATTAGTTTTCGTTATTAATTTCATTACTTTGTATTTGATAATTCATCTGTTGCTCAGTACTTCCTAACATTTTTCTTACAGCAATATTAACTATTTCATCATGAATAAACTCAGGAAGTTCAGAATTAATATTATTTGCAGAATTATTAATATCAAGAAAAACTTGTACAGGATATTTCAAATATTTTAATAAAAGATTTATTGGATTAGTATCAGATTTAACAATAAGAATATTACTTATACCATTGTTCTCCTCTACGTATAAAGGATTATCATTGGTAGCTTTATTAAAAGGGTCTTTTTGAGTTTCAAACTCATCATCTATTTGTATAGGTGATATTTTAAACCAATCAGTCCCTTTTTCACAAACATTAGTAAACTCCCCAGACAAACTTAAAGTAAATAAATATTTAGGAACAACACTATAATCTATTTGTTTTGAATTAGAACTCGTATATCTTCTTACCAATGGTAATAATTCCTTACGAGTTCTTTCATCCAATTCAAACTGTCTATATCGAGTCTCTACAAATTCCATTTGTGCTATATTGATAAACCTATCTTTCTCTTCTGGAGAAAACCAAGGAGAGTTAGCTTTGTCTAACAACAAATCACACTGGGTATGCATTTCGATAATAGTCATATTGTTTTAATACTTACTTATTTAATAACAAATTAATTGATGGTATCAAATCTTCATTCTTCTTTAAGTAATCAACAGCAGCTTCAAAAGATGTTCCCATTAATTCTTCGTTAAAAGAATATCTTCCATTTCTGAAAGTGAACACACCTTTGTCAATTCCTTTTCTGATAACTACTTTAAAAGCCCTCAAATCAGATTCCCATTCATTAATAATTAATTCTGGGTCCTTTGTTGCTCTTTCATAAAGATAACGCTTAATAACTTTGTCAGATGAACCAGGATTAACAGTAATTAAAAGTACTCTTGCAAAATCTCTTAAAGGCTCACCTTCAAGTTTTTCAATAATACTCATTGCCTGAGATTCCTTATTCTTCTTTTCAACAAAATCATTAGCTTCGACTTCATGATTAACTACTACTAATATAGGAGTAGAACCTTTAATGTAAATAGGATGCTCTTGAATATGTGCTAATGCCAAACGGTCATTCACATTTTTCATATTAAGATTTAATGTTCGCTGGATTTTAATAACTCTTTCTTTGCCATTTTGGTCAACCAAAGGTCTATAATTTCCACTTTCATCACTATACCCTCTTACTGTTATTGTTCCACTTCTTTTAGGGTCTTTAAGTCTTATTTCAACTAAACCCTCACTAGGAGTGCTACTCATTAATTCTTTTACCTTTGTTGCAGATACTTCCATTTTCTTTTTCTTTTATTTTTATTAATAATTAATTGATTATGCGTAAACCAATTGTCCACAAGCCAAAGGATTTCTAACGATAATACCTGACTCACAAAGAATTTCACAAGTGAAAGCATCACGAGAATTGGCAGCCATCATTGATTTTTGATCAAATGGATTTACCATACCAGCAATATATTTCACAATCATTCCTCTGTCAATACCGCCAGCTCCTTTAACTTTTCTTTCAATGTTAGCAACACCATTTGTTACTCCCATATCCAAGAATACCATTCTAAATGATTCTTTTGGATAACCAGAAACAGGATCAATATCGTTTCCATGTAAGTTGGGATCATCGAAAATTGGAGTGTGAACTAAAGTTAATCTTTGTCCAATAGCATTATAAGAAGTAAAGTTTACTCCTATTTCTACCTCTTGACCAACAGCAGCATCATACACTAAGTTTCCAGAAGGATACACTAAGTCTTTCATAGCTTTGTGAAAAGCTACTTGTCCAGCAGTACCAGTAAATACCATCCAATGAGAATTTTTGTTCCCAGTGTTTAATTTTAACTGTGCCAAGAAAGCAGTAATAGCATCTTCAGTAAGAGTACCATTGTAAGTATCGATATTAGCAGCATCAATCTGTCTTAAAATACCGTCTCCTTTAACAATAGGCTTTCCATCAATACCAATTACAGTAGAGTTTCCATTAGCATCCATAGTAGAAGTAGAATACCAATCATCTAATTCTTTTTGGTAAAGGAACTCTTCACGCATTAATTCTTCATCGGTAAAGTACCACAATCTCTGACCGTTGTTTTCAATCCAAGTAATATCAGTTAAGGCAGAGCCAGTAATTGATTTTGACTTTCTTGCAATACCAATGTAATTGATATACCAATCAGGATAAACGTGATTCTCATAACCTCTATCAGAACCTTCAGGGAAAGCACTACCAACAGTATTTGCAGTTAAACCAGCAGCAACATTAGCAGCAAGTAAAAGAGCATTCGCATCATTGGTTTGTAACTTAAATGTAAAAGTATAACCTCCAGAAGAAGCAACAGGCTCACCAATTACGATAGCTTGTGTTCCGCCTTTAAATTTAACCGCATCGTTAGGGTTAAAATAATTCTCTTGGAACTCAACTGTAAAAGTTGAAAAACCAACACCATTACCAGTAATAGTACCAGTACAAGTAGAAGGTCTGTTTAAACGTCCAATGATAGGCCATCTAAAAGCATTTTCTCCGATTAATTCTTCCTTTGCAAATCTACTAGTACCATCGATAAAGTAGTTCAAAGAATATTGTGGATATTGACGAATTAATGTTTTCGCAATTTCCGGATACTTTAACAAGTTTGTTGATAAAGCATTTGACTGCATGGTTTCTTTACCATACGTTCCTTGATGAAATTTCATAATTTAATTTTTTAAATGATTAATAATAACTTTTAATTTCCGTACACGAATTTTCGTGGATCAAATCCATCATCTGAATTTGGACCTTTAATTCTTTTTGTACCTGAAACTTCTGGATTACTCAAATCATTAAGTATTTCCTCTTTTGCCTTTTGAGAGCCTGAATTTTTTAGTGCGGCAAATAAAGTATCTTTATTTTTCCACAACCAAGCAGCTTCAGTTACGCTCTTTTCATCTTTACTTATATCCCCAAGGAAGTTACCACTTGTGATATATTCAATATGCTTCTTTTGAACTTTTGCTAATGACACATCATCTTTAGCAATTTTAAAACCAAACATTGTATCAGTTCCTTTTATATGTTCAGATAAAGCTTTAACACTTTCTTCGGCTTCTTTCTTACGCATTGCTTCAGATTTTTGAGCCTCTTCCTGTGTTTTCTTTATTTCATTATTGATTACTCTGTCAATAGTATTCCTAATTTTTTTAGCTTCAATCTTTAAAAGATTACTATCAATATAGGTATCAACACTTTCTTCAATCTCGTCATCAGAAAATCCTTGTTTCTTTAAATCCATACGGATTAATTCTTCATCAGATTTCCCTTGTAATTTTTTCAATTTAGAAACAACCTCATTTTCTACATTTCCAGTAGAAGATTTCTCTAACTTATCTTTCAATTCATTATTTTCTTTCTCAATTTCCTTAATGGCCTTAACAAACTCTTCTGGAGTTTTAACTGTTATACCTATTTCTTCAGCAAAAGATTCAAATTGTTCTTTTGTTATTGATTTAATTTCAAATTCTCCAATTCTATCTTCTTCGTTACCATCACCATCTTTATCAGAACTATCATCATCTGCATCACTTGAATCATCCTTTTGATCATCTGCCTTATCCTTTTCACTATTATCTTTATCTTTTTCATCAGCACCTTCATCCTCGTCTTCATCATCTTTGTCAAAAGACCAAACATCATCACCATCTTCATCCTTATCAGTTTTTTCTTCATCTGTTTTTTCTTTATTGTCAGTTGAAGTCTCGGTAAATTTAGCAGAATCAAAATCATCATTTTTTTCTTGACTTTCTTGATTATCACTTTCATTATTTACCTCTTGTTCAATTTCTTTTTCATTATCTTTTTCCATAACTTTTCCTATATTTTTGTTAAATAATTAATTACAAATATACTATTTTTTTTAATTTATTATTTTTTCAAACATCTTTACTGAAATATAACTTCCTCCAACACTTAATAAATACCATAAATTTATTTCTTCAAACAATAATGGATATGTAAATATTACCAACCAGGTTGTCTGACAATAAACACATAAACCTAAAGGCTTCAATATCCATCTTCTTCTCCTATGCTGCCTTCTCCAATTCTTTATCCAATGATAGTTTAGATAAAGATAATACCTCCTTAGTATCATTTTGCTTTGATAACATTCTTGAAGAAACATCCCCAACCCTGCTATCATGAGGCAATATAATAGTAACAGAACATCCACGTTTTTTTCCACAGCTATTTTTTGTATTTAACATAATAATTAATTTTCAGTATTTTTATTCTCTTCCTGAAGCATGATTTTATCAAGCTCCTTATTTCTCTCCTCTAATTGCATATTCTCTTTATGCTCTAATTCAGAGCCTAACCTTTCACTATTAGAGCCCTCTTTAATTTTAGCAACAGTTACACTTGCCTCAGCATTTATCTTAGCAACCTCTAAAGGAACTTCAATTTGTTTCGCTCCTATTTCATTCGCTTGTTCCTGAGCAGCAACCTTACGTTCTTCTAATTGTGCTTGTTGTTGTGATATAGCTTCAAGTCCATCAGTTAAAATACTTTCAACTTCAGAAGAATTATCAGCATTAAGTGCTTTAATAATAGACAAAGGATCAACATTTCCAGTAGACGAAAATCTTTCTAACAATGTCATCATATCTTGCTTACGTTTCTGCTCTCTACCACTATTCTCAATAAATACACCATACTCTGATAAAGCTATTGACTTGTCAATTTTGAATGTTTGCATTCCTGTATCACCAAAAATATTAGCCATACGTCCTTCATTAGCCCACGCCATACGCATAAGTCCAGCTAATGAATTTAACACATCACCTACTATTTGATAATGCAGATCAAACAATGGAGCAGTAATTAAAGAAGATTGCATTACATTTCTTTCTGTTACTCCTACTAACGCTCCTGACTTTTCAATACCACTTCTTGCAGCAGTAATACCAGTTAGTTTATCAGCAGTATCTTCCAACATCATTTTTAAATTAATCATCTGTGATACAGATTGACTTAATGTAAAATCTACTTGTTGGAATTGATTGAACCCATTTGTCTGCATTCCCTCAGCCTTATTATTAATTAATATAAGACCAGTATTTTTAGCATGATAAAAAACATCTTCTAATGGAATATTCTTAGGTTTTTGAGATACATCATATACAACAGCTTTACCCCCTGAGCGTGCCATAGATAATTCTATATGATACATTACAATATTATAAAGTAATTGTACATTCTTTAATGAATCTACAACAGATAGTGTTTGTCCGTTTAAACTACCCTTAACAATACCATGAAAGTCCATAGTTGTTTCAGAATAGTTCTCCTCATATCTTATTTGATTTGATTTAGCTCCCCAGCTAAGCAATATCTTGTGTCCTATTTTTGTTGATTGACGAATTTCTGTAATAGGTCTTTCAATAATATTTTCTCCTTTTTTTGGTTTGTAATCAGGTTTTAATTTTTTGTAATAAGGAGTGTCAGGGTCATAAAGATTTTCAGATTTTTTATATTTAAGCATTTTAATACTTCTCCACTGACATCTTGTTACTCTAATCTTTAATTCTCCATCATCAACAGAATAGCTATCCAAAACACTAATATCTCTATAAACATCACCCAATTCCTTACCCTGTAAACTCTCTATTTCATCAACCTGCTCTTTTGTCATTTCCATTCCGTACCTATCAATTATTTCATTAATAGTGTACCAATTATCAACTCCTACAAATTTAGAATCCTTTAAGTTTTCCTTATCAGTATCTAAATCATAAATAATCATTCTAGGGTCTATTCGCTCAACATAAGGGTCTCCATTTTTAATATATGTTTCAAAAAACTCTTTCCCAGTAATAGATAAATCAACAAAGCCTTGTTTAAAAATATTTTTTAATCCATATTTTTGAATACAATATTTCAAGCCAACATTAGCTTGTTCTTCAATAGCATTTCTAAATTTAAGTTTTTTGAACCTCTCAATATCTGGAGGGACTTCTTGCCCTACATTTTCATCAGGTATAGGCATACCTATTGCTTTCTCAATCTCTCTACGAATAGGTCTTAACAAAACCTCTGCGGCCATTGTTATCTTCTCTTCATTTTTCTTTCTTACAGCATTACGATTAATAACATTTACTGTAAACATTAATTCTTGACTAATTAACTCTCCAGTTAATAAATCAAGCTTAGGCATAATAATAGGATAATTTACTAATCTTGCTGGAGCAGTTGTTCCATAAGTATCTGTTACATACTTAAATTGTTTTACATCAAACTCTCCTGCAGCAATTAAAAAATTCTCATGATCTTTAATTCTAATTGCTTTGAATTTCTCGTTATTTCTTCCATGAGATAAAATAGCGTTGACACATTTTAAGTGCCATTCTTCATTCTTATCTTTTTCGGATATATTCTGCTTTGGAAAATTCATATTTTTTATCAATCTAAATCGTAGTCAAAAGTAATACCTTTTTTTGAATTATCATAATTATCTTTTCTACCATAAATATTCACTTCTATAATTCCATTATCTCCCATTTTAAATGTTGGTAGTCCTTGCATTTTATCTTCTTTATCTTCTTCAGATTTATCAATAATAGTTTTTGTAGCATCCATATCATGTATTAATGCCATTCCAAAAGCCATTACCATATCCGTATTTTTCCTACCATAAACAGATAGTTCATTTAACAAATTTAAGAAATAAATATCTTCCCAATGTTTTTTAACATATTCATCCACTAGTTCAGTAAGCAACTTCTTTTGATAAGTTTTCATATGAATACCATATCTATTTGTTACTTGACTCCAAGGGCTATCAGCTGATCGAGGTCTTTCTTTTAAATACCTTGTCATTTTATGAGCAATAAAATATTTTAAGAAACCATCATCATTATATTCAACCAATATTTGTGAATCATAAAGTATAGCCAACTTCAAACAATTCTCATAAAACTTTTCTTTAGAATAAGGTCTGTCAGTATAAAAAGCAACAGGAAGCTCTCCAACAATATTTGTATTTACAAATCTACGATATACACACATACATCCTTTGGACCTATCAGATTGATCAGATATTTTTTTCTTAGCATCTTCTAAATCATCGTCAACATGATATGGATCCACCGCAGACAAATGAGCATTAAGCATCCCATCCAATGGTTGCTCTACTATCTCAAAAGGATATGCTTCATCATCAGAAGAATTTAAAATAATAGTTATACCATTTTGCTTATCTTCAAATTCAGTAACAAAAATAGGTTTACTTCCAAATATCTCTTTGCCATCTTTATCCTTACCCCATTCTAATCTTCCTCTCTGAACTCTATTAAAAGCTTTGTTTGTAGTAATATTTACTATCTGATTATTAATTTTTTCTAAATCAAAAGGAGTTTTTCCAGATTTATAAAAAGCATGTTCAGGCTTCAATGGATTTTCTTGACGATAAGAATAATAAGACTGTAAGTCTCCTGTAGCTTTTCTTCTTGCAGCTTCTTTTTCAATGTATTTATCAGCACCATCGACATCACTCTTTCCTGTGCTCATATCAAAGAAGCTACCAAATACTTTTGATGCCTTTATAAATACAGGTTTAAGATTATATCTTTCGGCTTCATAAAACATCTGCATATAATCATCACTCTCTACTTCCATACTATTTGAGGTACCACCAATAATTGGAGTTCCAAAATAAATATCTCCCTCTTTAAAACAATCCTCTGAAGATTCATAAGACCTTTTTAATTTTAAAAACTCTCCAGCTTCCTCATATACCATGTAATTTAATGATGTACCCCTGAAAGCATTAGGCTTCTCCATTACCCTGAAATGTATCATAGATTTCATTCCTTTCTCTATCCACACGCCATCCTCCTTCTCCTTATATCCAGACATTAAAATTTCTTCGTTATTATGAAGTATTTTATTTCTAAATTCAAAAGGCAATTCATTGTAACTTAATAAAAGTTTCTTTCTAAAATCTTGTACGTAATCTTCTCGTTGAGCTCCCAATCCATTCTCACTATGCGAAAAACAAGTCCACTCATGTAAAAGTATAGAACTATTCATAAAAGAAAAACCCTTACGCCTAGCCTTTAAAACAATAATACCATAACCTCCTTTAACATCAGCACCGTTTCCATGCTTAGCCCAATGTACTTCCATATAATATTCATGATCCTGGTCCCGATACCTTGGAGGTATCATAGATTTACGCCTAGCACCAACTTCAAGCCCATGTATTTTAGAAAAATTTAAGTAGAAATAATAGTTGCCTGGCATCCATTGACCTCCATTTGGTTTGTATCCATTAATGCATCTATCCTTTTGTTCCTTCCAGAACTGATAATATTCAGTAGAACCCTTTTTTAACTTATGATAATCTTTTAAATATTTATCATAAATAACAGGAGAGTATTTTTCAGCATTTATCATTTACCTTTCATCCTTTGGTCTTGTTCAAATATACTAAAATCTTCAGAACCAGTACCAGATATTTTTGTTTCAGATTCCATATCCTTTAAGATAAGCTCTTTAATCTTATCTCTTGATGTTGCAGCTTCTTGCATCTTTTTCATCAATCCGTTCAAGTCTTCAATATTATCTTTTGTAGGAGTCATACCACGAAATACATTCGCTATTTCATAAGCCTTCTCACACATAGCATTATACTGATCTATCAATGGGTCATACTGTAATTTAATATATTCCTCAATAGCTTCCAGAACTAAATCGTCATTCTCTTTAGGATTTTTC
>Ga0100403_1001561_pt1 | contig 20228 bp, 26 predicted proteins | sample CryGeymet201501t_FD_83663 | JGI IMG/M metagenome (GOLD analysis project Ga0100403, IMG submission 83663) | Groundwater microbial communities from Crystal Geyser aquifers in Utah, USA - Crystal Geyser metaG 2015-01t | ecosystem: Environmental > Aquatic > Deep subsurface > Groundwater | place...
CAGTCTGAGAAACAGTCTGAGGAACAGCCTGTATTTGCGGAGAGGCAGATAGATATTGTTGCAACAATCCAACCAACTCATTATTGCTCTCTTGCATCTTCTGTTGATTTTGCTCCATCCCAACAATAGACATTTGTAGCTGTTGTAGTTTATCATCTTGTTGTTTAATTATATCAGACATAGCATTTGTCTCTTCTCTTGAAACCACATCTACTGGTAGAAGAGGTAACTGTATAGGCTGAGACACAAATTCTTCTTGAGAAGAATTTTTAACAGCTACCCTTTCTTGTTCTTCTTTCGCAATCAACTTCATATGTTCTGGATTGTCCGATGTTACATCATCATAAGATTCAGAAAGGTTAGAGGGAATATACTCTGCTTTGAGCAACTGTTCCGCTGTAGGATCTATAGGTTCTGTTGAGTTCATATGCTCGGTTACTTGATTCCACAATGGTTCATCAATTTTAATTACCTTTTTAACTACCTTCTTTTTCCCCGGGTTACCCCTCTTTGGTTTTGTTTCAACTTTTTTTACAGGCATTTTGCTCTCCCTTAGAATGTAACCTTAGGCTTTGGTGATAGTATTGAGGGCTTTGGTGCAACAGTCAAGTTATACTTATCCTTAATCTGTTTAAGTAAGCCTGCATCATCACCAATAATTTCATCGATATGATTTTTACTTTCATCAATATATGACTTCCTGCATGTTGGGCAATTAAAGTCCTTTTTTGCCCTTATTTCAGGGTTAGCCTCAAGCACTGCCTGTTCTTTCATCACTTTTTCCATATTACTCATTCTTGCACATAAATCTGGATAAGAAGTGCAAAAATTATTAGGAAGTCGTTCTTTTAAGGCTGTCAAATCTGCTTGTGTACCTGCCATAGCTTCTTCAACAGTCCTTTTGATATTCTCCTCTATTGGTTTAATCACCTTATTCATATCATTAATGCTTTGAGTGATGCCATTTATCACATTCTTAAAGCCTTGTGCTTTTACTTGGGCTCTTTTTTGAGCTTCCTCTTTTTCTACTTGCTTTGCTTTTTCTGTTTCAATTTGCAATAACTGCTCACGAAGACCATTCTTCACGCCCACCGCAATCAATTCAGCAATTTCCTGTTTATCCATTTCTTTACTCTCCTTTTCTAAATTTATACTCTGAGAAATAGTCTCTATTTCTATAGGTACTACCTCAATAATTTCTTCTTTTTGAATTATTTCTGGGATAACTAATGATGGGGTAGGAAGGGTAGTGGCAGGTACAATTTTTTCAACAAGTCTTTCTAATGGGGCTACATTCTGTTCTTTGCTATTATTTTCTTTCTCAATTATAGGCTGAGGAGTTCTCTCTGCTTGCATATCTGGCACTGGACGAACAGTATATTTATCATCTCCTGATGCCTCTTTTGCAAGAAAACCATGAGCCATGCGAAGATGCATGGGTAGTGATTTTTTGGTCGAAAATTTCTTGCCACAAATATTACAAGTATAAATATTTATCGGTTCTACTTTTTTCTTCTTTGCTGCCATTTCTTCTCCTTTATTTCTACGATAATTAGATTGTTATTATAATAACACATTTTATTTCATTTGTCAAGTATTATTTTCATGTTTTTGTATTGACAATAAAAAAAAAATATTGTATATTAGTATAAGTATGTAAAATGCTATATTTTTTGTTAAAAGGAGGTTACGATATGGCGAATTTAGGGGAAAATTTAGAAAAAGTGTATGGCACAGATGTGATGAATGTTCCTGTAGGTCTGGGGGGCATGATTTTAGCTGGAAATATGCTGGGTGTTATCGGTTTTCAAATAGTAGAGAAAATCGAAGATGGAATGAAGTTAAAGGGTACAAATAAAGCATTGGCAGATGCAGTAGGGACAGCAGCTCTTGCATGGGTAGCAGCTAACTTTATCGATGATATTGCTGGTAAGCAAACAGCAAGGTTGGTCAGCGGACTTATCTTGGCAAATGGAGCAGATAAACTCATAGGAAGTATAATTACATCGAAAGAGCCAGTTCAGAAAACAACTACCGAACTCTTGAGAGAAACGGTAGTAAAGTTTGGACCTACAATAAATGAAGAAGAAGAAACAGCAGCAACAGAAACAGCAGCAACAGAAACAGCAGCAACAAAATCAGCAGCAACAAAATCATTAGGAGGTTATGATAGCTATTTCCCAGAGCCAGCAGCAGAAATTGGTTGGTTGCCAGATAGGACAAGTTTTTTCCCAGAAAAGAAAGCTGAATTAGTTTCAGTTGGATCTTTAATGGGCTAATGTATGGATAGCTTATGGCTAAAGAGCATAAGAATAAATAAAACTAAAAAGGAGGATATGTAAAAATGATTAAACCAGATAGAAGATCATTAGCCGAGCAAACTTTGATGCTTGGTGCAAGAAACACAATAAGGATTGATACTCCTGAAGACATCACTAAGATGAACCTTAGGATTGTAATCCCAATAACAGTAGCGGCTGGAGCTGCTCCTGCTATAGACGGGTTACAAAAGCTCATACAGGGGCTTACAATCAAGGATACGAACGGAGCAACAAAAACTACAATTACCGACATGAGGGCATTGACTGGATATAACTGCTTATTGTCATCAGGTATTGTAACATATGATACCTTGCCAACGGTGGCAGGTGCATATACATTGGTTGCGAACCTAATGGTACATCCTGGTCGGAATATTGGGGCGGATGATGATACCTCAGCTATTCTTAATGGGAACGATACCCGTTTCTACAATGTAGAAATTCAAATGGGTGTTGATTCAACATTAGGAACAGGGTACACCATTGGAACTTGTGTAGTAACTCCAACGGTACATCGGTTGCTGTATACTCTGCCACAGAGAGACAGAACTGACTTATTTTCCAGAAGCGGAAAATTTGGTGTGCCAGTTGGACAGTTATTGACAGAGAATGCACCAATAACATCGGCTGCCAGCAACCTGAGTTTTACTGTTGAATTATCACCAGCAAGACATTACCTCAGAACATTGGTAATGATATTAGATGCTGCTGGGGAAAGGTCAGATGCAGTTGTATCAAGGATTTGCATCAAATACCCAAGAAAATCAGGTAGCTCAAGTTTGGAAGTTGATTGGTTAGCGGGGAAGGAGCAGATGAAGGAAACTTATCCTAATCTGTCTCAACACGATCTAGTTGGCATGTACCTAATTGATTGGACAGAGGCAAAAGAGCTTGTGGACGATAATGGGATGCTTAGAACAGATAAGTTTGGGTTAAACACGAATGGAATGGACAAAGGTGAAGTAGTTATTGGGATGACAACTACTGCAACAGGAGCAGCAATGCTGCTTCATCATATTGCTGTAGTAGCTGCTTCCTAAAAGCACTAAGGCAGAAGGCTTGTTACTTTTGAGTAGCAAGCCTTCTATGTTATAATATCTAATTTTAAGGGGTAACCAATGGCAAACCCAATACCATCAACATTAAAATATCATCTTCCCGAAACATATATATTTACTGCCCCAGCTAATCTTAAGAGCTATAGTGGAAAAACTTATACTTTTGAGACACATTTACTATCTCACCCATGGTCAGGGACACCTGATGAAATTATTAATAAAATTAAAACAAAGATAGAAAAAGAAATACTTAAAAAGGGCAACAGACCCTTAAATATTAGAATAATAAGAGAAACATTTACCTTTTTGCCATTGCTTTTTCATGATAAATATCTTATTAAATGGAGATGCTATCCCTATACACAAGCTGCAAAAGATGAAAGAGCAAAAATATCTAATATTACATGGGCACCATCAATTGACGCAATAGTTAAGTGGTTTACGCCATAATGGAGGGCATATATGCCAACAATAATAAGGACAGGGATGATAGCCATCTGGGCAATCATAAAAACATATAAATGGACTTCGATACTATTAGGAACTATATTAGGGATGACCTTTTTAGTCCCAATTTTTGCTAAACAAGAAAAGACTAATTATAGCAAGGCGTGGGTGCAGGCTACGAGTCCACTTGGACTATTAACCATAAGTGGTGTAGCATGGGTAGCTTATTTGATAGTAAAAGAAGTTAGGAAAAAATAAGGAGGATGTTACGATGGCAATGATAGATGCAGAAATCAAACAATTAATCAATGAAAAGAAGGATAGAGAAGATAGAGAAGATAGAGAAGATAAAAAAGATAAAAATAATACCATATGGATTATCTTAGGTATAGGTGTGGTTGCAGGAATAGGTTTTGTAATATATAAGATGATGAATAAACCAACAACAATATATGATATGAACGGAAATCCTGTAAATGTTACACCTGAGAGACAAAAACAAATAACCGCATTAATCAATGTAGGAAAAGTAAGTATTGGGGTAGATGCGAGTGGCAAGACGAGAATAGTCTCAAACACTGCGATTAGTTTAGGGGACGGTGTAACAATCCCAGCGGGGATAGGAATTAAAGGTGCCAAAATAGTTGAATGGGCAACAGACGCTAAAAGTGCCCTAAATACAGCATGGAATAAGATATTTAACAAAGGAAAGGATGTAAGGGCTGCAAAACAGATCACAACAACACAGACACAACCAACATCAATACCATTGATACAACCATCAGCAGGGCAAGTGGTATTAACAACAGCAGTTTCCGCAAATGTTCAAAAGTCTTGTATATATAATGGTGCTGGGTTTACTTTCCCAATTAAAAAAAGCTTAACGGCATTAGATTCAGTAAGAGAGCTCCAGAGAATGCTCCAGAAATTAGGGGCAAAAGGGATTAATGGTAAGCTCATAATAATAGATGGGAAATATGGTAATAACACGAAATATGCAGTAAGAAACTTTCAAATGACTAATGGTATACCTACAGGAAATGGAGAAGTAGACTATAACACACTTAAAGTGTTAGTAGGTAAGGCAGATAATAAAGTGTTATTATAAAAAAGAGGATTGAGTAAATATGAAAATAAAAAATATTCTCCTCTGGACAACAGGAATAGCTGGAACAGCATGGATAGTGGACACATTGCGAATAAAAGAATATTGGACATTGCCTGTTTATGCAGAAAACTTTATCGTCCCTATCCCACAAGGACAAATAGACTTTAAGATGGATGCTACAAAGATAAGGTGGAGCGGTAAGCCCGGAGCGTTTCAAATAGATTTCCCTGTAGTAGACATAATCTATAAGTTGCCAACACCACATACTATTTTGACATGGCAACCAAAGCCTATAATGTTGTCTCCTAAAATTAAAAGCCATTTAAGCTTATGGAGAACATGGAATGCTCTGAATAGAATAAAAATAGAGATTATAGGAACAACACTTAAGATAAATATTCCTAATGATATTAGGATACCTATTTATTGGTAAAAATAAGTAAAATATTATGGAGCATATTAATTATGAAACCAAAAATAGCAGCACTATTAGGATTTTTTAGTGGTATGGCAGTAGCCGATATCTCTACCTCATCTGATATTAAGGGATTTGTAGGAGGGATAGTAAACTTTGGGGGAAAGATTGGTAAAGCCTTTATGGATACGGGTGGAAAGCTTTGGCATATTACTGGATCAGCAGGAAAGACACTAAGCAAGATCCCTCTTAAGGATAGGGCAGGAAATATACTTGGCATAAACCCAAACTTCCCTAAGAACACTCTGAATACAGTTGGCTCAATGGTAGGTGGAGTATGGCATGCCGTAACTGATAGTAGTGGGAGGCAAGTCAAAGCATTCCCTGTTCAACCGATGAAACAAGCTTCTGATGGCTCATTATGGGGGATTAACAATGAGAATATTACTGATGCCATTAATGATCTCAAGCCAATAGCTCAAGAGAGCTTAAATGCTCTTAGTCCGCAGATAATCGGAGAACCTATTTCTAATGTTTCATCCCTTAGTTCTGATGATGGTACTGCTGGCACAGGATTATCCCCAGTACCTGAAAAAAAGCAACTAATCCCGGGAATAGATAATAATTTATTACTTTTTGGTGGCGGTGGAATAGTAATAATAGTGTTAGTTTTACTTTTACGAAGAGGTAGCAGAAGATGATAGAAACCTTTGACTTAGAAAAATACTTGACTCAATTAAAGTTATCTGCTAAACTTCAAATAGAGGTAATTAGTCAGGAAATTAATATAGGGCATGGTGCTACCTATAATATGTTGTTTTCAATTAAACCAAATTATTATGCCATAGAGAGAATGTTTTCGATTTATAGTGAGTTACCAAGACATACAGAGGTAACTTATTATATTGATGATATTAATTTTGGAAATGTTCTCCCATTTTTTAAGTTATTAGATATAAAAAGAGACTTACCGTTCTTAGGTAAATGGATAAAGAATGTTTTCATTAAGATTATTATAAAAAATATACATCGATATGATGATACAAGCATAATTATCCAGTCTTTTCCTGAATATATAGATACGCAAATAATGGAGAAATTGGGAAGAGACATACTAAATAAATATAATTATACATTAGACTTACCACCAAGAAGTAATAATTTTTCAGTAGCAGCTTTTGCCCCTAATTATAGATGTAAAACTTGTTTATCTGGAGCAAACATCACATATGATGCTATGGATAATATTAGCCTTCTATCTTTTCAAGATAGAATGAGTTATCAGCCAAATAATATTACATATTTTTGGGGTAATAATGGACATGATTGCCCATTATTACATTATGTCAATAGGTCTCAAATTCTTTTAGCTATTGCAAATGGAGAGATTGAGGCAATTTAAGAGGGGGAGCATTCATGTTGACATCATTTGAAAAAAAAATTTGTGAGAGTAAGCTTCAATTCCTTGCTTCTACAATGGTCGCGGGAATGATTAATGGTTATTGCAATGAATTGAATAGGGAGCAAAAAACATATATATTAAGTGCTCTTTTAAACAAACTATGTATTTCATTGAATCTTGTAAGGGAGGAGGTAATAAACTATGTCCCAACAACTGGTTTCCCCACATGATATTCAAGCAATCAATAAACTTGCTGCTATAATTGTTTTTTGGGGAAAACAGCCGCAAATACGAAAAATTGCAGTAGATATTGTAAATGACAAAAATCCTAACGGAACATGGAGGTTAGATGAAAATGACCATATTAAGGAAATAGAATCAGTTTATGATTGGGTTAATAAAAATGTAAGATATACTAAAGATCCAAACAAGATTGACATTTTTGAGGATCCATTATTAACATTAGAACTAAAAATAGCCGATTGTGATGGTTATTTAATCTTAATTGGTTCATTGCTACAAGCAATAGGGTATCCAGTGGCAGTCGCAATGACTTCTCAATCAAAGATAGAAGCATTAAGCCATGTATATCTATTGGTAGGCAATCCTCCATCGAGACCACCCAAAGCAATAGGAGAATGGATACCAGTGGATGCCATTACAAATAATCCTATAACATGGCAACCGCCTTATGCTTATGGGATATACAGGAAGGTATAAGATGAGTAATTTTACAGCACATGACTTTCAAAGCGGAATAGTTGGAACTAATTTTGCCAGCCAATTTACTATTGATTTATCTATAGCAAGAACAGCAGCTTTATTGGGATTAATAATCCCAGCCAGGACAAAAGTAAATGGTTTATACATAGTAAAAAAAGGGTCAGGACACTTTAGACTATCTTTTAGATTTCATATGACAGGTAGTGATATTGGGCTAACAGAAGCATATTTTGATGATAACCAATTATCTGATAAGACAATTATTCCTTATGAGTTTGTAGACTTGGTGATTACAAATACTGCTCAACCAGCAGTAGAAAATCCAATTTGTCAATTAGGATTATATATTAATGGCTAATATAAAGAAACCACAGGACATAACAAAAATACTGAATAAAACCTCTCAAGTAATGGGAGACTTTACCTCATTATTAAATGCAGCCCAGTCAATGCTTATAATGACAAGTAGTATGTTTGCAGCAAATGCAGCCGCAAAGGAGCAGAGAGAAGAAGCTTTGAGGCAAGAAGAAAGAGTATGGCAAGAAGAACAAGCAAAGAAAACTTCTCCATACCAAATATTAGGGATTTTTGAGACAGCCTCAAATGAAGAAATAAAGGCAACCTATAAATTAAAAGCTAAGTTTTATCACCCAGATGCCGTAAACGGTGATACTAATATATTTAAGACAATAAAAGAAGCTTATGATATAATAAAGAAAGAGCGAGGCATAAAATGAGTAATTTTCCGATAATATCTGGTGAGTCAAATAATACATGGTATGTAAAAAATCAAGACTTAGGATTAATTTTAGCAGGGGCAACAGGATTATTTGATATTGATCTAAAAAATACTTGCTTAATTAAGGAATTATCAGTAATTGCCTTAACAGCAGGATTATTTACTCTAATAGTTTATAATCGCCAAGCAAGAGAGATTCAAGACATAATGGAATTACCAGTAGATTCATCTGAGACTAATCTGATAAAGCTAAGAGATATAAGATATAATGATTTAGATGGACAAAGCAAGCTCTATCTTACGATAATAAATGGTAGTGGATTAGATATAAACTTTATATTGAGGATAAATTATGTTTAAGAAAATAGTTTTAGGGTTATTGGTTGCTATTCTTTATGGTGGAGTATCTATTGCTGCCACAGGTGATACGGTTACCATAATCTATGGGATAGAGAAAGCAAAGGTGATAAATGGCAGTTTACAGGTAACTACTACTGGCTCAAACACCATTAATATTGGCACAATAGCAGCTTTTGCAGTGCCTATTTGGACAACAACTCCGCCTACAAAAGTGTATGAATTTACCATTAACCTTAATCCATTAGCAACATCATCAACATTATTTACGATTGGAACACCAGTAGCAAATCATAAGACTTTTATAGAGTATATATCAATCATAAGAGATGAACAACAACCATTAGATTATTTGAATTTTCAATTAATCAATATAATAACAGGTAAGTTGCTTATCGGTAGAGAGATTGTGCCAGCCTATACTGATAATTTATGTAAGCCAACAGTACCTTTATTAGCAACAGATTTACAGCTATTACTTCGTAATAAGAGTAATGTAAGCCAGCTAATAAAAATATCTGTTATGGTTTCAGTTCGTAAGGCTAACGATCCAATATATGGAATGCCTTATTAATAATAACAAACTTTATAATATCCAAAGTTATCTGTGGATTTAACATATCGAAGTCAAAAATAAAAATAAAAAGGAGAAAAGAAAATGAGAATGAGAATTTTAGGTTTAGCAATTTTGGCAGGTATGGTTATTTGTCCGTTTGCTGCTTTTGCTGATGATATTACAGCAGCACAGATGGTGCAATTTGACCAGACAGGAACAAGAAATAATATTGATGTAATTTCTGGCACAATCAATACTGTAGACGAGGTTACAAATGTAACATCTGTAGATACTGTAGATTTAGTTACAGAGGTTGCAAATGTAACATCTGTGGATACTGTAGATCTGGTAGCAACTGTTTCTACGGTTAATGCCGTAACTAATGTAGCCAGTGTAGATCTTGTGGATGTTGTTACAGAGGTTGCAAATGTAACATCTGTGGATACTGTAGATAGCATTACATCTGTAGAGAGAGGAACATTTACTTTGCAGGACAAAGAGAATGGGTATAATGCAAAGATATTTCCTGATGGATCAGTATATGTGAAGTCCACCGCTGAGGCTGGTATAAGTAAAAGTAGTTATGGTACTTTAGTAGCCGTACCAGCAGGTGCAACAGCTACCGCTGCATCATATGTAGTAACAGCAGGGACTACATACTATATTGATATTGCATCTCTTGTATCATCTGGACTGGCAACACTAAGGGTTTTAAGTGGAGAAACAGAGATATTAAGAGTTATGTCGACTCCGTCCTGTCAAACTGCTATTATGCCAGCATATCAGGCAATAACGGTAGCAGCAGGAGTAACTATTACTTTAGAAATAAAAAACAGAGAGACAGTTGCAATGGATATTACAGCGATGCTTGCAGGAAGTGAAAAGACAAACTAAGGGTATGTTGGTTGAAAGGGGAAGAGAATATCTTATGTAATTACTACTTGAGACATAATATTCTCTTCCCTAAGAAAATGTTATGTTGGGACGGTGAATAATGAAAGGAATATTAGTTATAATAAGTTTATTAATTAGCATTACTTGTTATGCTGCTGATATTAATGAAGGGCAAACAGTAAGAGGCACGATTTTATCACAACAGCAGGTTCATAATGGTTCTACATGGCATAACCAAAAAGGTGATGCTCAAGGCAATACATATGTGATTGAGCAGGACAGCAAAAATCCATTAGCAAAAACAACATTTTTATTCTTTGAAACATCAACATCTACTACAAATCTCCAGATATTGAATGCAGGGGTAGGGGTTACCGTCTGGGTAACTAAGTGGTCGATTATATTTGATGATGATGCTGCTACAGGGGTATGGAGACTATGCTTTGCTGCTGATGGATCAAGTAAGTTTGCCCAAGGATATTTAAGGACAACTGGGGTATCAGGCGTAGGCGATGAAATATTTACATACGGAACAAATGGCATTTGGTTGACAGCACCAAGAGCCTGCTCGGGCTGGATACAATATAAGACAGGTTCAGAGGAACCATAGGAGAAGTTATGAAAATTATAATAGCATTACTAATGATACTTTTTTTAATGAGTAGTTTTGTGCAAGCAGCCAATATTCTGGATTTTTCCAGTCCAATTACTACTGGCACAGAGACTATACCAATAATTCCTTCATCTGGCACAATTACTATTGGCACAGAGACTATACCAATAATTCCTTATATTATTGGTATAACTATAACTCCTTCATTTGCCACAATTACTGCTGGTGATAGCATGAGTCTTTTTGTAGATGCTATTTATAGCACGGGTGAGATTTTTGAGCTTTCTAACTTATCATTTTCTTGCGATAATGGTACAATAACCAATGGCATCTTTTCCTCACATACAGCAGGGAGGGCAACTATAGCCGTCAGTTATGCGGGCGTAACTGGACAAGCATTTATTACCGTCCTTCCTGCTGTATTTTCTAAAATCGAAATTGACATGTCAGACACCTTTGATTATGGACAGATTTATCCTATTAGTGGATTAATAGAATATAAAACCTATGATAAATACGACAACTCTACTAAACCAAAAGGGATGATAGACTATACTATTAAAAAGAATGAAAATGGAATATTGTTAAAACAATTATCCACATCATCCCCATCTGGAGCAATAAGAATGTTAGCCTCGATTATCAAGTCTGGTTATGTCATTGAAGATGGCAATATTCTTTTCTTTGAGCGGGGCAACTATACAGTTACCGCTAAAAGTGATGATGTTACTACCACAAAGCAGATTAATGTTGAATTTTCTTCACCCTTTACAAGCATAGAGGCATGGAAGGATTACAAGATTGATAGAATAGATTTAGAAAAGATGGAATTAACCGTCTCATATCTTTTTGATGTGCCAGTATCAAAAACTATAAATATTCCTACTCAATGGGCAAATGATTTTTATGGAGATAGTAGACTAAAGCAAATGAGAATACTTTGCTACGGGCATTATCTTATATTACAGAATAGGGCAGAAGCGATGAAAGAACTGAAGAGAAAGCAAATGAACATGTTGTTGAATGCAATAATTAAAGGAGACATTGTTAAATGAGGATAGTATATCTACTCTTAATATTATGCTTTATATCTTCTCCTGTCTCTGCCTTCTGGATGAGTGGAGGAGGCAGTGGCGGTGGTGGCACACCAGCAGGAGAAGATACTCAAATTCAATTTAATGATAATGGTGCATTTGCTGGTCATGAAGGGCTGTCTTATAATCCAACTACTGCAAAGTTGACAGTGGGTTATGTTCCTGCTGGAGAAGGATATACAGGAGACTTACAAAATAATGGTGGGGGCGATTGGGTAAAGTCAAGACAATTGACAGTAACAGCTTTAGCAGATGCCTTACCCGCAGGGTATTCTGTGAAAGTGATATTGACTGATGCAGCAGCTAACTCTGTGTTTGCAGATGGGCAGAATGCCGTTAGAATAGCTACAAACATAGCAACTGCAGCAACCACTCTTGATGGAGCAATTGATGATGCACAAACAACAATAACGGTAGCAAGTACAGTAAACATGCCAGATGTAGGTATGGTTATTGTAGAAAATGAGCGAATTGGATACAGCAGTAAGAATACAACACAGTTATTGGGTTGTGTAAGAGGTTCTGGAGGAACAACTCCAGCGGCACATGCGACAGGATTAGCAGTAACCACTGTTCAAGAATTGGAAAGACATATTGAGACATTTACTTCTACAAATGTAACGATATGGTTTAAGCTAAGAAGAAATATCCTTGCGAACGAGAACAGCATAGATTATAAACTATATTATGGGAATGCTTCGGCTGGTGCAGCACCATCAAATGGGAAAAATGTGTTTGATTTTTTTGACGATTTTTCTACTGATACTTCTGCGAATTATGTATTTTCAGGAGATATTGGAACAAAAGTATATGATGGGGTGGGACACACTCTTCAGCAAACTACTACATCTGCATTGCAATATAATCTTGTTCATAATACATATTTAGTGCCTAATATGTATGTATATCAAGCTGAGGTAATGCTTAACAATGATGCACAGAATAGAAATCATGGGGGATTAATTTCTAATTGGCTGACTACTGATAATATAGGATATAGAGCAACTCATTTGGATGGCGTTTTTCAGATGGGTAAATGGTCGGGTGGAGATACATACAATGATGCTATGACAAATGTAACTGATAATGGAATGTATGCCGATGGAAATTGGTTGACTGAGAGGATATATAGGAATAGCACTACAGGGTTGTTTAGGTTTTGGGCAACAAATGGAGCTTTAACTACCACTGTTGATAATACTGACACTTCTTATATCGCAGGTGGAATTGGGCTGCATTCTTACGGTTGTCAAGGAAACTATAGGAATTTGAGAGTTAGATTATGGGTAGATACTGATACAGTTGATATAGATGGTAATTTTGCAGTAGCAGACGCAGAGCAAGTATCAGGGGCTATAATAGGAGGCATAAGAACTCTTGGCACACCAATCTATGCTGATAATGACACGGCTATAGCAAATGGATTAATAGTTGGAGATAACTACAGAACTTCCACAGGAGTTAAAATGGAAGTTTACTGAGACAAGGGATGAGGTAAAGATGTTCAACCTACAAAAAGCCATTCAATTGGCAAAATGCAGTAGATTTATCTATTTAGGGTTCTCAGACATGCAGGATAAAATCATAGAATTAATGCCTAATGCTCGGATTGGAGAAAATTGGTGGTATGTTGAGAGGAAAGATACTCAAGTGCTGATGGCAATTAATGAGGAAGAAACAGAGATAGATATTGTTTTCAGGGGAACATCAACCGTAAAGGACTGGATGACCGATGCTCAAATTAGATTGACAGGTGGTGTCCATAGTGGTGTCAGGTCTGCGTATATGGTAGTCGCAGACGATATAAGAAATTATTTAGAGGAATTATACCAAAAAAAAGCAGAATATAGTATTTATATCTCTGGGCATAGTCTCGGTGGTGGGCTGGCTCAACAGTGTGCAAGCTATCTACATGATATATATCCTATGGATATTGCAGGGGTATACACATATGGGAGCATGAAGATATTTAATCGAGAGGCAGCTAATAATTACAACCAGAGGTTAGGGCATCTTACTTATAGGTGCGTGCATGGAGCGGATGTGATTACTGGCTTGCCATTAACATTGAAAGAAATAGGCAATTTGAGATATATTGATAATAACAATAAAATATGGATTGACAAATGCGGCGATAGAGAGGCAAACAAGAAACATCATCGGGACCAGATTATTGATGGTTTTCAAAATGCTTTGACATTAGGATTACTCAGAAAAGGGCATAGTATTGAGAATTATGTTGATGCTTTAGAAGCAGCTAAAAAGGTGTAAGATGTTATAAAGTAATGGCAAAAACTTTTATTGGAGACATAGAAGAAAACTACACACAAGCGATAGAAGATATTCGAGCGAGGCGGAAACAAGAAAAAGATAGGTATGAAAAACTAATCCTGCAAAAAATAGAGATAGCATTACAGGGGCTTAGATTTATAGCAAGCGAGAAAAATTCTCAATACAAACATATGGTATATGAGATAATTAGGACTATTTCCTTTTCTCGTTCAGCCAAGGATGTAGCAGGAAAATTATCAGAGATAATGCAGACAGAAAATCTTTCAAGCGAAGGAGTTTTATCTATTTTCAATGCCTCAACAATACCATTGATGCATAAGGAGCAAGAGATTGAGAAGTTAAAAAAAGCACAGCAACGAATGGAGAAAGAGACGAAGAAATTAAAGAGAACAAAAACAAGGCTAATATGGTGGATATTGTTATTATTTATAATGACAGTTTGGATGCTTACAAGAGGAGGCTAAAAGCATGAGTGAAATTATTAGTGTAGTAACCTCTTCAGATATGTTAAAAAATTCACCAATTGTAGCAGTTTTGATTTGTTTTTCTATTGCAGTATTTTTTGGGGCAAAAGGGATATTTGCCGTATTGCAAAAGATAAGTGAAAGTTTAACGACTATCCATACGACATTGCAAATACTGGTTGAGCAGGGGGCATCCACAATGAAAATACTGGATGGACAGATAGATAGATTGCTTAAAATGGTTGAGGAGCAGCTAAGGAATAAGTGATAAAAGCTTACTAAAAAGAATACATGTCTCAGGTTATTAGCAACAAAAATTAAAAAAATTGCGGAGGACAATATGATTACAGAACTCCAAAAAAAGATATGTCAGGCAATTGTGAATATCTTTGAGTCTGGTAGTGCCAAAGGCAATTATTCAGCTGTAACTGTGGCAAATGGCGATAAAGGCGGGTTATCCTATGGTATTGCTCAGGTAAGCCGAGCAAGTGGAAATTTATATCAATTAATCGAAAAATATACTCAGGTAAACGGTGAGTATGGACTTGAATTATCAACATATCTGGGGCGGATGAAGAATGGAGATGAAACACTTGATAACGATACAATATTAAAGCTGTATCTTAGGCAAGCTGGACATGATAAGATCATGCAACAATGCCAAGAGGAATATTTTGATAAGAAATTCTGGCAGCCTATGTTTAGAAAATGGACAGAGAAAGGATATAGATATGCGTTGAGTATGGCTGTTATGTATGACTCAGCAATACAGGGCGGGTATTATATCGTCGGTAATCTGGTCAATAAAAAATATACTGTCAGAGAGGAGACACAGTGGATTAACCATTATGTGCAGGAAAGATATAAATGGTTATTGACAGGTGCGGGGATATTGCCAAAAACAATATATAGGATGCAAGAGTTTGAAAAATTGCTTGCAATCGAAAATTGGGATTTAGTCTTGCCGATTATGGTAAGAGGCAATGTAATATCAGAAGATATCTTAAAAGCATAAAGGAGGTAGAGAGTGTTTTTGAGGTATGATATTCTAATCCGAGGGACAAATGAACAGGCTGGAGCATTAAGGACATTGAAAATGGGAGTTAAGTATAAATTTTAATAAAGGAGTAGGAAAATGGAAAAAGTAATAGTTGGTAAAATTGTAGAGGTATTATGTCTCCATAATAGAGGGGCAAGGAAAGAGCTGTCTATCTTAGTCAGCTCTGATTTATCCTCAAAGGATATGTTGAGAGAGGCTATAAATGTTTTATCTAACCATGGTGCTATTAGTCAAATGGTGGCTGAATTAAAAGCTATAAACTTATCTGCAACAATTAAAGATGTCGTAGCTTTAGCTTTAGGTGTCTTAAGAACATACTATACCATACCACCAACACAAGTAATATTAAAAATACTTGATGAAATGGCAAATGATATTCCCAGCGAAGATATTTCTGCCAAAGCGAAAAAGAAAGCATCTAATGGAACGATGGAATCAAATAAAGATATTCCCAGCAAAGATACTCAACCAATAAAAGCACATAGAAACAAGTAGTTTTCTGGAGATATGATATGGCAACAACAACTGCATTATCAGTAATTCATGCTGTTTTATCTAAAGGAAGCACCGATAAGGCAGCGGTTATAAGGCTACAAAAACAACTCCATATTCTTGGTTACATAGCTAAGGGGGGCATTGATGGTATTTTTGGCTTAAAGACCGAAAATGCCGTTAAGGATGTCCAAAGGCAATATAATAAGGTTAATATTGCTAATATTAGAATAGATGGTAAGGTTGGGATTGTAACTGGTTATGCAATAGAAAAGGCAGTAGCAAATACACCCCAACTTAATTCAGAAGGAAAACTGGTAGAGTTAGCAAGTAAATATTTAGTTTGGGCTGGATTATTAACTACTGAAAAAGCTAAGATTGATACTGTTATGCAACGGGCAATTATATCATTTCAGTCTAAGAATGGACTATACCAAACAGGCACACTAAATACACCAACAATATTAAAGCTGGTAGATAGAAGAAAGAGTCAGGTATCTATTGCAATAGCTCGAACAACTATTAAAGAGATGGCAAATGGTGAGTTCAACCATGAAACAAAGCCTGTGTTTTTAACTACAGGACTTATTATTGGTTCAACTATTTGGTTGATTTGGTGGCTTAATCATAAAAAAGCTATTTCTATGAAAGCATTAGCATGAGGACATTGACATGGTAATAGATACAAAAATACCGATAATTGATCCATGGACATTAGGCAGCAAAGGGAGGACTATCACGCTGGCTGCTATTATGAGAATGTCTAATGCCACAGGAAGTAGCGGTATAGTGTTTTTACTTCTTATAGGGCTTGGAGTAGCTTACTATTTGAAGAAAAATAAAAACAAAAAGGAGAAAGAAAATGTTTGGAAAGAATCCGTTTGATATATATAAACCGTCAATACCATCAACACCTGTAGTTAGTAGTATCCCTATAACTTCCTCTGTCCCACCCCCACCAAAAAAGAAAAAGAAAAATGCCCTTGCAGGAGCAACGGGTGCATTAGCTGCCGCTCAACCGTGGATAGCAGTAGCAGGAGCAGCAATCCAGGTAGGGCTTGCTGTCTATACTGCTAAAAAAGAGAAGAAAAGGGCAGAAAATCAAGCAAGAATAAACGCTGCTGAAAAAGCAAGAGTTCAAGCTATATTTGATAACCTTGAAAAGTTTACAGAGACCCATGTATCTACTGATGCTTCAAGTAAGGAATCTATTTTTTGGAAAGTAATAATAGGACTGCTTCTTGATAAATTTATTGAGGACAAATTACCTACATATGATTTTGATTTCTTAGAAGCTATGTATAGACGAATTGCAATGTCCACATTGGGACAAGGTAGAACAACTGAGGCTGGACTGTTTTTTGCTTTACCCTTCCTCTTATCTCCTAAAGGGGACAGGCGGTTGATTGGAATTGTTATAAGAGGATGGAAGACAGCCAAAGAAAAAACGGCTGGCGATAAGCCATATTTTTTACATTATTTTCAAACTGAAGATATAGGTCTTCCAGCACAAGCATATAGTTTAGAGGAAACTATATGGACAACCTCTACTACTCCTGAAAGATTTGTGCCAATAGACTTTCCTAAAGAGTTAAATACTAACCTCATTGACAATATTTATATTGTTCCAAATAATTTATCCGTAAATGATATTAAGAGCGATAAGATAAAAGGGATATTCTCCTGTGGCTCCTATATTTTTTCTTCTTCCTCTTCTTCCTCTTTTGACTTTCTGGGAAGAGTAAAGCTGGAAAAGGGCACATTTATTAAGGATACACTAATTGCTCCTATAAGTGATGCAATTGGAAGTTTTTATTCTAGTAGTCAAAATGAAAAGTCTACTATACAAATAAACAAAGCACAATATCTTAACGATCATCCTGAAGAAAGATATTTATTTGGGTCTGCAGATTATGATTATGCTGTTCCAATGATATCTTTCACACCTTATGTCCAAATTAAAGAAAATAGTATTCTTTTGGATTGGTATGATAGTTATAATGAGAAATTTTTTAAGGATACTGCAAGTAGTTTACCAACACAAATAGTAAAGCTATTGCTATTTGAAAAAGGTTTTTATAATGGTGAGATAAATAGTATATTAGGAAAAACGGGAGGAGAATTTAATACTGCATTAAACAACTTTAGGATAGCATATCACATAAACCCAATACCTAATAAGATTTTTATAGATAAAATTACAGAGTCAGCATTAAGAGATGTTATTCACTTAACTAGACGATGGAATACCTATACTTGGGGTGGAAAAGATGGTGACATAGATTTCTCACATGGCAAGACAAATATAAACCTTATTACAGGAACTATGGGGGGAATACAAATAAAGGCAACAGCCATACCGCTAAAAGTAGGAGATGCTGTTCCTCTGGAGGTATCGGGAACTCGCTCACATTGGGCAGATCGTTACTATAGTGCAAACAATACGATACGAGAAATACTACCATCTTCTAATGTATGTAGGATAGATTTTATCGTATATTTCGAAGGAAAAGATGAAGAGAGTAGTGTTGCTATAAAAATTCCAGCAAATTATAAGTTATTGGGATTTTCTGCAAATAATGCTGGTGAGAGTAATGAAGTGCATGGTAGGGGGCTAGGCTATAATAGTGTGACACAAACAATATCAACTTCCATGTATCATGCTGGTGGTCACCGAAAAGGCAGATATGTTACCTATACATTATTTGTTATGAAAATTGAATCTTTTCCAAGTGTATCTATTTTTTCAAAGCCTTATTTCCCTATAATTCATGATATTGGAGACTTACAGTTGGACTATACCAGAGTAAAAAGTTTTATGGGGGCAAATACAAATATAACTTTTTTTATAGAAGACTCAACAGATTATAGTTTTAGTAACCCTACTAAATATGGTAGTGCAGCAACAGGAATTAGTATAAATAAGTTTCTAAGAATGTCAATACCCTTTAAGAGAAATGCCTTGTTCTGTAGATGGAAAAGTAACCTACAATCTACAGGGGCTTATTCACCCATATTAACAGAGGTAGAGCTTTCTTTTAGCAGACAAGAAAGTGCTGAGACATTGCTGTCATTGCCTAAACAATTAATTAATGCTCAAAATAAATTAGCTTCTACAAATGAAATGTTAGTATCCTCACCGAAAGAAATAAAAAGTCCATTGGAGGTTAAAAAGCTGTTTCTTGAAGCAAAAGTATTTGATTTATCTAATGAAATTCAAGATGTCCAAAGAAGTATTGATAATATTTTAAGTTTAGCAGAGATACGAGCATTAACGGCAGATGAAACAAAAAAAATAAATAGTCTACTTAGCTCAATAGAAAAGGATTTACCTATAACATCTATAGGGATAAATGAAAATGTTACAAAGATAACGCAATATTTATCTACAAAGATTACTGAGTCAAAACAAATTTTGAATAAAATTATTACAGATTGGGACATCAGTAATTTTGATGATATGGCAAAGACACTTGGATATAACGGAGCAAATGATAATAGGGTTAAGGAAATAACACAGGAATATTCTGACTTAAAAGTTACCCTTGCTATGGTTTCTACTAAAATAACATCTATTAAAAAAATAATTGATGGCTTGGATTACTCTATGAATATCCAAGCATCATTTGAGAATATTGCAGTAAAAACTACTGCTTCATTATTGCTTACGAGTAAGTCCTTAAAGAGGAATATTGATGAGAAATTGCTTGGCATAAGAAAGGATATGACAGCCACGATACAAAACAACCTTACTCCTCTGAGTACTATAGTAGGTGAATATTGGGTTAAAGTAGGGGGCTATTTAGGCAAAAAAAATATTGCTGATACTGCCATCCTATCTGCTTTCCCATCAACTATTAAAAAGGGTGAAAGCAGTCTTTTAACATGGTCAGTAGCAGGTGGAACGGATATTAATGTTGGCGGGCAAGATGTGAGTGAGCTTAAGGGGACACAAAAAGTATCCCCATCTGTTTCATCTACCTTTAAGTTGATAGTAGATAAAGTCGTGCTTAGGACAGTAAACATAATAGTTGAACCAGTAGTAGTAGGGCAGCCACCAGTAGTAGTAGGGCAGCCACCAGTAGTAGTAGGGCAGCCACCAGTAGTAGTAGGGCAGCCACCAGTAGTAGTAGGGCAGCCACCAGTAGTAGTAGGGCAGCCACCAGTAAGGGCTGCAAATAATTATACTCCTC
>Ga0100403_1001563_pt1 | contig 20211 bp, 16 predicted proteins | sample CryGeymet201501t_FD_83663 | JGI IMG/M metagenome (GOLD analysis project Ga0100403, IMG submission 83663) | Groundwater microbial communities from Crystal Geyser aquifers in Utah, USA - Crystal Geyser metaG 2015-01t | ecosystem: Environmental > Aquatic > Deep subsurface > Groundwater | place...
GCCCAATAAAGGTTGTGCTTGCTTTTAAAGTAATAATTGATGGAGGCCACGTTCACATCTGCGGCCGTGGCAATCTGTCGAACAGAAGTCCCTTCATAGCCGTACCGTGCAAAAAGCTGTAGAGCATTTCGCAAGATGGTTTGTTTTGTGTCGCTCTTTTCCTCTTCAGTCATCTCTTCTATTATCTCCAAAATTGGGAAAAAGTCTCCCAAAAAAATTAGAAGAACAGGAAAGCCTTTTAGAGAAAGGCTTTCCTGTGTTCCACTCAAGATTATCCGAACTCAAACCCGTTTAAAAAGTCGATTCGTAAAGTGCGAAAGATCCTCAGTGATCGCATAAGCACATGGAACCCACAGCAGCGCCAATATGGTTCCGCTCACTAGACCCCAGGCCATGGCCAGTGTCATTGGAATAATAAACTCGTCCGATCCACCAATACCGTAAGCCGTCGGCAAGAGTCCGCACACCGTTGTGAGCGAGGTCACAACCACGGCACGAAGTCTGAGAGAGGAGGCCTTGACCAAAACGGCTTTCAAGTCTCCATGATCTGATTCACGCAGCTTTTCGATAAAGCTAATTAAAACGATTCCAGAGTTCACAATGATCCCACCAAGTCCAACGATTCCGATCAGGGCCAAAAAGCTGATGGGTCTTCCATGGAGGAAGAAGGAGAAGGCCACTCCCACCAGTCCCAAAGGAATGGTGGTTAAAATAATGATCGGACGAATGTAGGACTTAAACATAAAAACAAGGAGTCCAAAAATCCCAAGCAGAGATAAAATCAAAGCTTGAAACAGGGATTCCATGGACTCTTGGGTGCGCTCCGCCTCTCCACCAAACTTCAAGCTGACCTCCGGATAATCCTTTGAAATCGAGTCGAAGTAGGTTTTAAGTTTCTGGTTTGCTACGACCGAAGTGATCACATCATCGTCAATGTTGGCTGTGACGGTCTTTGCCCTTTTAAAATCGAATCTCTTAATTTGTGGTGACCCGTCTTTTTTAACAACTTCGGCCACATTCGAAAGAGGGATAAAATTTCCGGCCGGGTCCGAAATTTGGATTCGGCTTAAGTCTTCGGTAGAGGCGCGATCTTCTTTGGAAAATCTCAAGAAGTAGTTCACATCTTCGTTGTTTAGGTTGACGTCATTTAAGATCTCTCCGGCAACAGCGGTTCGAACGGAACTTCCAATGGTGGCCAAGTTTAAGTTCAACCGATTGGCCTGAGATTGGTCCACTTCCACATAGATCTCTTCGGGGCCAAAGATGTCATCAATCTCCACATCAAAGATCCCTTCGATGGATTTTAAATGTTCGACCACTTTTTGCGCCACCTCTTCGGTTTGCGTTTCGTTGTTGGATCGAAAGATTGCGGTGACAGGAGCTCCGATCGGAGGTCCATTGATGAAAGCTTCGTGAATCAACCTTGTGTTCTCCACCTTAATTTCTCGAAGATCATCCAGGACAGAGTTTGTGTTTAAGCTGTTGGTGGCTTCGCGGGTCATATAAGTCATAACCATACCCACGTTGTCCCCGAGACGAGACCTGGGGTCGTTGAAATCTTTCTGAGAGATCCCAGCCTTGGTGATCACGTGAGCTAAGTTGTCCCCGAACTTTTCCTGAATGGCTTTGGTGACGGCATTGAGCTTTTCTTGAGTCACTTCCAGTTTTGCGTTGTTTGGAAGCTCCACCCGAGTGAGATAAATCTCTGTTTGCCCGGCTGGAAACAGAATAAACTTGTTCACTACACCCATCATAAAGAGAGAGCTTAAAATCAATCCGCTAAAGATCAGTGCGGAGATGTAGCGATGGGTCACTAGCCAATCCAGTAGGTTCTCAAAGCGGGGAGCGATGTCCCGACTGAACCAATCCACATTCTTCTTTCCATCGCTGAGAGGCTTTTTGATAAAACGACTGGCCCACATCAAGCGAGTGGGAAGTAGAAAAAAGCCTTCAAACAAACTCAAAAGGAGCGCGAGGCTCACCACCACAGGAATTCCAATGATAAACTGTCCCATCACACCTTTTGTGACCAGCATAGGTAGGAAGGCCGCGATGGTTGTCATGGCTGTGGCCGAAATGGGAAGCCACAGATCAGAGATGGTTTCTAAGAGAGCTTGAATGGTTTCTTGGCCTTCTTCTTTCAGGCGAGTGAAGTTTTCGCTGATCACCACCGCATTGTCCACCAGCATCCCCAGTGAAATCACCAAAGCTGAAATCGTGATGGTGTTCAAGGTGTATCCCATGGACTGCATGAATCCGATGGTTCCCATCAGAGCCAAGGGGAGAGAGACGGCCGTCATGGCCCCAACCATTCCAGGAAGAAAGATAAACAGAAAGATCACAACAAGCGCAAATCCGATCAATCCGCTGGAGCTTAGAACACTCACGCGGTTGCCCACGCGCACACCTTCATCGCTGTAGACAATAAACTGAAATTGATCTTTGTACTTCTCGCGAAATCTCTCAAGCTCTGGCTCGATCAACTCGGTGAGCTCTGTGATGTCCGAGCCCCCTTTTTTAGCAATGGTTAAAAAAGTGGCGGCTTCAGATTCGTAGCTGGTGAGAGTGGTTGGATCCTCCTCTCCATCTTCAATAGTGGAGATGTCTCCAAGAAGCACTCGCTCTCCAGAAAAATTCGATCGAACGACCAATTGCTCAAGCTCCTTTGTGGACTTGGCCTTTCCTTCAATCTTTACAATGCTCTGAGTTCCTTGTGTCTCAAGATTTCCGCCGGGAATATTTACGTTTTGTGCGCGAAGAGCTCTTGTGACCTCATTCAAGCTGACATGCTTTTGGATCAACTTGTCTTTGTGCAAATTGATATTGAACTGCCGATCCTTAAATCCAGTCAGTGTGATGGAAGAGATGGACTTGATGTCTTCTAAGTGCTCTTTGAGTTCGTCGGCAACCAGATCTCGCTTTCGTCCCTCATTGGATCCGACCACGGCAATTTCATTCACCGGAAACTCATCGGACTTTACTTCAAAAAACCGAGGTGGATCTTCCAGGTCTGAGGGAAGGTCAGAAGTTCGATCCACGGCTCTTTGAAGGTCGGCGACCACCTCTTTCACCGGGTAGCGGTCAATATCAATGATCACATTGATTGTGCTGACATTGGGCTGACTGACAGATCGAACCTCTTTAAGCCCTCGAACCCCACGGATCTCGTCTTCCAAAGGCTTGGTGATCTTTGTTTCAATGTCATCACCGGAGGCCCCAGGGTAAACGGTGGTGACAATCACCGCACCGATGTTCACATTTGGAAAGGTTTCGGTCTTTAAGTTGATAAGGCTTGAGAGCCCATAGACCACAAGGCCAAAGGTCAGAATCAAAGTGAATTTGTAGTTATCAATAAAAAATTTAGCGAGAGACATGGTTGCTCCTATAAGCTTTTAAAGCTGCATTGAAATTTATCGAACACTTCGATGTAATCCAGGACTTCATTGATCATCTGCTGCTTGGTTTGAATCTCTTCAATTCGCGACTGAAACACCTTGTCTTGCTCATAGATGTAATCCCTTAAGCTGATTCGTGCTTGCGAAAACTTCGTTCGTGCCGAGCTTAAAGAAATATCTAAATTTTCAATGGAGCTCTTTTGCTCTTTTAAAGCCTCTGCAAGAAGTCGGATATTTTGCTTAGCGGCCCGGTGAGACTCTTTTAAATTTTGATCAATGGCTTGAATCTCAGAGTTGAATTTTTGTTCAGCCAAACGAACTCGAGATCTTTCAAGCTCTCTTTTTTCGCCGCTCAGGGGGATTTCTAAAGCGACACCCACTTGGTAGGCCTGCTTTCCATGATTTGAAAACTCGTTGTAAGAGTTTGAAAAACTGTTTCCGACCGCGTTGGATTCATACTGTCCAGTTAATTTTAGGTCCACGTCGCTGGTCGCCTTGGCTTCTCTTAGTGAGTACTTTTGTTGCTCTTTTAAGAGATCAGCAATTTCTGAAAGGCTAGACTCCGGAGGATTTTCGAGCTGAGAAATTTCTAAGATGCAAGAGAGAGCTTTTTGCAAAGACTCCGTTTGCTCTGCCGTATCCACTTCGCTCACCGATGGAAGGAGGCGCTTGATGGCTTTAAAGATTTGAATCTCTTGAAACTCATAAAGACTGAGTTGAGTTTTTCTGGAAGACACCAAGGAGCGCGCTCGGGCCAAGTCCCCTCGATCGGCTGCACCCACCCGAGTTTTTTTAGATATTTCGCTCAGTTGCTGTTCGGCGGTTTTGAGTAGGCTTTTTAAAAGGGTCTTTGATTGGTTGGCCGAAACATAGGCCCAATAAAGTTTTCGCGTTTCCGCAGTGAGTTTGTTTTTGTTAAAGCCGTCATAATGTTTAGCGATTTTTATGGAAGCCTGTGACTGTTTGGCGATCGAGTGATCCACTCGTCCCAAAAAGTTTGAATAAAGATCCAAGGCCATGCTGACCCGAGCTCCTGTTCGGTGGGCGTCACTTAAATTCAAAGCGGTCGAGCTGATGGATTCATCGAAGCCTTCGACCTGAGCACTCACTCCATATTTAAACTTTTTCTTCAGTCCAACACTTGCGGAGCGAGTGGTGTTAAAGATCGGCGCGAACTGAAAGATGGGGTCTTCTTTAGACTCTCCATAGCCCACACTTCCAATCCCATAGACCTCAAATTGGCTCAAAGAAGATTGGGCTTGGGTGAGCTGGCCGGACGTCCCAGCTTCGATCTGTGCCCAAGACGGAGACTTTTGAATCAGCTCCGGAATGGACTTCTCCGTGAGCGGGGTCCCGAAGAGAGGGGGGCAAAAGAGTAAAATTAAGGCTCCAAGGCCAATAGGCTTCATCTGAGGCTCCTTGTTCAAACGTTTATTTGAATTTACAGACGGATCGGCCGTCCGTAAAGAAAAATTAAACAAACGTTTAATTTATTCAAAATAGAGGGGCTTTTGCCACATTGGGTGGGGTTTAAGCCGGGATTCTGTCTCAATTGGAGACATCGCAATGCAGAGGTGACCCTAGCGATCGGGATGAGATTCTGCTGTTGGTCTTTCAAAGAAGTTAAATGTAGGATCCCCAGCCATGGAATCCATACTTGTTGATCTATTGATATTCACCTCCGCATCCGTCGTTCTTGTTCCACTTTTTAAGTGGCTCAACTTAGGGGCTATTCTCGCTTACCTGACCGCCGGCATCTTGATTGGTCCTGGAATCATGGCTTGGATCAAAGATCCGGAAGTGATTCTTCACTTCTCCGAGCTCGGAGTGGTGTTTTTACTTTTTCTTATTGGACTTGAACTGGCTCCTTCAAAACTTTGGAAGATGAGGGGAGCCATTTTTGGAATGGGTCTCCTTCAAGTGGTGGCCACCGGAGCTCTCTTTACGGGAATCGGATTGTTTTTTGGTTTCCCACCAGCGGTTTCTTACATCGCAGGCTTTGGTTTGGCTCTCTCCTCAACGGCCTTTGCCATGCAAATATTAGAGGAGAACCGCCAACTCAAAACCACCCACGGGCAAAGCTCTTTTGCCATTTTGATGTTTCAAGATATTGCCGTGGTTCCTTTGTTGGCCTCTTTGGCCTTTTTTACCAGCGAAGCTTCCGGCGAGTCGATGACTTGGACGAAAGCGATTTACGCCGTGGCGGTGATCCTTGGCTTGGTGTTTGTTGGACGATTTTTAATCCGAAAAATATTTCGATGGGTGGCCGAAACGGGGATTCACGAAGTGTTTATCGCCATGTCCCTATTGATCGTGATCGGGACTGGCCTTCTTTTGCAGTCGGTGGGTCTGTCGATGGGACTTGGAGCCTTTATGGCCGGAGTTCTTCTTGCCGACTCCGAGTACCGCCATGAATTAGAAACCAATCTTATGCCTTTTAAGGGCCTTCTTTTAGGACTGTTCTTTATCGCGGTGGGAATGTCTTTGGACATCGAGGTGCTAAAAAATAAACCATTGCTGATTTTAGGACTCGGGCTTGGCTTTATGGCCATTAAAATGGGTCTTCTTTTCGGAATCGGAAAACTTTTTCGCCTCCCTTCCGAGTCTTCTCGAAACATGGCCTTTACTCTGCCTCAGGGCGGTGAGTTTGCCTTTGTTCTCTTTAGCACGGCCTTCGCTCAAGGACTGCTTAGTGCAGAAGTTCAGTCGGTGTTAAATGCTTCGGTCACCTTAAGCATGGCTCTCACTCCATTTCTGTTTAGTATGAACCAAAAGTACTTGAGAACCTTTAGCGAAGTCTCTGAGCGCCCTTTTGACGAGGTGGATGACGGGGACACAGAGATCATCGTTGCGGGTTACGGGCGCTTTGGTCAGATCGTCACGCGCTTTTTGAACGCTCAAGATGTGAGTTTCACCATTCTTGAACACAGCGCTGCTCAAGTGGATGTGGCCAGAAAGTTTGGCACAAAGATCTTTTACGGAGACGCCTCCAGATTTGAAGTCTTAGAGCGAGCCGGTGCCAAGGCCGCTAAATACTTTGTCCTCGCCATCGACGATCCAGAAAAATCTGTGCAGGCCGCCCGCGTGGTGGTCGAAAAATTCCCTCACTTAAAAATCTTTGCCCGCGCCAGAAACCGCCAACACGCCATCGATTTGATGGAGCTCGGTGTGACTCACATTCATCGAGAAACCTTTCTGACAAGTCTTGAAGTGGCCAAAGAGGTCATGCTCACTCGTGGCGCTTCAGAGCAACAGGTTCAAAACCAGCTGAAAAAATTCAGAGCCCACGATGAAGAGGTCCTAAAAAAGCAATACGACTTGCGAGATGACGAGACAACGATGATCTCTTTCACCACTCAAGCCAACAAAGAGCTCGAGTCTCTACTTAAGGAAGACCTTCAAGAAGAGGAAGCTCAATCCTAGGTTTTGAAAGAACAAAAAGGGACCTCTGACGAAGTGAAAGAGTCATAAGCCCAAAATCCAAAAAAGCATTCCTTCTCTCACCTCTCCTTACTAAGGGGCATAAGACCCGCTCACTTTCTTTAAAAGAGGTCGGCTTAAGACGCTGAAGCGCATCCATCACATTCATTTTTTTGAAACAGGTCCTTACCTAGACGATAAGTGGGGGAGGGCGCTGGACCAAAAGAGCAAGCGAATCCCCATGGACTTTTCTCCTTTTGAGTTTTTCCAATTATAAGGACGGACCTTTGACCTTATCTTGTTGAGTGAGGTTTTAGAGGACGTTTTCTAAAGATAGACTAAGAGGGTGTCAAAGCTCTTAAAGCTCAATTTGCAGGAGATATCATGAAGTCCATTTATCTATTTTTAATTTTAGCCTTTCTTTTCGGTTGCAGCTCCGTAACAAAAGAAAACTCTTTTCGGGGGCCCGCTTCATTGAGTCGACCACCCCAGTTTGTTTTACTTGCCTTTGACGGATCTAAAAGTGTGCCAATGTGGAAAGAGACGAGAGAGTTTGCTAAAGAATCCAACGTGAAATTCACTTACTTTATTAGCGGAGTCTATTTCATCCAGGGTGCCGATCGAAAGAACTACATGGCCCCTGGGAAGAGCCCGGGGCGAAGTGACATCGGCTTTGGAAACTCTAAAGAAGATGTGCAAGATAGACTGCGGCAAATTGAGCTGGCCATCAGCGAAGGACACGAAATCGCTTCCCATGCGAATGGACATTTTGATGGGTCTAAATGGAGCCAGGAAGATTGGAGTTTTGAATTTCTTCAGTTCAGCGAGTTTGTCAATCGATCCTGGGATCGAAACGGTCTGACTGAACCGAAATGGTGGAAGAGGTACTTCCAAGAGTTTATGATTGGATTTCGTGCTCCTCTTTTAAGAACGAGTGCCGGATTGTGGCCAGCACTTGTTGAAAACCGATTTTACTACGACACCAGTCGAACTTCTGGCCCAACCTATTGGCCGCGAGTTGAGAACGGAGTGTGGAACTTTCCTCTAGCAAAAATTCGAAGGGTAGGAACGAAATACTCAACTCTCTCAATGGACTACAATTTCTATTACAACCACTCTAACGGCAAAGACGGGCCCTCTAGCGAGTTTGAAAACTACGAGGAAGAAATGTACAAATCTTACCTTTCCTACTTCACAAACAACTACACCGGAAACCGAGCACCGATTCATATAGGACACCATTTTAGCAAGTGGAATGGCGGAGCTTACTGGAAGGCAATGAAGAGATTTGCAAAGGCCGTCTGCGGAATGCCAGAGGTAAGATGCGTGACTTATCGAGATCTTTTAGACTATGTGGCGCGCAACAGGTCTCAAATCGACAGCTATCAGGCGGGAAGTTTTGAAAAGGCTAGCCTAGAAGATGTGGCGCCCTATATCCCTCAAGCTTTGGTCATGAAGGCCTCCATGGGGGAGGATGCTCTGGACGATTCCCAAGTGGATGGATTTATGAAGGCCATCCGGTCTGGAAAACTTGATTCTCACCCTGGAGATTAAGACGGATCTTAATGGGCTGTGGATTTTGAATTCTGAGCTCAAGGGCTTACTGAGAACTTAAGCGACAACCTCTCTCCTCGCGTTTTAAAGAGGGAAGAAGAAGTGCTGTAAACGGCCCCGGCCCCCTCCAGAACGGCAAGGCCCAGGGCCTTTTCACTGATTCAGTTCGAGCCTCTGAGCTCAAGCCCAGCCCCATCGACTCTCTTTTAGGCGAGGTGTCACTCCGCAAGCCTCATGGGTCCTCGACCGATCTTCCACTGAATTTTAGAAAAGTTTATAAAAGAGAGGATTTTGAAGGTCTCTGAAGCCCCCTCTCTCCTGAGATGTTATGGATCATCCAAAACAAAGGAGAGATCTATGAAAGCACTACTAGCCACACTCATTCTATGGGGAGCATCATCCTCAGCAGACATCATCAATTGCGACTTTACCGAGCCATTCTTTTCAACCTCTTACAGCATGGTTCAGCAAAGTCTGACGGTCATTGATATTGAGGCCAACAAAAAGGTGATCAAAGGGGTTTCCTTCCAAATCATGGGGGCAGGCCACTTTGAACTTTGGGATAAAGACAAGAACGTTCTTCAAACTATTTTCTTAAACTACAACGGATCCAACGGTATGAGCGACATGCTCTACCCTTACGAAGTGATCAACTCCAATTTGGTCTATGACACTGGCTCCAACATCGTCGTTGGCGGTTGCACCTCCAATTTTCTTCACGCCGAAGAGCTTTAAGAGCTCGAAGCCATAGAGTTTTAAAAAGTTTTAAAGAGCCCAGATCCCGGCTAAAAGGATCTGGGCTTTTCCATTGATCGGTCTCTATTGTCCGTTCTGTCCAAAAAGCAGATAGAGTCTTCTTCCACTCACCATTTAGTTTCCACTCAGATGCATGGAATCGTCTTTGTTAAACAGTGAACAGCGCCCCACTTCTCTTCGAGGTCTTCAGAGGGAATGGGTACGACTTCAAATCCTAATTCTTGAAAGACCGCCTTTGCCTTTTGATCTTCTTCATTCAGTCGAATTCTTCCCCAAAAGCTGGTGGGCGCATAGACGGGCATGAGGATCCTTTTTCCAAGGCGTCTGGAATTCACATACAGGGTCGTCTTGCTGGAAGCGGTTAGGATCTTGACGGAATACCCTAAGCTCTCAAGCTTTTCTTGCGCCCTTTCCACAGAGGAGTTCCAAGGTTCTTGGGAATGGGTTTTTTGAAGAAGAAAAGTGTTGTTTCCCAAGTGCATGGCATAGACATCAAGATGGCCTGTGGGTTCGCCCTCAATGGAGGGCATCCATACCACTTTCTTTCCGTGGAGAAGCTTCAGCAGTTCCTGTTCAAGTTCCTCTCGGCTTTTTGAATTAAGGCTGATCATCTTTTCGCTGATAAAAAGGGTTCCCAATTCATCCGCCAGATAATGGCCTCCATGCATCACGATCTCACTTCGCCTCAACGGCCAGCCCAGAAACTCGCTGAGCTTCCAGGCCACATCGTGGGACTGGGGAATGGGAGGTGGGGGCTCGCCGCCCAAAAGGAGTGAGCGGAAGTGCTCCTTAATCGTCGCCTCTTCTTCTTCGTTGGAGGCGTATTTAAAGGTCACAAATTCCGGCTTCCCCTCTTCATTGAAGACGGTCTCTGGGAGGTAGTCTTGAGTCCAATAAGACTTTGCTGGAGCGGGCAGGATGATCTTGTTCTTTTTAATCTCTAGTTTTGCGCCCTTTTGATCATCCAGCAGAATGACTTTCACATCCGCCGGAAGATGATGAATGATTTCAGACTGAGCCGCAGAGGATCCAGGCCAGCGCTTCCTCAGGATCACGTATCCCACAGGGTCTAGGTCTGTGGCGGGCCTTGCTACAAGCTGCTCTGTGCAAGCACCTCCTTGGGCTGAGGCGGCGAAGTTTTGAAAACCCACCACCAAAGCCAGAAGGAGAACTAAATATATTTCACGACTGGCCAACAATCGAACGGCACGAGGCTGGTTTTTGCATGTTGAGGAAGATTGAGAATGCATTGCCTGCTTTCTAGAGCAAAAGGGGAGCCAAGACTGAAGAACCAAGAGCAAACAGAGCCTTATCCTTTCACCACCAGATTGTTTCAAACCGCAGAGGCTAAATTTGATTTTGATTTCAAATCAGCTCTTTTTTTTAGAGATCGGGTCGTCTGGAAGCATCTTAGAAAGAAGGCCCATTAAGCCAAGTTTTCGGTCCAATAGGCTTGAAGAGCCAATATTTTGCCCCTCCTTTGAGAATTTATGCTATATTTACAGCGTTTCCGATTATGGGGGCGACATGGCTTCGACGTGGGTCGTGAAGCTTTGGGAGCATGCAGGGGCGCACGAGGTCCTCTATAAAAACGTGCAAACTTATAATTGATAACAATCAATTACTAGCTGCTTAATTAGTTTTAACAGCCACGGATCCGGTGCCGCGATGACGGGCCCGAGGAAGTGTCACTTTAGTCATCTCGTTTGTTTGCTGTTTTCTCCAGGGCAAACAAATTAAACTTTCTGGGGGACGGGGTGATTGAAGTTTGTTCTTCGACGTCTATCACCCTTCGATAAAAGATGAACTAAGCATGTAGCGCCCAAATGTGAATCACTTGCGGACGCGGGTTCGATTCCCGCCGCCTCCACCAATTGAACGTTTTAATTCAATGAAATCATAGGTTTAGGGAGCTGGACGGGGTCCAAAATGACCCCCCTGGACCCATGTTTCTCTAAGGCTCAGGGGCAACCCAGCCGATAAAGGAGATAACTATGGGCTATAGAATTAAGGCGTTGCCAAACAAAAAATCAGAACCCAATTACAAGATTCAGTATCGATCTTATGTTGGTGGACAACGCAAAGACACTGATATCAAAAGACGTAAGTGGTATGAACATGGTTTCAACGTCGATATGACTTTTGAAGAAGCCAAAGAACGTGCAAAGCGACTCAACGCCCAAGCAAAGCTAAAACGAGAACAAGAAGCACGAGTCAAAATCGATAAACGATTTGAGAAAGAAGACGACATTAAGTGTGCTTTCCTTCCTCCCATTCTGGTTGAGGAGTTTGAATCTAAAGTTCTATTCCGTGGAGTCTACGGAGACCCTGAGAGAATTAAGCGATCCAAAACAATGAGTCACTGGCGAGCGGCCAAGAGAGTGATCCGAGCCGTACAACTTGATCCTTCCAATTATGAAGACGAGTACATGGCTTTTTACGATTACTTTCAACAACACGAATGGTCGATCTCTTATGTAGAGAAAGTTTTAAAGCTTTTGAATAGATGGGGATTCTATTGTTCTAAGAAGCAAAACAAAGCCTTTCTTCCTATGTCTGCTCCACGAGGTAGAGATCGTCAAAGAATTGCTGATGCTTATTATGACTCAGAGAAGACTAAGAAAGAGTCGGCCCCGTTGTCCCCCGATCAATTGGAAAAGGCCAAGAGTTTATTCATGGAAGAAAACTACAATTGGCTATTGATTTCTATTTGGTTCGGTCTTAGACCAATTGAGATCGACAATTTAAAATCACCACAGGGGAAACTATGGGATCTTGTAGAAGAATCTGGATACATGGTTCTGAAGGTCTACCAGTCAAAACTCTCAAATCTTGATCGAGATAAAAGGTGGAAATATGTTCCGTGTCTTTTTCCTGAACAAGAAAATCTTCTTGAGCTAATTCAAGAAGGAAATTTTAAGAGACCCCTATCAAAGACAATTAAGAAGCATATTAACGAAGACACGACTTGTTATGGAGGTCGAAAAGGTTTCACGAATCTGATGCTTGATAGAGGTGTCCCTCTTGAAGCGGTCTCCTCCTATCTTGGCCACCAGTCCATTGATCGTACATGGATTACTTACCGAGATAAGAATAAAGTTTTATTACCAATTGATGAAAAGAAAGTCGTAAAGCTAAAAAAAACAGGAACATAAAAGATGAGCAACAAAGATAAAAAGAAGATGACTATCAATGAAAAGTACTTAGAGGCTTTAAAAACACTGGACGGATGGGTGACTATTTCTGAATGGGCCCAGAAGTTTGCAGATATGTATCCTGATCAACTTGCTAAAGCAGAGAAGCAAGCAGCCGGGCAAAAAAATGAAACCACTGGATTAAGGGAAATAGCAGCTAGGATAAGTTCACAGACCTCAAGAAATGGATTTGGTGGACAAGTTGAAGAGGATAGATCAGAGCGCCCTAGAAGAGTAAGGTTTCTCAATGAAGTTGAAGCTAAAATTCAAGAAGAGCGTGAGATTGAAGAAGATATTGAGCCAATCACTCGAAGACAAAAGGAGAAGACACAATTCGATGCATTGTCAGTAAAAGAGAAATATAGAATTACAGAGCTGCAAGATATTATTTCACAGTTTAATAAATTCTTTGGGACTGACTTTGAATTAGAACATGCCCAGGCTTTGCTCAATAGGACTGAGCCTGGTGATCATCATCCTGACAATGTGCAAATACTTCTTAGATCACACAATAGGACAAAGAATAGCAACAATTGGCAGAGATTTTCCATTGAAGAACAGGTTGAATATATATCTTCAGTAGTTAATATCCAAAAAATAATAGCAAAGAAAATGAATTTAGATATTCAAGATGACATTTTAGATTTACTTTTAGAGAGAACTCGAAAAGTTTTTTCCTAGCCCGTCTTTGACTAGCATTTAATGCCAAGTTTTTGGAAAGAACCTTTATCTTTTTTGCTCGGAGCTTTTTCATTTCTGGAGGCCCAAAGTTTAATGAGGGACTCTACTTCACTTTTTGAAAGAACTTTGCACTCAAGCGCCTCAATTACAATTTGTTCAGCGGTCCAAACTTCGATTTCAAGTATTTCGGCTATTTCAGCCATAGGACCATCATTAGTAATTAAGGACATCCCATGAACCATAGCCGAGGAAATTTTCTCTATATCGGCATTGCCAATTGCTTTCTCGATCTCGTCTGCGGTCAACCGTATGGTTTTTTCATTTATTGATTTTAGCGTGCCAGAAACTCGAATACCACTTGTAGATTTAACTTCATTAAGAGTTGAAAGTTCGTTTTTGTATTTTTCCTTTTTTGTCTTGTGCCACTTGCGTGTTTCGTTAAAAACAACCGGATGGACAACGAGATCGCCTATTTGAAGCGCCTTAGATGCGAATAGCTTATCTCCGGCTGCCAAGAGCTTCATAAGCGAACATGTATCTGTTAGTAATCTTACTTTTCGTTTTGACTTTTCCAATGGGAAGACAGCTCCTCTGCTGTTGCGGAATCGACGTTGAGTAATTCAGCTGCCCTACCAATAGATATTTTATCTAAAATAAGCGCATTTTTTACTACTGTTTGTAATTTAAAGAACTTTCGTCTATCTGGATCAGCCAAGGAGGCGATCATGAAGTCAAAAGGGTCTTCTTCTACATCTTGAATAATATCAATAATACGAGTTCTACTTTTTTCCGTTTTATGATGGACGGCAAATAGATATCTTTCTACATTTTTTGAAATAATCTTATTTTCTTTTAATGCGAGGACTACGCCGAGATATGCAGCCCCTAAGGTGTTTGCAACTTCTCTCACCAGCAAGGGAGTCCTTTGTATTGGGCCAGAAAAGGCGGTTTCCAAAACACCTTTGTTCTTTATAAAATAGGTGTCGGGCGTAATGGTTTGTTTGGCAGTAGAGTCACAGAACTTTTCATATTGTAATAGATGTTCATTATGCTCCGAAAAAATATGACATGCTTCATGTATAATTCTAGAGAGCGTATCTTCTACAGCTTCATACGCATTTACAAAAATAACTGATTTTCTTCCCTTTCTTATAGATGCGGCCCGTGCCTTTTTATTAACAAATTCTTCTCCAAAGTCATAAAAGACTACATGTATATCTAAGTTCTCTAAGGATTGAATCACGCTTCCTAATGTCAGCTGTTCTCTAGATAGTTTTAGTTCTCGTAGAATATACTCTGATGTCACAGATGGATCATCTGATTCAATTCGCACAAATCCTTTGGGGGTATTTAGAGAAGTGCTTTCATGAAGTAAGAAAAAATCTTTAGCTACGGATAAAACTTTTTGTTCTATTTCATCTTCCGCAGCTTTATTTCTTTCGATTTTAAAAAGAGGAACCAAAGAGTCGGAACGCTTCATTGTTATTGCATCGAACTCTTCGTTACTGATTTTTAACTCACGTGCAATGTCTGCCAATTTTCGTGGAGGAATTCGATCTTTTTGAAACCAGCCATTAACTGCTTGTCGAGAGACACCTAATAGGGCCTCTAGAGAGGCTATACTTCTCCCTCGATCCGCCAAAGCCTTGCGAAGCTGGTTTGTTTGTATGGGTATCATTGTTGTTGGTCTCGCCATAGTCTCTCCATTATTAGGGCATAGTAGCCCTAATATATTTATCGGCTATAGCGCCAACTTTGTAAAGCAAATAATAAAAATAGTCACTCATTTAATTTACGTAAATTACCAATAATTTCAATAACTTAATTCGATAAGACATAAAAAATAGGCAAAAATTTGACTTTTGCTTTACAGATGATTTAAGATTTAAGTGAGGCCAGGGATCGGCCCTGGTAAAAAATAACCCGCTCAGCAATCACCAAGCGGGGCCAACTTTGCCAATGGATGGCGTGTTAATTTGTTGTGTAGTTACTCAAATTCTCCACGTCCTCCTTGGGATAGTCAAGCTCTGTGGAATTGGCGGCTTGGGCACAACATTAGGAGGACACCATGAGTGTCGAGAACCATTCTGAACCTCAAAACAATAACGAAGAAGTCTACGATTTGGAGCATTGTTCCAAGCACGGACTTCATATTCCAAAGGGCGCTCGCCTTTTCCGAATCAGAATTGATAAGGAAAATTATGTGGTGAATGTTCTGGAAATGACGGGAAAAGAGCTGTTAAAGCTGGCGGGTAAAACTCCTGTTGAAGAGTATGGTCTTTACCAAAAAATTCATGGGGGCAAAAGGGTGCGAATTGGATTGGATGAGACTGTAGATTTCACAAGTCCCGGAATTGAAAAGTTCAATACTCTCCCTCTAGATCAAAATGAAGGAAAGGGTGGCACAGAAGTGTGTCGCCGCCAATTTTGTTTACCCGAGTCAGATGTAGAATACTTAGATTCTTTAGACTTAAAGTGGGAATCTGTAGTTGAAGGCAATGTTAAGAGAGTCGTTATCTATGATTATCCGATCATTGATGGTTACAATGTTTCTAAGGTGAATCTCTATATTAAAATTGATGGAGGGTATTCAGACACTCAGATAGACATGGTGTACTTCTTTCCTCATCTAGAAAGAACAAGCGGAGCTCCAATAAAGGCAATAGCAAAGGAGCATTTTGATGGAAAGAGTTGGCAGCGATGGTCTCGCCATCGTTCAAAGAAGAATCCATGGCGACCGGGTGTAGATGACATATCAACTCATATGGGCCTGGTTGACGAATGGTTAAAGTCTGAGCTTAAAAAGGGTTAAGTCATGTTAAATGTATTTGTACTTACCGAAAAGCAACATGAGATTTTAAAAAGTCACCTTTTCCCTAAGGATGGGAAAGAGGCACTATCAATACTTTTATGTGGCAATAGTTCCATTGAAAATAGAAACAAATTTACCGTTCATAAAATATTTAACATACCTTACGAAGATTGTGAGTTGAGGAGTAAGGGGGCAGTTTTGTGGCAAACAAAACTCTTGGAGCCTCTTTTAGAAGAGGCGGACAAAAAGGGGTTGAGTATATTTAAAATTCACAGCCACCCTACGGGATATAGGGATTTCTCAATTGCTGACAATAGTTCAGATCAAAAACTATTTCCTTCGTTGTACGGATGGATAGATCACAATATTTTACATGGAAGTCTATTGATGTTTCCTTGTGGAGAGATCAAGGGTCGGATTGTCCACGCCGACGGTACATTCTCAGATATAAATATGATTACAAAAGTTGGGGACAATATCAAATTTTGGCTAAGCAAAGAAAATGAAGAGGATATTCCAGCCGAGGCGATGACCAGAAATATTCAAGCTTTTGGCAGGGGTACCTATAATATATTGAAAAACTTAAAAGTTGGAATAGTCGGATATTCTGGGACAGGAAGCCCAACTTTTGAACAATTACTACGGTTAGGGGTCGGCGAAATCTTTGTGGCGGATGGAGACATAGTTGAAAAGAAGAATTTAAATAGAATTCTTAACTCCACTATGAAGGACGTTGAAAACAAGCTTCCAAAAGTAGAAGTTGCAAGAAGAATCAGTAAGGCCATTGGTGTAAATACTAAAGTTAAAACATTCCATGGGAACATTTGGTCTAGAGAGGCAATTAATGAGTTAGGAAATTGCGATATTTTATTCGGGTGTATGGACTCTGTGGACGGGAGACATTTAGTAAATCGAATCTCCACGTTTTACCTTGCACCATATTTTGATGTAGGGGTTAAACTAGTTGCAGATGGTCAAGGGGGGATTGGAGAAGTTTGTGGGTCATCAGATTATTTGCAGCCAGGATTATCAAGTTTACTATCTCGCAACAGGTACAGTCAGGAAAAGCTTCGATCTGCAATTCTGAAACGAGAAGATCCTGAGCAGTACAAAGAATTATTGGCTGAAAAATATATTGAGGGTGGCCAGGAGGAGAGTCCAGCGGTCATAAGCGTAAATATGCTATTTTCATCTTTGGCAGTTAATGATTTTTTAGCACGAATTCATCCATATCGACATGAACAAAATAAAAACTATGCTCAAATGGTTTTAAGTTTAGCGATGCAAGAACTTCTTCCTTTAGCGGAAGAAGATTTCTCGTCTTATGAACCTTGGGTAAAATATATTGGACGGGCGGATATGTTGCCCTTACTTGATATGCCAGATTTTGGAGGAGCTAATGTTTGAAAAGATTTACAATTGGTTTCTCAACTTATTTGGTGTCAATCTATTCCGAGGTCAAATGATTTCTGAGGAGCCTACTCAACTCAAAAAAAGAAAAATGTATATAGTTTTTGATGATGATGAGCCTTGGTATGTGTGCTTTAAATGCCCATGTGGTTGTGGAGAGGCCATTAGGTTAAGTACGGTCAAGGAAGATCGGCCGAGATGGTCCTTTGAGTTACACCGAGACAATACAATCACTCTTGCCCCCTCTATTTGGAGAAATAAAGGCTGCAAGAGCCATTTTTTTATCAAAAGGGGCAAAGTTGTCCCTTGTCATGAGCCATCGATATGAAATCATTCTAATTTTAAAATGGGTCCATATTTTTTTAAAACGGGATACAGCCAGGTCAAATTCAAGGTCTCTATTTTGTGAAGGGTGAAGCCATTTATTTTTAAAATCTTCGGAGAGTGTATCCTCAAAAATTAATAGGTATTTATCTGCTATGTAACAGAGCTTTAGACACTTCGTCCCTTTAGTATATGTTTTAAGTTCAGCTGGAAGTCCTGGAGCCAGCCCCAAGCGATGCAATGGAGCTATCAGATAATTTATAGCTTTATTGAGGTATGGCATAGATATCACCCTTTCATTTGTTTGGAGTTACTGGCTGTCTAGATAGATATTCAATCAGCTTTATCTTTTTCATCCTCTTCCAAGGATCTTCTAATTTTCTCTTCCCTGGCCTTAATCATTTCTTGAGTGAGGATGGGATGGGAGTCTATATAGTCTCTCATTTGCTTAGCATCCTGAAATCCAGCTTTTTTCGCTGCCATGTCGCTACGACAAGGCTTTGTATGTTGATTTAGGTCGATACGGTCCATGTGAGTCGCAATAGACCCATTAAAGTAATCATTGATGTTTTCTTTCCATTTCAACTTTTCATCATCTGTCTTATTTGTTCTATCGATTCGATTGAATGCTTCGACAGTAAGTTTTTCGATTTCAATGTTTAATCTGCCTTCCTCTATTCCCTCTTTCGATATAATTTTTATCAATTCATCTATAGACTTACTGTCTAACCATTTAGGATTTTGAGACTTGTAAGTGAAGATTATTTTATCAAATTTATCCATGCTTTTTCGTCTTAGATTATTTTGAGGAAATGCTGGAGTGTTGAATGGCTGAGGTTGACCTGGAAGAATGCTTTGAGGAGCTGAACTCACTTGTGAGCTTGAAATGGATATCTGTGGTGATGATGCTGTTTGAGTTAAGATATTCTGATGTATGTCATATATCTTTGTTGCTTGCCCATTTATAGGTTTGGAGAATCCTGCGTCCACCAACACTTGTTTCTTTCTTAGAGAGAGAAGTGCCTTGGTAACCTGATCCCTTCTTAAGCCTGTTCTGGAAGCAATCACTGATGCAGGGGGATTAAAACTCTTGCTGTCCTGTATCCAGTTTAAAATAACCCTAAATTCAGTTTGAGTTAATTTGAGAGTTGATAGACAGGCTAATATTTGTCCTGTTTGCTTTGGGTATTTCATATTTATCTCCTAATAAAAAATTTTAAAACTTGTGGTGCCATGTGAATTATTAGGAGGTGCTCAGGAAAAAGTTATTATTTTTATTTATTAGGACTGTTGTCCTAAAAATTAAAATAAACCTCTTCCTTCACACCTCCTTCCACTGTTTAGTTTTGTATGGTTATCTATAGTTAGTGTGTGCCTACAAACACATCCTTAGTGTTTATACGAACACATCTAATGTGCTTGTTGAGACACATCATCATTCATGAATCTGCATCAAATCTCTGTGCGAATTTCATTGATTTACACCATGGGCAGTCGTGATAAATGCAGCAAAATTTTGTTATAACGCAAATATATTCTTTTGAGTCTCTATCGTAAATTCGCACAACCTTATTTTCCTGATTTACTTTTTTTCGGACATCAACCTTTGCAAGCTCACGTTCACTCCCTTTCTTGAAATATTTGTTTCCGACAGTAGGTCTAGTATTATCAAAATCATTTAACTTCCCGAGGCCGAAAAGTTCTCCATTTTCCAGATCCTTTAGCTCTTTCTTATGCAGCTCTCGCAGTCTTGTTACTGTCTCTGAGCAATGTAATGAATCGGACATTTTTACCTCCTTAGGTAATTGTTGGTAGTCCAGCCTCAATGACTGGGAGTTTTAATTTTTAGTTGAATCGAGCAGGTCATTTTTTTGTATGATTTTGCGATTTGAGTAATTATTAATCCGCCAGCCTCGACATTTGCGAGTAGGACATTTTCTAACTTGACCGCCCCGAGCAAGGAACTGCTCAAGGGATTCAGCTGTCAGTTGGCTTGATTTCTTCATAAACTTCCCCTTTTAAAAATTTTTAATTTTAAAAAGAGTCGTTTTTGTTGAAGTTAGATTGAAGTTCGAGAGATCGCGTATGTTTTGTTTGAAGCGAAGCAGTGTCTCAAATTGAGAAAGTAGATGACGCTGAAGTCATCATAATGATTATTTTGTTAACTTCAGCGTCTACCAAAGTATTGGGGAACAATATCTAAATTTTCTTTAGTAGTTGACGTAGTCTCTCAGAACATCAATCAAAAAGTCTGCACTTTCAGGAATAAATAGAGGGGAGTGAGAAACGATAACATATTGTGGCTCTAAATCTAGATTGAATTCACTTGGTAAATACTGTTGAAAACTTACCTTGGGTTCATCGGTTTGGCGGTCACCATAGGGATTATCTCTATGCATAACATCGTAAATCTCATTTGGCTGGAAAGGGTAAAGGTGTATTAAAGACATATCAGGTCTATTTGGGAAATAATAAGGAAAAAGATCCCCGCCGGCATACTCCGGTTTAATGAGGCTATATTTTTCAAGCCAACGACAGGCCAAAGAAAAAGCTACCCAATTTCCTTCATGTAAATGCTTCTTTACAACGTCATGTCGAGGTCTCAATTCAATATTTTGGTGTATCAAATCTGTTAATATCTGTGTCCAGGCTCCTCCTCCTAAGC
>Ga0100403_1001566_pt1 | contig 20199 bp, 19 predicted proteins | sample CryGeymet201501t_FD_83663 | JGI IMG/M metagenome (GOLD analysis project Ga0100403, IMG submission 83663) | Groundwater microbial communities from Crystal Geyser aquifers in Utah, USA - Crystal Geyser metaG 2015-01t | ecosystem: Environmental > Aquatic > Deep subsurface > Groundwater | place...
CTGGTCGCCTGCGTGCCGCCAATAGCCAGGTCACATGTGCCCCCATCCATGCTGACAGTCACGGTATCGTCGTAGTCGATGACATCTGTGCTCAGCGTCAGGGTCACGTCCGTACCGGACGCTGAAGCCGCCGACAGGGTTTTACTGACCCCGCCGATCTTGACCGTCCAGCCGGTAGTGACCGCTGTCATTACCGCGGTAGCACCATACCCCAGCACGACTCGCGTGCCGTCCGTACTGGTGGCGATACTAGAAGGTAGTGTCAGGTCGGCAGGGGTAGATACGCCCAGCGAAGGACTAAGCGACGGAGATAGTGATAGCCCGATTCTCATAGCCCTTGCGTCACAACCACAGTCTGCGTATCGGCTGCGAAAGCGTTCTCCAGCGCGTAGTGGGTAGCGTCAGACGGAACACCCAGCAGGATTGCACCTGGACCGTCAGCAGGCGCATGAAGATAAACCCCGGTCGTAGCCCTGTTCGTCGAGTGAGTCAGATTGGCTTCAGCGTCGAGTTCAGAGGTACCAAAAGCGATACGCACCGCCTCGGTCGCCGCCCCGGTATTGACCACGTAAAGACGACCCTGGCCGAGACTGACGGCGGCGTCCAGCGCAAAGCCCTGTGCCGTGCCATTCATTACCCGGTCAGCGTCATAGGCCACCGGACGGAAGCCGTCAGAGGCACGGAGCGCCTCACTATCCACCGCCACCGACACCCCTACAGGTGCCTTCGTTACCGCGTCATACCCCGATATTTTAATGTGCTTCGTCATGATTTAACCCTGCCCTGTCCAGAATGGTGTTGTGCGCGCGATCCAGCCTTTGCGGTACACGATGTGCGGCGCGGTTCTCGCCTTGTTCAGCGGGTCTGATTGTGAACCGCCGAGGTATTTCTGCTCCCACCATCGCCGCGGTGAGATATTCCCGCCTGATGGTCCGCGGAATTCGTGCAGGAAACTCGCAACTTGTTTGCGGGTCCAGCCGAGCGATTGGATCGTCAGCCAGCACTTGTACTCGCCGTCGACGTTCCCGGCCGTGCCCGCCTTGATCTTCTCGTCAACAATGATCCATTCACCGCCCGGGATGTGGACCTGTAGTGCTACGGATTCCAGCCCATCGCCTGCGGTCGAATGGAAGTCATTGCGCTGTACCGCGTTGTAGTCGTAGTAGTAACCGCTGCTCGACCGGTTGCCACGAGCAGGCCATGCGTCGGCGGAGTCGATGGTGAAATACACGCTCATCGACACGACGCCAGCAAAGCCACCGGAGACACCCGGAACCGGCGGACCGCTCGCTCCGTGTGACATTTCGAGTTGTGTGCCGTCACCGATGCTCGCCAATTTCAGGCTCTTGATGTCGTCGTTGTTCGGGTGCAAGTAAAACGACCAGCGTCGGTAGATCGTTTCAGGTCCATTGCTGTCGTAGGCCGCGCCCGTGCCAAGGTCGAAGATGCAGTTGAACGAGCCGCCGCCGTTGCCGATCTCGTGACGGCACTGCATAACCTTTTCGGTGCCGCCCGCCGGGTCTAGTACAATTGTCGTGCCGCTCACATTTGGCGTGTGATTCTCGTACCCAAGTTTGTTGACCGGAAAATCAGACATCGCCTGTGCGACGGTGTACGCGCCGACTGATCGATGATTGAAATTGTCGAGCTGGAACAGCGTGTCGCCCGAGGCGGCTGCCGGTTGCGTCTGGTACGTCCAGCCGCCGGTTGAGTCGTAGTACTTCACCACGCCGTCCGCGTTATCACGCACGTAGCATTTCAGGACCGGCACCACTGTCACGTTGTTGCTCAGTGTGTCGGTGACGGTAATCGACACCTGGCTGCCGGCGATTGTGGGGTTGCCAGTCGCCACGACGTTGGCGGATACCGTGATGTAAAATTCTTCGATGAGCGTCACGACGCCATTGAACACCGCAGAAATCTGAACGTTCTGCCCGGTTGCACCGGTGGTCGAGCCATTGTCAGGAGACAACGTGGTCGCGGCGATGGTCTGCGGCGGCTTCGGTGGGATAGCGCCACTAGGAGCGTAGGGATTCGCTTCTGAACCGGCGCCTGTGTTCAGCGCGCTCTGTGTCACGCCATAATAATCGTCGGTGCTGTTCCCGCGGCCGGTCGTCGCGTCGTTGGGGTCGTAGGTCGTGCCCGGGCCGTTCGCGTTGCCAGCGGTCGGCGCGATGACGATGCGGTCGACCTTCGACTGGTAGTCCTGCACGATCAGCTGGAAATTGTTCAGCCCAGCCGACAAAACGGTCAGCGTGCGGGCCGTGCCGTCCTGTTTCCAGCGGGTCCACTCGTAGTGTGACCCCTGCGCGGTGGTGTCCAGTGCGTCAGTTGGTGCGTTGGCCGTGTCATACCTGTTGCTGTGGAATCCAAGCAGCGTCGAGACGCCGCCGTCGTTAAAGTCCCCGTGCACCGTGTCATGGAACGTGCCTTGCCGCCACATCCGTAGCCAGACATCATGATCACCCGTGATCGCAAAGTTTATCGGTATGTCAGCATCTGGTGCGGCTGCATCCCGAGTCGTCGCCGAGCCAAGGCCAGGCCAGCAGGCAGAGGACGGCTGCAGCGTGTTGCCGGAGGCTGCCCGCCCATCAGGAACCACGTTCCACGTCTGTGTGGGGTCCGTGCCAGGGTTGCGGGTCACACCGGCGTCGGACAGGTCTACAACAGCAATTTTCGCCGCGTCAGTCGACTGTGCGTAGCCTGAGACACCCGTCGCCGAGCTGGTGACATTGACCAATGCCGATGGCGTACTGCCGACCGCGCCGCCCGTGGATTCTGACCCGGAATCGATCTCGATCTGAAACGCACCGTCGTAGCGGCCGGCGCGGTTGACCAGTCGGATGTCTTGAGTCTTGTTCGCGTCGTCGGTGGTGCCCCAGCTGATCGTGGTGCCGGTAATTTTCTCGTATGCAATCCCGGCGCCTTTGAAAAACAGCTGCGTAACAGCACCGGTCGCTGTGAGCGCAATCGGCGTGCCAACAGCGGCGCACGTGGCGAAATCGAGGTAGAACGTATAAGCGCCTGCGCCCAAGCTGTGCGCAAAGTATGTCTCGCCGTGTGTCAGGCCGATGGCTGCCGTCTTGCCATCGGTGCCGTAGGTGACTTCCTGACAATCCGGCCAGGCGGGGTCGACGGAGAACGTGATTTTATCGGCCGTCGCGTCAACGTCTGTCGCGGTGTTGAACTCCGACACCTCGCCACCCAGGAACTCGTAGCCATCTCGCGTGATCCGGTCCCGGGTCGATACGTCCACAGTCAATGCCACGGTACCCTGCCGCCCGCTGCGGGAGAAGGTCGCGGTCGCTTTATAATCGGATTCCAGCGCAGTGATGACGCTGGCGGTCAGATTGGCCGTCCCGGCGTTCAGGGTGGATTCTGTGGTAAATCCAATCTGCTGCGGCGCCGATCCGTTGCCGGCCACGTCGAAGTGAATCACGGTCCAGCCGTACAGGTCGCCGGGGATAAGCCCTGAAAACACGTCGCCAGATGAAATGATCTCGTACAGCAGCTGGTCGGCCTGACCGTGCGAGTCACTTGAGCCGTTGTAGACGTTGGTGTGCGAGTAGCCGGTCCCAGCGTCGGACGGGGTCGGGAATGTAAGCTTGACCTGCGTGTTCGGATCAGACACTGACGCCTGGTCGACGGTCACAGTGCCGCCGACCGGTCCCTTGGTGTCGCGAGCAATGACGACGATACCCTCAACGGTGCCGCCGTCAGACTGGGATGGAATAGGCGTTACGAAAGACCAATCCGCGCCGTCATAGATCCATAGATACAGTGTGTGGGACAGATAGTCGGGCAGCGTGTAGGTGCCAGGGATTGCCCCGGTAACTCCGTCCGTGGAGAGCGTCGGCGCCGTATCGTCGTCAATGGCAATGGAGTGTCGTGTATAGCCCGACAGCACAGCGCCGGTACTGATCTGCACTACCAGGCTATCATCTGCGGGTATGGATGCCGACCACGTACCGGAATCCAATGCGAGCGACGAAAGCCCTAGAATTTTTGGCAGCTGCGTCTTGACGTTGATTCCGGCATCACTCAGCACGCCGTTATCGTCGCGTACCGCTGTGATGTAATAATCAGCCCCTGTCTCATCGGCTGCTGTAGCATCTAGATCGTGTAACGACTTACTGTCTCTGTTAGGCATTTACCATATCCCCTTGAACCATATGTCCCACTTTCCAGCCGTCATAATCTGTTGCAGTGCAGTATCTTTCCGGTCGATGTAATAGCCACGTGACGAGTGAATAAGATTTATGTCGTTAGAGGTTTCACTGGTGGTATGCATGGTCAGTCCGTTTGTGCTCGGGCCTGATCCAGAGTCGTTTTCGCTGTTGTTGGATACCGACAGGATGACAACGTTGCCGACGGAATATGATCCATCAGCCGAGATACAGGTCGCGTAGAATGTCAGGGCAAATGGTAATTTCCCCTTTCCGTGATTCCACGTCATAGCAGAGCCTGCCGCAACGAGCGTCGTTTTACTCGACGTTACCGCAATCGTTGTCGCAGCCGTGCCTATGCCCAGGTTGGCCCGTGCTCCAGAAGCTGTAGACGCCCCAGTTCCACCGTTTGCAATCGACAGATCTTCACCAGACCAGCGGGTGTTATTGATTGAGTTGAGTGCGGCCAGCGCCCCTGCGTCCGATATAGTTGAAAGCAGCTGTGTTCCTGTGTGATTAGCGCGGGCAAGAATCGACGACTTCTCGCTGCCGTCCAGTAGATCAGCATCCAAGCCAGACGCCGCACCATCGTTTCCCGAGTGCCAGACAGTAGACCCGGCCGCTATCTCTGCCAGGATGGCTTTAAGAAGCAGTACGGTCGCGTCCAATTCTTGCCGAGCCAACAAAGGACTGTCGGTATCTGAATCAAGATGCGCGTTCGTTAATGTGTCATTCGGCCATGCCATACTCAGATGCCCTTTATCACAGCGTCAATAGTTGCGTCCGCCAGCGTGTCGCTGCCGTTGTAGATTTTTATGCGAGGTCCAGTCGTAGCGTTCTTGTCGATCAGCACCCACGACCAGCCAGCACCCACGTTCTGTAGTGCAATCTGCACGGTGGTGATGATGTTGTAGGCTTTGGTGATAGGCAGCCGAAGATCTCCTGCCGGAAAACTAACCGTAGAGGTGTCCAAGTCCTGCACTTCTTCCTCGATGGTCTTAGCCGACAGAATCCACGACAGCGCCTTGATGCCCGACACCACTGGACTGGCTACAGCCACACGGATCTTTATGTACCGCGCTGTAACGATTCCTCCGACCGCCGCGAACGCGCTATACGTCGATCCGTCCGATGAGTGGCTTTCCTCAATCGTGACCGCCCCGGAATCGACCGATACCGTCACCAGCGGCTCAAAAGGCACGATGGCGCCGATATCGTAGACTGCCGACTGATAGCTCATGGACCCCACCGGGGTCATGTTCCAGCTTGTCCATCCGTCCCATGTCGCGGGCAGATCGCTCCATGTATCCGTGCCGTCCGGGGTGAGGTAGCCGGTCGCGGCGTCTACGCTGGATGCTGTTTTTGTCCCGAGAAAACCGGTGCGGTATTCGTCGTACTGAACCAGAGCATTGCCGATACGCGGATCGCCCAGGGTGCTGCTGATGTAAACCGCGTTGGTAGATTCCCGCCCCCCCGTATCGACGGCTTTTATCGCCAGCTGATAATCGCCTGCCGCGAGTTGGTTGGATTCCCACGGTGAGTGAGTAACAAGCCCGTCAGCCGCACTACTCCTGATTGTCGGGCCGTCCAATATGTCGGCCATGTTCGTGTCGTAGTCGGCGCCGGACGAGCCGATGCGCCACTTGATGCGGAACCCGGTAATGTCCGGCGGCGGATTGGTGATGGTCCACGAAAACTGACGTGTCCCGTCCGGTTCGCGGAGAACACGCAGCAGTTCAACGTCAGGCGGCGGACTCGTCTTACCGACCACCGTGTGAGTGACGATGTCCGACCATTCGCCCACCGTCCGGTCGATGAATCGATACCGTGCCCGGATCTTGTAGCCGACCGTTTCCGTCACCTCGTAGATCGACGCCGATAGCGTGTCGCCCGGGAGTAACGCTATAACCGACCAATCCGGCGTGGTTGACGGTCGGTATTGGACTTCGATGTTCTCGACCGAACTGCGGTTATTCAAGAAACCGAACGAAACAAGGATTCGGACCTGAAGCGTGCCGTCCTGCCCTCGCACCAACACCGACTCGTCACTGATGGCTTTGTCGATCACCGGCACCACGGCGCCAGGTGGCTGCGTGATGTATGTGCTGTACGGTGGTATGACCCCAGTGTCTGCGGTATAGATCGCCTCATTGTATGAATACGCCGTGATCGTCGCCGACAGGTCTTCGCCCGGGGTAATCGCATCCACGATCATCGGCATGCTTTCAAGCCCTGCCTCCCCGAACAGGGCCAGATCGCCGGCCGAAGGCGCGGAAGCAAGCGCGATCGGTGTCGTGAAAGTCAGCGTGGTATTTTCACCCGCCACCGTATTCACGGCGTGCAGGTTACTCGTGCCGTCACTGTACCGAATCCGTACCGAGTAGCTGGACCCGGACGCCATCGGCATGGCTTCATCCAGGTCGATGGATGTCGCGTTCGTTCCATCGTCAGTGACTGCTGTGATCCGAGAGGCACCAAGCCCAACCAGGATGGTGTCGTGGCTGAACTGAATCCGGTCGCCCTGAGTAATGGCGATCTGCTCGATGTCCGCCTGAAAGCTGAATATTTCCGGCCTCAGTCTCGCAACGGCGATGTGGTAGCGGCCTCCCTTCCAGACCTGGTCTTCGTCCGTGACGCCGGGCAGCTCCATTGTTTCGAAACGGGTAGCGTTGGTTTCGTCGTACCCGTCGTCGTAGACGATCCGCTCGTCGTTGGCCCAGCCCTGCGCCTCGTTCAGGTAGCGAATCCTGAACGCGTGCGGCATGTTGAGATAGGCTTTGCGCCCTGTGAACCCCCAGCTATTGCGCGGACTGAAGTGCTGGCGCGGCGTGCTCTGCTGTAAATCCCTAACCACCGACCACAGGCCGTTGATGTGCCTTGGCCGTCCACGCCCCGCTGCTGCTACATCGCGCAGGGTGTCCCATACGGTAGACGTGAAGTCGCGAACCATGTCGAACTTGCGGCCAGCTGCTTTACATTCACCGTGCCATGCCTCGATTTCCGTAAGATCCAGGCGGCTGCTGATCGATGGATCTTGTAGCTGGTACCCACCGCCAATCATGCCGACCGGCGTACCGTCCAGCAGAGATACCGCAGCCTGAGGTCGTAACGGCAAAGCGTTGCCAGGTCCCTCAAGGACCGTCCTGAACAGGCTAGCTGGATTGGCTGTTTCACGCGTAACCCACCGATCCAGGCTGCTATCGTAATCGGGCAGGATGCTGCTGGCCACGACGTTGAAGGTCCTCACCACGCCGCTTAGCTGGTCGGTCGCTTTGATCCTCATCGCAATCAATGCGGCATCAGGATGCATCACCGGATTGGTATTTGTTATCGACCGGAACGCAGACAGAAACACGTCGTCCTGATACGTCTGGTCCGTGCCATTGCTCGTCAAGTCGGCGGTCGTGCGCGTTATCCTGACGGTGTATTGATCGCGCGCCGGGAACCTGAACCTGAACCCCTTGCGGATCGTCTCGGGGCTCTTGGCGGACGCGTCCACCGTGCCGATCTTCGTGTACGAACCACCGGAGGCCAGCTTGTATTCAATGGTGACGATAACACCGACACTTCTGGTATCGCCCGATTTGTCGATTCTCAGCAAGCCGTTGGGATAGGTCAGGTCCAGCGAGAATTCATCAGTCCCCGTGCTGGTCGTCTGCTCGACAGGGCTTGACGGGCCGAGCAGTTTCTGACTCGGTTGAACTTCATCCACGGCACTCGGGAACAGGGTGATAGCTGTTACTGCGTTACCGGCCTGGTCAAGGTCACTGGTCCCGCCACACAGAATCTGGTATTCGACCCCGTCGAACTCGGACAGCGCCGTTTCGCCGAGTTTCAGGTTCGTTATCTGTAGATCTTTGTGCCCGACCAGAAAAAGCAGGCGGACGTACTGATCCTTGCCGACTATCTCGGTGTAGGGCTTGGCGGCGTACGGCGGCCAGTAGCGGTGCTTGCCGAGTATGAGCGGCATGGTACCAAAGGGCCGCAGTTCGTTCTGGCTGGCGGCTATGCTGAGTGTCGGGCTGCTCTGCGTCCCGGTGTCGAATTTAGGCTGAGCAATGGGGACCAGCGCATTAACAGCCAGGAACCCAACGGCATACAGGGCGGCTTGCACAACCGCAACTTGTCCTGCAGTCGCCGCCGAGCCGAATATCGCGGCGGCGGCGTACGGAGCTGCGACCGCCACCGCGACAGCCACCGCAATCAGCAGGAACGTCCGCAAAAAGTTTCCACCGCCACCAGCGGGCAGCACCTTAACGATGATGCTGACACCCACTTTCGGACGTGCAACCGTCCACATGTCGGGCCGGATCGCTACATCATCGAACAGGACCACGACGAACGGCCACAGCCTGCGCGGAACTCCGATGGTTTCCAGAATCTCGGCAACCGTGGACCCTGCCTGAACCTCAATCAGATCACGCTGAAGCGCAAACGGATTGGTCAGCGCGGTTACATTAAGTCGCGGTGCCGGTAGATTCTGAGCAGTCGATGTTTCCACACCATTCCTCGGTAGCGTTCGATGCACGACGGTTTGTTATCCACGTGCAGCATGTCTCTTTGATCCAGCGCAATGCTGACGTGGCGCGCCGCCCCCTGGTGACGGAACAGGATAACGTCACCACGCCGCACCTGCGTGACCTGGCGCCACATGTGGCGCATCTGGTCGCCGTCTGCGATTGACGGCAGGTCAATGCTGTATTCATCGCGGTAAAAGAGTCGGACCAGACCCCAGCATGAGCAGCCGTCGAGGCTGTCACCGTGAGCGTCCCAGGGGATGCCGATGTAGCGATTCAAAACAGACCCGGGAACATTGCCGCTGACATAATTCCGGCCGGGTAGGGTTCGGCTAAAAAATTATCCTGACTGAGCGTTCCGCTGATCGTGAGCGCGTCGTAGGTCACATCACGCAAAAGGTAATCGTTGGCCGAATATTCGACGGTATCCGGCGTGCTCGCCATGACGATTTCGATGGTCAGCCGCAGGGCGTCCGTCAGGCCCCGTATTTCGTCAATCAGCGAACGAGAAACGTTGTCAATCGATAGCCGCGCTTCGCTGATATTCCCCTGTTCGTCACTCGGCAGTTCCAATGAGAACGGGTAGCCGATGAACGTCCGCCCGCGGCTTACCACGTCCTCGCTGTTGTCCGTAAGCCAGATAGATGATCCACCGGGCACGTCTATCGAAAGCAGCAGAACAAAAACCTCTCCTGTCTCCTGCGCATTGATCGCGGCCAGAGCAGAAGTCGAAAGCGTGCGACTCACGGGATGATTTCCAGCGACAGTGCCGTCAACCAACGGCCACCACCGAGCGCCGCGTAATGCGGAGGACCTGTGAACCGGTAATTGGCCGCGCTACCCGTCACGTGATTGATCCAGGTGAAGGTGCCGGAAACCTGCATGGTGGTGCGGTAGAACGTTTCGAGCGTCGGTATCTCGGACGTGTCCAGCATGATCGACGCCTGCACCGTGTAGATCGCTGTCGTCGTCCGTCTGCGTACCTTGTCAGGGCCGTAGCTCATCGACGAACGAATGGCGGTGTCCTTCTCCTGTTGGTCGAAACCTGCGAGTAGCGGCGTCTGCGGGAGTGCTGAAGGCCAGGCGGTCATGATCTGCCTATCGGTTGATTACGCAGGCCGTACTTGCCGCGCATAGTCTTGTCGATGGCCCCGCCGTTGACGATGTTTCGGGCGACTTCCCCAATCACGATGTTTATCAGTTCGCGGCCGCTACCGTCGTTACTGCGCTGCACGGTGGCCTCCTGATTGGTGTTGTTGACCACGTTGACGGTAGTACCGCCGCCGCCGAGTTTTGAGCCGTTCGGAAAAACCTGTGATCCGCGCGGGAGATTGACCAGTTCCGGGCCGCTCTCGCCGACGATGGATAGGCCGCCAGGGGCGAACGACGTGCCGCTGGCGAATGCCGGGAACAGTCCGGATATACCGCCTGAGATGGCATTGCCGAGCGGTTGCGTTATTGTCTGGCGAAGCACTACTTTAGCAATGTCCTGCAGCAGCCCGTCGAGCACGTCGCTGAGCTTTTCGCCCTCAAGTACAGCGTTCTCGAATGAGGATTGAAAAGCGAAGCCAAGGTCAATCGCCGCGTCGCTGGCCTCCTTGGTGCTGTCTTCCATGTCAGCGAAACGCTTATCCGTCTCGTCCAGAGCGGCGAACACTGCGTCGGCGTAAGTGTCCCAGCCGATCTTTCCCTGTGTGAGCAGTTCGTCAATCGAAACGAGTTTTGTTTCCAGTGCCTCTATCGGGTTCAGTTGCTCGCGGAGCGACTGGGCCGTTTTGTCCAGCGATGTTTGCCACTCCACATATTCCTGGTTAGCGGCCTTTACGGCGTCTTCGCTGTTCTTTACCGCTTGCTCGAATTCCTTTTCCGCCTCAGTCTCGCGCTTTCGAGCAGCGGCGTCGTCTGCGTCTGTCACCAAACTAGGCGCCGGGAGCTCTCTCTGCGTGGCCGAGGTCTGCCCCTGCCCCTGCTTGAGCATGGTGATACGGGCTTTGCTAATGTTGGTCAGCTGCGTCTGCAGATTTATTTCGTTGCGCAGCGCGGCTGCCGTTTCCTCCGACGAGAGCCTGCCCGCCGATCTTGCCCTCTCCGATTCGTCAATGCGTTTGATCAGGCTTGCAATCGCGAGGTCTATCGCTTCAATCTGTGTCTTCGGTCCGGTGTCGAACGTACCGACAATGGCCTTGGACAGCCTAAGTATTCCTGCCGCAGCGGCTGTTATGAGCGGGGCCATTTCGATCAGCGCAGCGGTGAGCTGAACTTTGATGACGTTAGTCAGGGCTGAGAGTTTGTCCTTTGCTTCCGTCGCGTTCTGGATCAGGTCCTCATCGAGGACCGCCCCAATGCTGTTCGCTTCGGCGCGCAACCGCTGGATGCCACCGACGCCTTCCGCGAGCAGCAGACGCAGCTTCGGTCCGGCGTCATCACCGAACAGCTGTGCCGCCAGCGCCGCTTTGCGCGAGTCAGAACTGATCTTATCGAACTGGACCGACAGGTCTCCGAAGATATCCTCGGTGCGGCGGACGTTGCCGGCCGAGTCGAGTATCTCGATGTTCAGCGCCTTCAGTGCTTTGGCCGCGGGACCGGCGCCGCTGTTGGCAAATTCACCTATCCGACGCGTAAACCGACGAAAACCTTCATCGATCTGAGTTACCGTTATTCCGACCTGGTCGCCGGCAAAGCGCAGCTCCTGCAGGAATGTGGTCGAGAGGCCGGCCGCCTTCGCGGCTTTGTCGATGCTGTCAGCGAAATCCAGCGAACTGCGGATCGCGGTCGCAAACACGCCAACGGACAGAACAGCCCCGAGTTTAACCGCGGCGGAACGGAACTTTTTGACGTTGCCTTCTGCGCTCTGAAATGCAGCTTTTGTCTTGTCGATGGCCCTTATTGTGACTTTTGCTTCATCGGCCATTTTTGCTTGCCTCTACGTAGCCCCTGATTACGCTGATCTCATGCACCAGCATATCCAGGTCCATGACCTCGTACACATCGGACAGCGCCAGTACCTGCGTCCAGTCGACCGGCCTTTCTATCAGATTCCATATCTTGACGGCCGTCGGGGATGGGGACGGGCCGGGCTTCGCGTCCGGGAAATCACAGCGTTGAAGCCAGGCCGTCAGTCGTTTCCCGAGTCGGTTTTCCCCTGCGTGTAGTTGACGTAGGCTTCGGTTATCGCCTTCATAATCGGCGGCCAGAACTCCGACCTGTCAGCGCACCAATCCGCCCACAACTCTTTGCTGAACGTCGCCGGATCGGAAGCGCCGCCCGGAATCAGCACCGCTTCCGTTACGTTGTCCGACCAGCCGCAAACGAACTCGACGGCAACATCGAAAGCGGTGTAGTCGCCCTGGATTTTTGCCGCCTCAATCTCCGTCGGTCGTCTGAAGGTAAACGTGTAGTCGCCGACCTTGACCGTTCCCTGTCGCGCCTTACGCCGCCTTGCCAGGAGAACATCAGATTCCATACGGCACCGGGCGCTTCACCGCAGTAAAAGTAAACGGCGCGGTTACAGCCTGCCCCTGCGATGCCTGGAAGCCTTCGCCGGCCGCCCACTTGGCGTTTGCGATCCACTGCTCGCCACTGGCCCACGTCACCCGAAGCACAGCAGGCGTCCTTGCTCGCGTATAACCGCGAACCAGCGTCATCGCTTCAAGCCCCGGGTTGAACAGGGCATCGATGCTGCCCTTGATCGCGCCGACCAGGCCGGGTTCGATCTGCTCCTGCGTATCGATCAGCGTTGTTACAGGGATGTCAGGCGGCTCGGCCTCCGGCGCTGATACGTTGGTCGCGTTGCTGATCGTCGACCACACTGTAACTTCTTGGGCGGTGCCGGCCGAAAACGTGGAATAGTCCGTGGTGTCGATGCCTTCCAGCTCGAAGGTGTCGAGGGTCTTGTTCGCTACCCGGACCGCCTGGCCGTCCAGCTCAACCATGCCGGCACTCGCCGAGAGGACGAGCACTGTTCCGTTAGACAGGCCATGCCCTACTGAAGTAACCACTCCCGGGCTTGCTTTCGTGATGCCCGTGATAGTGATGGCCGATCCCAGGGTTTTTTGAATTTCGGTTGTAACACCGATGCCTACCAATGCCATGACAGTTCTCCTTAAGTCACCGGCGTATCAGGTGCGCCGACTGCGGTTAGATAATCGACCGTATAGGTCAGTTTGATGGAGCCCGTAACACCATCGGCGTCATCGTTCAGCGCCTTCTCGGTCGATACGAGCGTCGAACCAAGGGCGATGCCGCCAAGGCTCACATTCGCGGCCATCGCCACCTCAACTTCCGAGGCTATTTTGTTAAGCTCGACGCTGACAGCGGCGTCCGTCGTGTTGGCTGAGTGTCCATTGATTTCAATCGTAAGTTGCCGATACAGGTGACCAAATGGGCTCTGTTCCTGTATCACGGTTTCGTCCTGGTCTGTGACCGTCAAGCCGGGCACATCGGCATCAGCCAGTGGCGCCGTGCGCGAGGGGAACACCTTTGCGCCCGTCGTCGTTAAGCCTGTTACAGCGGCAGTGGTAGCGGCAATTACCTGCTGGCGAACGTGCGTCATGTCGCGAGCACCACCAAGGCCGTCCCGTCGTGATTCTGCTCAATACTGCGGGCGGTGTAGGTCACTCCGTCTATCAAAAACGTATCGCTGACCGCCAGCGCCGGAACATCGCTATTCTTCACAGTTGCCACCGGCCGGCTGGATGCGAACGATTCATCGAACGGGGTCGACTCCGTGTATTCCCTGGAGAAAATGACCCCTATCGTCTCCCCGCCGTTGTAGACGGCATCCTGGCGAAACGCGGTCATCACAGCGTCCACGGCTAGATCTGCAATAGTTTTCCACCCCACCGTGATTCCCTCGATTGTTCGCGCGCAATAAAAAGCGCCCCGAAGGGCGCTGAATTATCAAGTGATTGTTACGCGGTCAGCGCGGTGGCAACGCCTGTCAGCTTCACGCGGATGGTGGTGACCCCGTTGCCGGCGGCCTCCCAGGCGGTGCCGCACAGGAAGTCACCGGTCGCAGGCGTGGCCGCATCATCGTCAACTTTTGCTGCCGACGCATCCCAGTAGACCGCTCCACCCTGGGCGATCACGGCCGCACTGACTTTCGGCAGGATATGCACGCCGGTGGTGTTCAGGACTCCAGTACCCGTGGTGGCGGCGATGTCGTCGCGCGCGACGCACAGCATGCCGGTCTTGGTATCTTTGATAACAACCGGGTCGCCTGATGCGATGGCGGCGCCGGTGTTGCTGTAGTCGATGGTGTTGCCGTCTTGAACATATTTTGTGGTCATTTCGTCGTCCTCTTAAAATAGAATCCGTATAAAAAACCCGCCTTACGGCGGGCTGTCAGGGATTACTGGATTGGGTTAGCCGGGGTTTTTGGCCAGGCCACGGAAATCGAGCGCCTTGGCAGCGGCATCGATCCGAACCTTGAACTCGACGCCATCGACGGACCAGCCGGTCCGCTGCTCCAGCACCGGGGTTTGCATGCCGTCGAGGTAGGACACCTCGATAGTGTCATTCGACGCCGGATTGGCAGCGCCGTACCAGACCGACGCGCTGGCAGCGTCCAGGCGAGCGTCGGAAACGACGCCGAATGTTCCGCGGACGATGTTCGGCAGGGTACTGGTCTTGGCCGCCACGACCTCCTTGTCGGATTCCATAGCCAACCGAGAAGCCCCTTCCAGAGCCATCGGGACGATCAGGTTTTGGAGTCGGATGTTCAGCGCCCCTGCATTGCCACCCGGGCCTGTTTGCGTGGCCATAGCTCCCCGCATCGCATCGATAGTGGCCGTCAGCGGAGCGCCACCGGTCAGCAAGTTTTTGTGGTTGGCATGAAACAGCGCGATACCATCCGCCATCGCCGCGTTGTCGGTCAGAATGGCATACACCAGATCGCCGACCGTGCGAATCGCTGCGCGACCCATCTTCTGCGGGACTCGGGTAAAGACGCCCATGTCGTCGTTGATGATGGCCTGGCGGTCGATGCTGAATAGCTCGCCGTAGGTGGCCAGCTGAACAGTTTCGCTGCGGTCGCCGGTGGTGATGTACTTGTACTCGGCGCCGGGCCGGACCTCGCGCAGCGACGGGAAGGTGTTGATATCCACCCGGGTCGCTATTTTGAAGTCGGTCAGCGTGCCGATGCTAGTCCACTGCTGGAACGTTTCCTCGGCCTCCTCGTAACCCTTCAGCGTCGACTTGTTGGCGACGTTGGACAGGACGTTAGCGAAGTCGCCCGTGCCGTGAGTGAAGGCACGGCCGACCATCTCCATTGCAGACATCCCGCGAGTGTTCACGTTGTGGATGTGCAGCGACTCCCGAGCCAGTTCACGCAGGCTGTAACCGCGCATCTCGTTGCCGATGTCGTTGTCGGACTGCATACCTGAGCGCACCAGGATCGACGCCTCGGCACCTGTACGGAACTTGTCGACCGAGTCTTCGCCCATGCGGATGTCGTGCTGCGAACGGGTTTCCTGCGCCTCGTCCTTTTCGGCCATTTTGGTGAAGATTTCGGCGCGGGCCTCGTCGATGGTAACGCCCCGCTCGACCAGGTCGGTTGCGAGCTTTGCGTCAAGCCCGGAAATCCGGACGGCATCGTTGATATCGGCTGTGCGTTTCCGCTCCTGCTGCGCGGCTTTGCGTTCGATCTCTTTCACGTTCACGGGAGCGGGACCATTATCAGTGGCGCCCCGCTGCGTCTCCTGCTCGTCCTCATTCTGGACAGTGCTGGTTTCGTCAGTCATAACAGTTTCCTCGTTTGGTTGCGCGCCGGGCGCACGGATAATAGTGCACGGGTTGGTCTTGCCGCCTTCGGAACGGAACCCTGCACCGTCGTCCGCTCCGATGGGTACTACCGATAACTCCAGCGGTTCCCAATCAACCGCTCGAAGTGTTCTAACCTTGTCGTCGTCCTGCTGTACTTCTTCGTACCGGTACACCCGGTAGCCGACACTGATGTTCTGCAGAATGCCGTTAATCACGTCGCGGAAGATCGGCTCCACATCTTCACGGTCAGAGAACCGGACCGTGGCCCGCCCCTCCTTGCCGTCGACGGTTGCCGTCTCAACCACCCCGATCACGTCGCGCAGATCAAAGCTGCCGTGTGCGTTCAGGAGTGGAGCGCCGTTATTCAGTCGATCAAGCCGAACGGCCGAGGCATCAAGATCCAGTTCCTCGAAATACGGCTCATCGAAAAATGGCTGGCGGTACACACGCGCACCGGTGGTCCAGACGATGTCAACGGTTCGCGCTTCGGCGCTCGCCGTTTCCGGCACGAAGGCGGCGCGCATCGCCATCACGGGGGCTTCAACTGTCTTCTTGCGGGTCTGTCGTCTCATTGGTCGTGTCCTGTGATGTTGATACGGAGCTGCCATTGCCGGTCGTCTTGCGCGGGTCACTGTCCAGCGTCAGACCCAGATCATCCAGCAGCAGCATGTCATCGCGGTATTCTTCCAGATGGCGACGCGGGTCAACGCCTTCGGCGCGAAGCATTCCGGAGATCGTCGTTTGGCCTGACCGGATCTTGTCCTTAATCGCCTTGACCTCCTTGGTCGGGTCAATCATTTCCCGGCGCGGGACGCCCCATTTCACGGAAGCGCCCGCCGTTCTCGTGCCGCTAATCTCGGCCGTCTCCAGAAACCACGCCGCAACGCGCTGGCAGCCCATCGGGATCATCATCTGCAGTCGCCAGGCATCGAGATTGCGCTGGAATTCCAGCCAGCCCATGCGGCCACTGGAGAAATTAACCTCACTGTAATTCATAGCGAGAGCTTCAAACGGGATGCCATAACCCGCCGCCACAGCGTGCAGGTTGACGCTGGAATATTCCGAGTAGCCGTCGACGCCGGGCGGTGCGGCGAACTTCACGTCACGCCCCTGGCCAATGTACTCGATCATCGCCGGCTCGATCTTGTCTACCAGCGGGTTGTCACTCTTGACGCCATCAGGACCCGTCATCTGCTGGGGTGCGAATTCGTTGTCGACGACGAACACGGCGAACGCCGCCGCGATCTTCTGCCGCATCAGCTGGGCATCTTCATACTCGTCAAAGTCGCGCAGCCGGATAATGACCGGCGCACCCCACGGCACCCCATCCACCTGTCCGGGACGGTCGACTCGATAGATGTGCGCGACGTTGGCCGCATCGACGCGGCTCGATGTGAAACCGCGAAGCCGTAGAACTTCGCCCGGGTGCTCAGGGTACAGCCAGAACGCGGCCAGTCGCCCGAGCGGGTCGTATTCCTTGCCGCCAACAATCCGCCCGCCATTGCGCAGCGGGCCATCCCTCGTTCGATCAAGGAAATCCGGCTCAAGCGTCTGCAGCTGGAATGGAAGCGGAAGCCCGTCAGATGACCGCCTGCTCCGACGACGAACCAGCACTGAGCCGGACTCCGCGACAGTCTTCGCCCATAGATTCTGCAGCCCATAAAGATCATGCATGCCGTCAGCGTCGATGGCGGTGGTATCCAGATGATCGACCGCGAGGGATTCCAGTCGCTGCGTCTGCTGATTGCTGACGCCTTTGAAATGCGGCGTCAGCCCGCCGCCGATCATGTTATGCGCGATGACGCGGACTGCTGATGCCGCGTACGGGTTGTCTCTGACCAAGGCCCGGTGTCGCGCGCGCAGCATGTCCAGACTGTTGATGACCTCGGCGTTGGCGCTGCTGCCCGTGGTGCGCCAGCCCTCCGTACGACGACCCATGCTTGCGCCCTCGTATTTCCGCGACGCCTGGTTCTCGCGCACGACGTCCTGAATCATTCGCGCACGCGTCCGGCGCAGCCCAGCCTCGGGACTGAACCAGCTGATGATCTTGTCGAGTCGGTTCATTACAGGCCTTTGCTGTAACTGACGTAGCGACGCTTGACGGTACCGGTGCCCAGCTCGCTGCGCATGGACTCCAGCAACTGGATCATCTCAGCCTGAGACCGGTACGTAACGGTCTTGCCGTCCGAGTGCCGGACCGTCAGCACGCCAGCGGCGACAGCGGCTTCGAGGGCGTCGTGTTGTGCTTGTGTGTAGGCCATTACCAGTAGCTGCTCCGTCGTCTCAAAATACCGTCTTTAACGTACGTACCGTCCGCGTTTGGCTTTTCAGCGGGCGGCGGTGATTCAGGTGCGCCCGGTTCAGGGTCCGCGGGCGGTGGTGGTGCTTTCAGGTTTACGCCGAAGTGCGCCTGCAGGATGCGGATCATGGCCAAGTTACCAACCCGGCAGTCCAGCGCCTCGTTGCGGCGCTTGCCTGCGTCCCACACATAGTAGGCCACGCCGCGGCTGTAGTGCTTGATCTTCCGTTCAGCCGTCGCCTGCTGAAAATACGTCTCGTCGTAGACGTCCGAAATCGGGTAGTGGCAATAGCCAGGCCCCGGGTCTGCGACGGCGTACCGCCCATAAACCAGTTCCTTCGCGGTGTCCGTCCCGACCATCGTCAGGTACACGCGTTCCTTCTGGTTCGGCTTACGCGGGAAGCTGGCAATTGGTTGATTGCGCTGCGATGCACCCTTGGTCGGGATGATCCAGCGGATTCCATACTTGCGGCTGAGCTTGTACACCTCGTCGGTGTAGTGACCACCGGAGTCAACGCCGATCATCTTGATGTCAGCCAGTTCGCCGGTCGTCGTGACGTACCGGTGCCGCAGCCGTTGCGCGAGCGTGTCCCATAGCTGCGGTTGCCCGGGGTCGCCGTAGAGGCGCACGTAGTCTATGGACCACGATTCTTCCTCCTGACCCCAGCCGCACACCTCGTATTCAAGCCGGTCATCCTGCACGTCCACGAAGGCGGTCAGGATATGAACACCGTCTGGCACATCGGCGGCGTAGTGTTCCCGGCGCCGATACAGCGCCAGTTCGTCGGCAGACTCGCCTTCTTCCTCCCAGGTTTCCGCCAGTCTCGTGTTGACGAAGGTTTTCATCGCTTCAATCGCGCCGGTCTTCTTGGCGTCGTTGGCCGCGACGAACTCCTGCACAATCTTCGGCCAAGCGAGTTCGTAGCTGTAGGCGCCCCACAACCAGATACCCACATGATCGGGCCACGGCTCTTCAGTACCGTCTGCATCGCGGAGCACGATGTCCTCGCCGGCCTCGTCAATCCAGTAGCCGGTTGGCGCCCATGTGCCGGCGTCCTTACTCCACTCCACGGCCTTCCACACGCCAGCGGCGTCCATGTCCGGGTAGTCGGTATACGTGGCACCATGCCCGCAGAACTCGCACTCGTGGCGGGCTGTGCGGTGGTCCCGATCATCGAACTTCATCTGCGACCAGGACAGCGCGGACATCTCACCGCAGGCCGGGCAAGGTAAGAATCGGTGGAATCGCATGTCGGCGTGACTGATGCTCTGTTCGATTTGCGACAGACCCTTGAGCGTCGGCGTGCTGCCCCTCACGGATTTCGGGAACGATGACTGCGTAAGCCGCTTATCGCCGAGCGACGTGGCATTGCCCTGGTGGTCGATGTCGGTATCGAAACCGTCCAGCTCGTCGTAGTAAGCGACGTCCTTAGTCATGCGGCGATAATTCTTCGACGACTTGCCGCCCTTCACATCGAGGACCGAGCCGATAAAGGACTTCTTCTCGATGGTGTTGTGCTTGCTTTTCATGTCGGGCGCGCACTTGAGGATATCCCCCACCGCGTCCACATCCCGAAGCATCGGGTCGATCTCGTCTTTCACGAAGTCTTGCGCGTCGCCGTCCGTCGGCTGCCAGACCACCTGGTTGCGCTTGCGGTGCTCGGCGTTGTAACCCAGCGCCGCGACAATGATCTTGGTGAATCCAACCCGGCCAGGCTTCTGCCATGACACCGTGCTAATGTCATCCAGGCTGATGCAGTCCATGATGGCCCGCTGGTACGGCCTGGTGACCCACTGTCCTTGCGTGCCGCTGCTTTCCGCCGACAGGTAGAAATGCCGGTCCGCCCATTGCGACAGGGAGATCGGTTCTTGCGGGGTGAGCGGTGATAGACCTACCCGCAGGGCGGCGTTTATTTTTTCAGCTATCTCCCTCGGTATCGAAATCGCACTGGATTTCCGAGAGCGACCGGCGCGATTTGGCGAGTTCGGTTTCAAGGATTTTTATCTCACGCGCTCGCAGCGATGGCAGGCTGTTTTTAATTCGCTTCGGCAGGCCCTCGATAATGGAGCGCGCCTGCGAGGCCATGTCCGCCACCGCCATCTGCAGCGCGTCGATGGGTGCGTACTGGCCGCGCTTGATGGCGAGGTCGAATTCCACCTGATCAGCGCGTGCACGGTCTAGGCGCGCCTTCTCGCTGACAGCATCGCCTGACCCGCTGCACGCGTCGATCAGCGCCTGCACCACGTCGACCAGGTGATAGCGTGAAACGGTGCGATTACCGAGGCTCTGCGTGTCCGCCGGCTCCACGCCTTTTAGCCGTTTTCCCAGCGTTCGCCGGTCGATACCCAGCTCGTCAGCCAGGGCGTTTACAGTCCAGGTTTGACGGGCCATTTTGGGTTGTTGTGGAACCTATTGATAACGTTGTAATTAGCGAAATTTCGCGCGCGGCGTACC
>Ga0100403_1001567_pt1 | contig 20186 bp, 25 predicted proteins | sample CryGeymet201501t_FD_83663 | JGI IMG/M metagenome (GOLD analysis project Ga0100403, IMG submission 83663) | Groundwater microbial communities from Crystal Geyser aquifers in Utah, USA - Crystal Geyser metaG 2015-01t | ecosystem: Environmental > Aquatic > Deep subsurface > Groundwater | place...
AATCAATTCCGATTCTTACTAGACCAACTCAAGGGGTTATCTTAATGCGTCTCAAAGACACCGATGCAGTTGTTGCGGTTGCACTTACCTATAAAGAAGAAGAATAGCAGCTGTTTTTGGTGGACTCAGCGGGACTCGAACCCGCGGCCTCCTGCATGCCATGCAGGCGCTCTAGCCAACTGAGCTATGAGCCCACTATTTTGAACTCGATTATTGTATCATCTCTGGATAATCAACCTTCATGCTCACATACTTTCTCTTCGCTCTCGGTTTTGTTGTCCTGATCAAAGGAGCGGATATTTTGGTTGATGGTGCCGCTGCCATTGCCAAGAAATTTCATATTTCAAACCTCGTTATCGGGTTGACTATAGTTGCGTTTGGAACCAGTGCGCCAGAGCTAGCAGTCAACTTATTTTCTAGTTTCCAAGGCAATAGCGACCTTGCGCTTGGCAATATCTTGGGGAGTAATATCGTCAACATGCTTCTGATTCTTGGTATCGCAGCCATAGTGTATCCACTCAAAGTGAAAACAAACACAGTTTGGAAAGAAATTCCGTTTAGCCTGCTTGGTGCAGTTTTACTACTCTTTATTGCAAACGATGTATTCTTTGACGGTGCTCTTTCATCTGCGATCACTAGGACAGATGGTTTAGCACTCATTGGATTTTTTATCATTTTTTTGTACTACACCTTTGGCAGTGCAAAGAACACAGAATCGTTGGCGAGCGATACGATTGAATCGAGATCTACGCCTGTTGCGATTGGGATGGTTGTAGTCGGCCTGATAGGACTTATTTTTGGAGGACAATGGATTGTCTCTGGGGCAGTAAAAATTGCTGAGCTGTTTGGCATGAGTCAGTCACTTATTGGTCTGACAGTAGTAGCGATTGGCACTTCGTTGCCAGAACTCGCGACGACGGTGACGGCATCACTCAAAAAGCAGTCAGATATGGCCATAGGTGGTGTGGTTGGTTCAAATATTTTTAACATTTTTTGGATTCTCGGTCTCAGCTCGATTATTCGGCCACTGCCGGTACATGCTGCTAGCAATCTAGATCTGAGCTTGGGCGTAGTTGCTAGTTTATTGCTTTTTGTATTTTTGTTTATCGGCAAAAGACATGTCCTGGAGCGATGGCAGGGGTGGCTATTTGTGATACTTTATGTTTGCTACATTGGATTTTCAGTAATAACTTGACGAAGCGGGATACAATGAACTGGTCTTTATATTTGAGTAGGAGAGGTCGCATAGTGGTCTAGTGCAGCGGTTTACTAAACCGCCGTAGCGCAAGCTACCCAGGGTTCGAATCCCTGTCTCTCCGCCTTGTGAGCACTCCCCTTTCAATGTTCTAGGATACAACTAAGTCAATTAGTGGTACTATGTGTAGTATCTCAAATACTACAAAACAGCGCCTCACCTTATTCCTCGAACCTTCTGTCATCAAACATGCCAAGGCGGCAGCAATTATCGAAGACATGACCTTAGCACAACTAGTTGAGAAGGCATTAACTGAGTATTTGCCAGAAAAAATAGTGATTGAAAAAATCAAGGAATAAATATGACAGATTTAATCGAAGAAACAAAAATTGAGGCCTCCGAGTCACAGAAGACAGAATACATTATTTATTTTGCCTTTGGCGCGCTGGAAATTCTACTAGCTTTCCGCTTGGTCCTTAAGTTAATGGGAGCAAGTGCGGCCAGTGGTTTTGTCAGAATAATTTATAGTGTTACTGGAATATTTATTATGCCATTTGAAGGCATATTTCGAAGAGGATTTACTCAGGGAGTTGAGACCACATCTGTCCTTGAACCGGCAGCTATTGTCGCACTGATTGTTTATGTAATTTTGGCTTGGGGAATTGTGAAACTAGTTCGAATTTCCTCTGGTGAGCAACAAGATAACTAATAGTAAAAAAATAGGAAAAGGATATTATGGGACTACTACTTTGGATACTGTTTGGAGCGATCGTTGGATGGATCTCCTCTATGTTTATGAGTACGGACTCGCAACAAGGCGCATTGGGAAATATTGTCATGGGCATCGTTGGATCGATTGTCGCCGGATATCTCATGCCATTCTTCGGAATGCCAGGAGTCACTGGTTTTAACTTCTATAGCATCATTGTGGCAGTTGTTGGAGCAATGGTTGTTATCTCTGTCGCCAGGTTAATTAGAAGATAAAATATGTTACAACTTATTTTTCTCTTGCTGGCTGGATCAGCATTGACATATATTTCTAGATACAACTTGGAATTGGTGTCTTTGAGCTTTGGTAAGTACACAATTTCGGACGTACCTCTTTTTTATGTGATAGTTGGCTCGCTGCTGGTGGGACTAATTCTGTCCTATGTTATGCAATCACTGACGAGTATCTCGACCTATCTGAAGCTACGTGGCAAAAGTAAAGAAATTAGATCTGGTCGAGATCAAGTGCTCGCACTTACGAAAAGAGTTCATCAACTAGAGTTAGAAAATGAAAAACTAAAGCACTCTGGTCCAGAAATCAGCGATCCACGTGCTTTATGAAATCTCTGCTTTCGAAGCTGTACAAAGCTCTTAAGCTTCCCAAAGGGATTCAGCTTGCTATCATGCGATTGCTGCAAGATAAGTTTCTCGTTGGTGTAACGGGAATTGTGTTTAATGATCAGAACGAAATTTTATTGTTCAAACATAGTTATCGATCTCACGCCTGGTCTCTTCCTGGTGGTTACTTGAAAGCCAACGAGCATCCACGGGAAGGTTTGGAACGAGAAATTCAAGAAGAGTCTGGGCTCGTAGTGAGCATGGACGATTCGCTCATGACTCGAACTGACAGGGACTCAGCCAGGTTGGATTTATGTTACACCGGAGTCTTGATTGGCGGAGACTTTGTAGCTTCAAAAGAAGTGGGTGAATATGGTTTCTTTGCGCAAGATGCGATGCCGCTCTTAAGAAGTAATCAAGTTTTTTTGGTTGATATGGCGATCAGACGGATGCAAGAGAAGTGAATACGAATGTTTCGAAGCATATTTAATATTTTTTGCAAAAAAACCGAGTGCTCTTTTTAGTAAGCCTCAGCTATTTCATTTTTGTGAGTATAATTTTGGCGCCCTATCTGATCAAAAATAACGCCAATGTTGCGACTGCAGCAGACCAAAAAACCAGACCTGGTCGTGTTGGCAGAGCTCAAAGAAAAAGAGTACAACCAAGTACTCGAAAAATTGCCGGACTACGCAGGTATACATGTTACAGAAGGGCCTGATCCGTGGGCGCATGCAATCTCATATTTGGTCATATCGATAGATGCTGTGCCAGATTTACAGCTCATTGGCATGCATATTTTTCCACCAAGATCAAAGCGAACAATAGACTCTGGAAAGGAGCTTGGCGAGTTTGCAAGCTTGATCGCGGACCAAGAATCGGTTCCGACCACTTTCCGCTGTTGCTCACGCTCTGCTACAATACAGTTACACAGTAAACCCATGTATGGGAAAGATTGAGGAAAATATGAATATACTCGCAGCAGATTCGGTCGACGCAAAGAAAATTTATACGCAGGCTTGGGAGTTTTTTAAGGCAAATTGGAAACTGGTTTATAAAGCTGGTTTGTTATTTGGAGTTTTAACCTATGTCCCGCAATTCACTCTTGATGCAATTTTGAGTGCACTACAAGCTAGCGAACAAGATTTTTTAGTAGCAATCGTAGGCTTAGTAGTACAAGTTTGGCAGACAATCATAGGCATGGGAGCAATAATTGTCTTTTTAGATATCATCAGAAATAAGCATGCTGCAGTCGTAAACTTGGAAGTCTTCTTCTCGCAAACATCACGTTTTTGGCTATATATTTTGGCGTCGCTACGTTACACCATTATTATACTGATTGGTTTTTTGCTACTTATTATTCCAGGGATAATCTGGTCAATTAAATACCAGTTTGTTTTTTACCTATTGGTTGATAAAAAACTTGGCGTCAAGGAAGCATTTGATGTAAGTGCTCAAATGACTGAAGGTATCAAATGGAAAATATTTGTCTTTGGTTTGTTTGGCTTTTTGATTGTAATAGCTGGTTTATTACTACTTGGAGTAGGCTTGTTTATTGCCTTCCCAGTGGTGACCATTGCTAGCTACATGCTCTACGATAGATTGCTTTCACGCACAAAATTTGGAATTACCCAAGAGGCAATAGTTGGTGAGATTGCATGACAGATGAAGTACGATCAAACTCTGTGTCATCGGACGGCTTACAAAAAACACTGACGGGTGTTAAGTGACTGATAGATCATCTCAATAAGCAGGGGGCGACCTTTTGTGCATGATTCAGCGAAACATCAGAATGCAAAAGATCGTTATAAACAAATTGTAGCTGTTCACTTGGTTTTGCAACGAGACGCGCAGATACTTTTCCAGTTGCGCAAAAATACGGGTTATGAAGATGGTTCATACTCATTGCCAGGTGGTCATGTTGAGGCTGATGAAACTGCGATTGTCGCACTACAGCGGGAGATGCAGGAAGAATTGTGTATAGAATTCAACCCAGCCGATGTTGAATTTGCACATGTTTCTCATCGCAAAGGCGACGATCATGAGCGTATCGACTTTTTCTTTATTGTAAAAAAGTGGCGTGGTGAAGTCACAAACGGCGAACCAAATAAGTGCGATGGATTTGTTTGGGCTACTAGAAAAACAGTACCAGGAAAACTTGTTGATTACATAAAAAATGCGCTGGAACATATCGAAGCAGACAAACCGTATAGCCAGTTTGCTTGGTAACTTCTATGCAAAAGCGACACCTCATCATTTTATTTTTCTTTATTGGATTACTAGTCGTTCTCACACCATACTATTTTTTACAAACACGGACTGTAATTCCTACATTTATTTCACCAGCGGTTACGAGACTGGCGCAATTGTTAGAATTGCAGAGTGAAGTGGCTACAAATCTTGTTAGTACAGCAGATCCGTTAGTGGCGAGCACCGTATTAAAGCAAGTGCAAGAATATCGAGAGCGATACGGTTACACGACGCTGGAGGACAATTCTGATTTAACAAAAGTTGCGCAGCAACTGGCAGACGCAATTTTTGCTAACGTTGAAAATTACGATGATATGCCGTTTGAAACACTGATTGCTTCGTATGCACACGACTCAAAAACACCGCTGGCAGCGATTAGTCATGTCAGTGTCGTTGGTCCAACTTCATCACAAGTTGCATTTGCCGCGTTTGTTGGTGATTCGGCTCAGACCGAAATTTTGCTTGATGACGAGGCGGAAATTATCGCAGTTGCTACAAATTCTGCCGTCACCGTTATAACCCTCGCGCGTGTTGCGCCAAAAAATGAACCGCAAGCTATTGTCCCGCAAAAACAAGTTTTTCCAGAAATTTCTGATACAGCTATGACAACTGCACTCAATGAATATCGCAGAGCGCACGGCATTCCACAGCTAATCGAAAACCCTTTGCTTTGCCAGTATGCCCAAAAGCGTGTGGGAGATCTTGTAGCCTTTGGCGGATTAGACGGACATGCAGGCTTTCAAAAAGATTTTTCTGATCTCAATAATTTGCCAGAAGTCATTCAGCAGTATCCTGGCGGCAGGATTGGTGAAAATTTGGCGTACCAGCACTGTCGCAACATGACGACGGGAGATGGCTTCGTCGCTGAAACTGCCACAGCACTTATTGAGTGGTGTTTTGATTCATCGACCAAAGGACACAGAGAAGCACAGCTCAATCCGAAGTTCACTGCTACGTGTACTAGACATCAAGACGGATTGTTTGTAGTTATATTTGGTGAGTAGGGAATCTCGTAATCTCTTGGTATAATGTCCCGCACGAGTGGAAGTGTCGCATAGTGGTCAATTGCAGCGGGTTGCTAACTCGCGCCCTTCGGGGCCCGTGGGTTCAAATCCCACCACTTCCGCAACTGAAGAGAAAATTTCTATGGCAAACAACGACACTATCATCCGGTTCAAGGACGTCTCATTTCAATTCGCACACGACAAGGCGATTCTGAGTGAGGTGAACTTTTCTGTTCGCAAGGGTATGAAGGTAGCACTGATGGGTCAAAATGGTGCGGGTAAAAGCACGCTGTTTAAATTGTTGACCAAAACACTGCAACTAGAATCTGGTGAGATTACTGTCGACAAACAAATGACGATCGCCACCGCATTTCAAGTCATTGATCCAAAAGATCTTTCGCTTACTATCTTGCAGTACTTCCAAAAATACTGTCTGCGCGAAACACACGAGGTAAAAAGTCGTATGGCTGCGGTGCTCGATGCGGTAAATTTGCATGCGCTCGATGACAAATTAGTGAGTAGTTTTTCTGGTGGCCAGCAAGCACGCTTGTTGCTCGCTGCTGCACTTATTCAAAATCCAGATTTATTATTGCTTGATGAGCCTACCAATAATCTTGACGCGGCTGGCATTGCACACCTCACCGTTTTTCTGATGGGATATTCCAAGAGTGTGGTGGTTATTTCTCATGATGCTGATTTTTTGAACGCATTCACGGAGGGGGTTTTGTATCTTGATAGTCATACCAAAAAAGTTGAACAGTACGCGGGAAATTATCTCGATGTGGTGGAGCAGATTCAAGCCCGGATTGAAAAAGAAAATAGAGCCAATGCGCAGCGCGCGAAGGGCATTCAAGAAAATAAGGACAAGGCAAACTTTTTTGCACACAAAGGTGGCAAAATGCGCAACGTTGCTAAGAAAATGCGAGAGAAAATTGAAGTACTGGAGAGTGAAAAAGTTACAGTACGGAAAGAAGACAAAACAATTCGTCCATTTATGATCCCCGTCCAGACTAACTATCCTCACGACGTACTCAAGATTACTTCGTACGAAGTAATGGTGGGGCAAGAACGCGTCACCAAACCATGTGATGTTATTCTCATGAAGGGTCGTCATCTCCAGATCATCGGTCCTAATGGTATTGGTAAAAGTACTTTGATTGAGGCCATGGCAAAGGGAGAACTACCAGGACTTCGCTTGCCGGCCAGCCTGCGTGTTGGGTATTATCGACAGGATTTTTCAACCTTGAACTTTGAAGAAACGGTGCATCAATCGCTGACGCACGCTATGTTGGAGTCACAGACGAATATGAGTGAAGAGCGATTGCGCTCGGTCGCGTCAGGATTTCTGCTGACTGCAGATGTGGTGAAGGCTACCATCGGTAGTTTGTCCGAAGGGCAAAAGGGACTGGTTGCTTTTGCTCGCTTGGTACTATTACAACCTGGTTTGTTAATTCTCGATGAGCCAACCAATCACATTAATTTTCGCCATCTGCCCCTGATTGCATCAGCGCTTGATGCGTTTGCAGGGGCGATGATTCTGGTTTCTCACGTTCCCGATTTTGTAGCACAGATTCATATTGATGACGTGCTTGACTTAGAACGATAATCAAGCTACTCGCGAACTACTTGTTAAACCAACGTGAGAGCATTGATTGCACGAAGTTGCTTACCCGCTCTTGGAGGGTGAGCTTCTCTTCTGCTGAGAGTGCGTGATCTTCTGCGATCATCTCAACGCGCTGATTGGCTTGTTCGGTGAGGAACGCTTCTGCATCAGCTTCACTTTTGCCTTGTGCAGCAAGAATATCGCCCATGCTCTGCCCAGATCGACGTGCTGTTCGGATTTCATCTCGACTTAAACCGACGAACGCCTCCAACTCCGCACGTTTTTCATCTCGTTGTGCTCGATTTTCTGGCGCCATGCTTCCTGGTCCCATGCCTCGCATACCCATTCTGCCTTCACCCTCAAAGGCCGACGCTGGCGTAAGCGTAATCAACATGACTCCTGTGGCCGTAGCCAATGTTAGGGAAGTTTTTTTAAGTTTGTTCATTTTCCTCCTGTATTTTTGTACTGTGGAGGAAGATACCGTAGCTGATTGAGAAATTGTTGAGAGTATTTTTCAAGAAGTTTTCAAGTTCTTTTCAAGTAGTTGCGTATAATGATGGGTATGAAATTATTGGTGGTAGAAGACGAGCAGCGGATTGCACAGTATCTCAAAAAAGGTTTGGAAGCTAAATCGTACATCGTAGATGTTGCGCACGATGGTGAGGCTGGCTTAGATCTGGCGTTTGCAGAGGTGTACGACGCAATTATTCTCGATTGGATGTTGCCAAAGCGCAGTGGGATAGAGGTGTGTCAGCGTTTGCGCCAAGAAGGAAATCACACACCAATTTTGTTACTCACCGCCAAAGACGAAGTGACAGAGCGAGTCGAAGGACTCGAAGCTGGTGCAGATGATTACTTGTCTAAGCCGTTTGCATTTATAGAACTTTTGGCAAGAATTCGTGCTATCACTAGACGACCAAAACAGACAAGAGAAACAGTGCTCAAAGAGGATTCGCTGGTGCTAGATCCGATATCACTACAGGTGACACGCGCCGGAGAATCACTTGCACTAAGTAAAAAGGAGTTTTCGCTGCTGGAGTTTCTCATGCGAAATAAAAATCAAGTTTTCACAGCTGAAAATTTAACAGAAAGAGTTTGGGAGTACGATAGTGCGGTGCTGCCAAATACCGCGCAAGTATTTATCGGGTACCTCCGAAAGAAAATTGACCTCGCTTTTCCCAATGAAAGTCCGTTGCTCAGAACAATTCGAGGTTTTGGTTACACATTGGGAGGAAAGAAATAATGAGTGAATTTTCCCGAGCTCGCATACATCTCACTATTTGGTATACAGTAATGTTGTTCATTGTTAGCACGTTACTGAGTAGCTTGTACTACTGGCGCAGTATGCAAATTATTAATTTGCAGTCACAACGTTTGCAGGAGAGAATTCAATTTGATCTGGAAAATGATGTCCAACCGAGGCGTGCCCAAATGCATGCAGAAATTTTTGAGACTGAGCTGATTAGTGCACATCATCAGCTGCAACAGCAGATAGTATTTATTAATCTACTTCTGCTTTGTTTCGGTGCAGGAGCAAGCTATCTCTTGGCGGGCAAAACGCTCCGACCAATTGAAAAAGCTTTTGCAGTCCAACGGAGATTTGTGGCTGATGCCGCACACGAGTTAAAAACGCCACTTACTTCACTTCGCACTGCAATTGAGGTAAGTTTGTTCGACAAAAAAATTGGGAAAACTGCCCAAACTGTGCTTGGGGAAAATTTAACAGATATTATCAATTTACAAACGCTGACAGAAAGTCTTCTGTCACTTGCCAAAACACAAGAGGGAGTGCGGCTAGAACGCACTGCGGTATCACTGCCAGCTGCTGCTCAGCAAGTGACTGACCGTCTGGCTGCTTTAGCAAAACAGAAACACATTGCGGTGCAAATTGAGTCTTCCCAGAATGATTTACTTGTATCCGCCAATGAGCAAAGTCTGCTGCGTGTACTGGTTATTTTGCTCGACAACGCCATCAAATATTCTCCCAACAAGTCAAAAATAGCTATAACAATAAAAAAACACAAACGGTTTGGCGTCATCGCGATCAGTGACCAAGGCGACGGTATAGCACCCGAGCATCATAAAGCTATTTTTGAGCGATTTTATCGGGTGGAGTCTGCCAGAACAAAACTTTCTTCAGTGGGCGGGCATGGGCTCGGTTTGGCCGTGGCCAAAGAATTAACCAACGCCATGGGCGGCAGTATTTCTCTCAAGAGCGAAGAAACCCAGGGTAGTACATTTAGCATCGTGCTTCCAGTGGCGTAGTGTTACAATTACCCTCGTCGTGGAGGTGTCGCATAGTGGTCGATTGCACACGCTTGGAAAGCGTGAGCCGCAAGGCTTCGTGGGTCCGAATCCCACCACCTCCGCATATGCTTTCAAAAGTACTCCATCACCTATACATCAATCCGTTGGAAAAGTGTAATCTCAAGTGCAAAATTTGTTATACCCGCAAGACTGATCCAATTTTATCCAACACAGAAATTTTAGATTTTGTTGACCGATACAACAAAGTTGAAACAGTAGAGACAATTACATTTTGTGGCGGTGAGGTTTTCGCATTGGCTAGCTTCCCAGAGTTGTTAAATACTTTATTAGAAAAAAGTATTTTTTTGCAAGTGATTACCAATGGTACACTCGATAGGTTAGACGAAATAGAGAATCCCAATGCGGTCAACCTGATTGTTTCACTTGACGGGTTGGAACCATATCACGACGCCAATCGTGGCCCAGGCAACTTTGCGAAAAGCATTGCCTTCATGCAAAAAGCACACAAGCTTGGATTTCACTTAGAAGTTTTTTCGATCATTACGCACCAAAACTTGCCAGATATAGATACGTTTGAGGCAAGTCTTGCTAAGCTCCTCGGCTTCTTACCGACAATCACCTATCATCCTCGCAAACCACCCACATATTTAACCCATCATCCAGTTTCCAACATCGTGGGAGAAACAGATACTTTTGACTTTTTATCTACCGATGAAATGGTGACAGTCATGAAAGAAAGAAATGTATTTCCACCCAAAGATTTGGGTTGTTACCAAATTGCACTAGCTTCAGACGGCAGAGTTTACGGTTGCTGTGAGGGCACAATTCCAATTGGGAAAATAACTGATGATCCAAAGTTTCTTGTTGATCAACTCAAAGCCCGATTAGACGTTTGGCAGCAAACTACTACGTTGCACAATTGCCTTGGTTGCAGCCAAGCCGAGTTTATGTGCGGCATCAAAGAGTATCTGCAAAAAATACAAACTGAAACAGTATGAATTTACCATCTCTCTACATCAAAGAACTCGTGATTGTGGCTATAAGAGAGTACTTTGCAGCACAAAAGTATCATGAGGTGATTACGCCAGTGTTGCATCATGCGTTGCCGCTTGAGCCCAACCTCTATTCGTTTGCCACCAGCCTAGATTTCGTAGACACAAGTACGCCACTGTATCTTGCAACCTCACCAGAAAGCACACTCAAAAAACTGCTGGCTGAGGGCATTGGTAATTGCTATGCTATTGGCCATAGTTTTCGTAACAATGAGCTCGCAGGGACCCAGCACAATCCAGAATTTCTCATGCTCGAGTGGTACCAAGAGAACGCAACCTATCGAGATGTTATGGAGGTAGTTCAAGCACTACTCGAGTATATTTCAGAAAAATTAGACAAAGACACTGCTTGGAATTGGCAAACTGTATCGCTGAATGATTTATTTGCCAAATATGTGGGTACATCGCTAGGCGACTTATTGTCAGATGACGCTCTGCACACACTGGCAGCAAAATCGGGCTACAACACACGTGAGGCAACTTGGACTGAGTTATTTGACCAGATTTTTTGCAATGAGATTGAACCACATTTGCTAAAATCACCATTTTTCTTGGTAGATTTCCCGGCCAGAGTTTCACTACTTTGCAAATCGCAGACAGACAATCCACTTTTTGCTGAGCGTTTTGAGGTGTATGTCGCAGGCATGGAGCTGGGTAATGGCAATACAGAGCAGTGCGATGCGGCAATGGTAAGAAAAAGCTTTGAGCAAGAGCAGCAGTTCCGTTTAGATCACAAACTGCCCACACATCCAATCGACGAAGATTTTTTGCAAGCACTCGAACAGCTAGCACAAACTAAAAAATCCTACGCTGGCATTGGGCTTGGTATCGATAGATTGTCGATGGCGCTAACAGGCCAGACAAATATTATAGATTTTTTGTCGGTGTAGCAATTTACTTGACATTTTCTTTACACTAAGATTTAATACCTCTATCAAGTATCAGTAAATTGCTGTGTTGAAGTAAGGAAAATATGGGATTTTTTAATAGAGAAGCAAAAACTCAGGTAGTTAGAAAAAATGAGAAAAAACCGGTGAGTGGGTCAGATCCGGTGTTGCTTTTTCCTGATGAGCATGCAGCTGCTAATCTAAACCAGCTTCAGTTAGAAAAGGAGAATTACTTGCAATCTGGAGAAGCAGATAAAGCAGCGGAGATCCAATTGGAAATTGATAGAATAGACCGTAAGCTTCGTCAGGGTGAAACTCCAAGCTGAGAATTAATTGCTAAAAACGTCATCTGGTAATCGATACTTTTCGATTATCTCCTGGTGTTCTGGAATATCGGCTACTAAAATAACAATTTCGTTGTCTGCATAGACTGGCACCCAGTATGGATCTTGTACTCGCCGAATGATAAACGGACCTGCCCAGTCGGTGGCGTCTCGGTATGCAAAGAAAATAACACCAATTTTGTATTTTTCGACCACTTCCTGCCAGACTTGGTCATCTTCTTGCGCGGCAATATAGTCATGTTTGAGAAACTCAGCTGAATACGCTTCTGGACGGTTATCTATGAAAACTTTTCTACTTGGGTACAAAGAATACACAAGATAGCTGCCAATGTCGTAGTTATTAAAAATATTCCCCGTTGTTTCGATTGAGTTAAAAAAATCAGTTGAGGCAGTAACAGCTTGAGAAGGACGGAATCCAATTGTTTGCAGTTTTGGAGTAAATAGTTGTGTCGCAAGTACCAAGATAAGTAGGCCAAAGCCAACGAGTGAGATGAGCATAAGTCCGAGAGAGTTGCTGAGCACGGCATCTATTTTCTTTTCATATTTTTGCCAGAGTGCCTTGATCATAACGGCCAACGTGGGGAGCAGGGCAAGTGCTAGAAACGATCCAACCCGATTTACCTGAGAGGTAAGCACAGCCAGAAAAATACTTGCCAGCGCGAGTGGAAGATAGACAAACTTCTTTTTAAACAGTACTGCGACGCTGCCAAAAATTGCTACAAGCGTCAACACCGAGGCATACCAATATTGCGGATTTTTTGGACTGTAGTGCAGAAAAAACCAAAGCGATTGATTCTCTGCTACCGGATAATTGTATGCGCTGAAAATCGTAAACGGCTGCAAAACTCCAGCCAAGCCAGAAGGATTGAGTAAACTCACTACAGGCAGACTGACACAAAAGAGTAGTAGACCCTTACGTTGCCAATGGAATTTTTTAACCAGTAATACGCGTAATAAAAACGCTCCGGCGATAGCCCAACCAAACACAAAGAATAAATGCGAATTGACCCAAATGATTTGAGTTATGGCCAAAATGAAGAGTGTCTTCCAAAGTGATTGCTGAGTCATCCGCGAAAGCAAAAAAAGCCAAACTGCTGTGAGCAAAAAGCTGATTGTTTCTGGGCGAATATCTGTCCGGTTGGCAATAAGTGGCAGACAGATCATGGTAGCAATAAGCGCAATCTTGGGAGAGCTCAATTTTTTTGCCAGTACAAAAACAAGGAAAACAGCTGAGACGATGCAGAGTGCATTCAGCAACACAAGACCAGGAAAGTCTGCAATTTGAAACACTTGATACGCTAGCCAACCAAAGAGCCAGTGATGATTGATAAATGGAAAATCTGGATTGGTATACGAAAAAAAGTTTGTCTTCAGGAGTTCTGGACTTTGCAATAGTTCGCGTCCATTCACCAAATGGCGGCCGAGGTCAAGAGTCGTGAGGTGTGGTTGCTGTATGAAAAAAAGACTGATATAAAGAAAAAAAAGTAGGGTGATGATGGTCGTCCAGCGCGGCATGAGAATCCTTCTGGTTCATTGTACAATAGGCGTAATCCCAGAGGTATCCAATGTCACAAATTCAATCAATTAAAGAAGCAACCGACATCGTTGCGGTGATCGGTAGTCGCATTACGCTCCAGGGAGCGGGCGCGCAATTTAAAGGGCTGTGTCCCTTCCATGCAGAGCGCTCACCATCTTTTTTTATTTCACCCGAGTTGCAGCGCTATAAATGTTTTGGTTGTGGCGAGTCGGGTGACGTCTTCAATTTTTTGCAAAAATATGACGGTCTTTCATTTCAAGAAACACTCGAAGAACTGGCAGAAGCAGCAGGTATAGAGCTCGAAAAATATCAGGTAAATTCCGCAGATCAACTACGTAGCGACATTTTGGCGACCCTAGCCAGCGCGCAGCAGTACTATCACTACTTGCTCACGGAGCACAAAGTTGGCAAGCCAGTGCAGGAATATCTGCACAAACGGGGGATAGCAAAAGACACTATTCGTCAATTTTCGCTTGGGGCGAGCACGCCAGCGTGGGATGGGTTGATCGCGTATTTACACGAGAAAAAAAAGATTGATTTGACATTACTTGAACAAGCAGGTTTGGTCATCACCAACCGAGGTCGTACGTATGATCGTTTTCGCAACCGCGTGATATTTCCGCTCACGACCCATCGCGGACAAGTGGTGGGGTTTTCTGGTCGCAGTCTTCCTGGCGAAGATGATCGTGGAGCCAAGTATATTAATTCACCAGAGACGTTGGTGTATCACAAGAGCGAGCTATTGTTCGGCTTTAGCCAGTTGCATAGCGAAATTCGCAAAGCAAATTCCATAGTCATTGTTGAAGGTGAATTCGACGTATTGGCTTCGGTGCAAGCGCACCAAAGTAATGTCAGCGCGATCAAGGGTTCGGCATTGACCAAAGAACATGTGCGTCTGTTGCGCAGATCAGTCAAGCAAGTCGTCTTGGCACTCGATACCGATGCAGCCGGGCGCGAAGCAACCAAAAAAGCAATCGCGGTTATCAAGCAGGGACAAGACGAGGGCGAGGCGCCGCTCGAGTTGCGCGTTGCAACGTTGAGCCTGGGCAAAGACCCTGCCGATCTAGTAGCGCAAGATCCTGGGCTTTGGCGAACCGCTATCAAACAATCTGCCACAGCGTACGACTTTCTGATCACCACCGCACTTTCTCAGCACGACGCAGCGTCGCCAACGGGGAAGCGAGAGATAATGGATGATCTTATCCCAGTCCTGCGTTCTGTTTCGCACGCCGTCGAGCGAGAGCATTATGTACAACGATTGAGTAAAGCGCTCGGAGTTAGCCAAGCAAGTATTTTATCTGATCTTGATAAACAAGGACCGAGGAAACAAGTCGTTGTAGACAAGAAAAAACAAAACGTCGAGCCGGAGCGTAATCCACAAGAGCTGCGCATTCTCTCGGTTTTTATCCATTCACCGCAAGAATTGTTGGCAGAACGGGCCGAACAGTTGTCTCACTTTTCTTGGCAGACCGCGGGCGCGCCGGAAATTCTGGAAATAATTAAAAAACACCCCAATACCTCGGTGGCCGCGATTGATCGTTTGCTCGCGAGTGATTTACAAGCGGTTCTCACCCAGTGGTACTTGAGCGATGCCGTCAATAAAAACTCAGAGCTCGAGGTTAGTCAACGAGATTGGTCGCAGCTGGTTGCTCGTCTGAAAAAACAGCAAGCAGAGCGAGAATTGGCAGAGCTTTCTGTACAACTGCAAGCATTTGATAACAAAGACATTTTGACCCCAGAAGATGAAGCTACACAACGCGATCTCCTCGAGAGAGTTGTGTTATTACAGCGCTTGACATGATATACCCCCTTGGGGTATAGTGAGCGTCATATGACCGATGTTCGAAACACCCAGCTTTCTCAGCTCAAACGCATTTCTGGCCAACTCCAAGGCGTCATCAAAATGTATGAAGGAGAGCGCGATTGTCTCGAAACGGTGCAACAAATCGTGGCTGCCCGCAACTCACTTAGTCGTGTTGCGCGAGATCTATTAACCACTGAAGCATGTTCGTGCGCAACCAAACAAGACGCTGTTCGACTCGACGCTACACTGAAAGAATTATTAAAGTAGTACAGAAAGGCCGTATGTCAGACACAAACCAAGGTGCAGCACACCTCAATCAAGACACATTTACAAAAACATTGGCAGATGCAGGAGATCAGCCAGTTATGGTCGATTTTTATGCTGAGTGGTGTGGCCCGTGCAAAATGGCAGCTCCAGTTATCGAGGAATTGGCAACTGAGTATGCGGGCAAGGCAGTCATTGCCAAGGTCGACGTCGATGCAGAAAGCAAACTCGCACAAGATCATCGTGTAATGAGTATCCCAACTGTCATCGTGTTCAAAAATGGCGAAGAAGTCGAACGCATGACTGGCTTTGCTGGCAAAGATGGCTACGTCAAAATGATTGAAAAAGCACTCGGCGAGTAATATATGGAACACACAAAACTCGCAATCATCGGATCCGGACCTGCCGGCTACACAGCAGCGCTCTATGCGGCACGGGCAGATTTGGCACCAACCTTATTTGCTGGTCAGAAGAGCGGTGGCCAACTGATGTGGACGACCGATATCGAAAATTTCCCCGGCTTTCCCGAAGGTATTACTGGGCCAGATCTGATGATCAACATGCGCAAACAAGCAGAGCGATTTGGTACCAAGATTTTGGACAAAGATGTTACAGCGATAGACTTTTCAGTTCGGCCTTTCAAGCTACAGACTGCAGACACAGAAATGACAGCTGATGCAGTGATTCTTTCGCTTGGCGCGCAATCGATTCCGGTCGGTGTGCCAGGAGAACAAGAGTTCATTGGTCGGGGTGTCAGCACTTGTGCGGTATGCGATGCGGCGTTTTATCGTGGGAAGCGCACGTATGTTATTGGTGGTGGAGACAGTGCGATGGAAGACACATTGGCGCTCACAAAGTTTGCCGATTCGGTCACTGTCGTGCACAGAAGAGATCAATTCAAAGCCAGTAAAATTATGCAAGAGCGCGTACTTTCCAATGCGAAAGTGAAGGTGATTTGGAATTCTTCGTTAAAGGAAATTCGTGGTGACGAAGTGGTTACAGAAATCGTAATAGAACACGATGGTACAAGCGAAACACTCCCAACCGATGGGGTGTTTATTGCAATCGGTCATAAGCCGACGAGTGAGCTCGTGGCACAGGCCGTTGCGCTCGATGATCATGGCTATATTGTCACCAGACAAAGTGCTACCAAAAATGGTGTGACCGCAGCGAATGCTGCATTGAGCGAAGTTGGTCTTGTGGCGTTCCCAAGCATGACGTCCGTCGAAGGAATATTTGCCGCGGGTGACTGCGTAGATATTCGGTATAAACAAGCAATTACAGCAGCCGGCCAAGGTTGCAGCGCCGCGCTCGATGCCGAGCGTTGGCTAGAAAGTCAAGAATAATATATGCATAATCCTTACAAAGACGCGGTTACACAGTTGGAACTGGTAGCCAAGCGTCTTGAGTTTGAGTACACCGACAAAAAAAGATTTCACAAGGCAGTTGAACTACTCAAACAGCCAGAGCAGTTCCACGAAGGTTCACTAGAAATCACGCTAGACTCTGGCAAGAAACAATCGTTCAAAGCATTTCGCTCGCAACACAATAGTGCTCGTGGCCCATACAAGGGTGGTATTCGTTTTCATCCCGGTGTAACAAAAGAAGAGGTGCAAGCACTCTCACTTTGGATGAGTTGGAAGACGGCGGCAGTCAATATCCCCTACGGCGGAGCCAAGGGTGGCATAATTGTTGACCCCAAAAAACTTAGTCTGGCAGAACTAGAAAAACTGAGTCGCGCCTACGTGCGTTTTCTCGGAACAACAGTTGGTCCCTGGATTGACGTGCCAGCGCCAGACGTAAATACGACACCACAAATTATGGCGTGGATGGTTGATGAGTACGAACTTATGATGCGCGAGTCAAACACAGCGCAGCTGCAAAATCCACTCGCAAGTTTTACAGGCAAACCGCTCGAGCTTGGAGGCTCACAAGGTAGAGAAGAAGCTACCGGTCTGGGCGGTGTCTATGTGCTCGAAGAACTGGCAAAAAAACTCGGTTGGAAACGCAAACAAGATATTACGATTGCAATCCAAGGTTTTGGTAATGTCGGGTACTGGTTCGCCTATCACGCAAAAGCAGCGGGTTACAAAGTAGTTGCAGTTTCAGATTCAAAATCTGGTGTTTTTGTCCCAAATGGTCTTGATCCAGAACAAACGCACGCAAACAAACAGCAAACTGGCAAACTCGCCTCATCTGCTAGCGAGCAAATCAGTAACGAAGCATTACTCGAGCTCGACGTCGATGTTTTGGTCCCCGCGGCACTGGAAAATGTCATCACCGTCGAGACAGCGCCCAAGATCAAAGCAAAAACAATTATTGAGATGGCAAACGGCCCTACAACTCCAGAGGCAGACGAGATTTTAGCAGTGCGTGGTATTCGGGTCATTCCAGATATTTTGGCCAATGCTGGTGGCGTGAGTACTTCATACTTTGAGTGGGTCCAGAATCTTGCTGGTTACTACTGGTCCAAGGAAGAAGTGTTGGCAAAGTTGCAACCCCTCATGATTGCTGCCTTCGAGGATATTTGGTCGGTGTATGAACAAGAAAAAACCACTGTTCGGCTTGCCGCCTATCAAGTTGCAGTCAAACGAGTGATCGATGCGCTCTATTTACGAGGTCGAGTTTAGCCTCAGTAGGGTATAATGTCCCCCCGAGGCATATAATTATGACAAAGATTTCCAAGACACTTTTGACAGAAATTGAAGCGCTGCTGAAAAAAGCAAAGAAGCAGGGTTTCATCACCCAAGAGGAGATTTTGCACGTTTTTGTGGAGCCAGAGCTGTATCTGGAAGAACTCGACAATCTGTATCACAAGCTTATTTCAGGCAAGATCGATATTTTTGAGTCAGTTGCAGAAGATACTGTCGATGATGAGACAGATGTGTTGGCGCAGGAGCTCGAGCTGATCGCTTCGCTCGGCAGCACTGGCGTGTCCGATCCCGTCCGCATGTACCTCAAGGAAATTGGTCGCATTCCACTGCTCAACAGAGAGCAAGAAATCCGTTTGGCCCAAAAAGTAGAGGCAGAAGATCCCAAGGCGAAAAAAGCGCTGATCGATGCCAATCTTCGTCTCGTCGTTTCGATCGCCAAGAAATACATTGGCCGCGGCATGACCTTCCTTGACCTCATTCAAGAGGGCAACAAGGGTCTCATCCGTGCAGTCGAGAAGTTTGACTGGACTAAGGGTTTCAAATTTTCGACCTACGCAACTTGGTGGATTCGCCAAGCGATCACCCGTTCTATTGCTGACCAAGCCCGCACCATTCGCATCCCTGTCCATATGGTCGAGACGATCAATAAACTTATGCGCTCTTCGCGCCGACTGATGCAAGATCTTGGTCGTGAGCCCACACCAGAAGAAATTGGTAAAGAGATCGAGATGGAACCAGACAAAGTCCGTGAGATTCTCAAGATCTCTCAAAACACGACCTCTCTGGAAGCGCCAGTAGGTAGTGGCGAAGACGAAAGTGTCTTGGGCGATTTCATCGCCGACGAAAAGCAAGTTTCTCCCTACGAGGCAACGAGTCAACAAATGCTGCGCGAAAACATCGACGAAGTACTCGAAGCCCTGTCTGATCGTGAAGCAAAAGTGCTCAAGATGCGCTTTGGTCTGTCTGGCAATAAGATGATGACACTCGAAGAAGTTGGTCGTAAGTTTGGCGTCACTCGCGAGCGTATTCGCCAGATTGAAGCCAAAGCCCTACGCAAGCTCAAGCACCCCAGTCGCCGCAAAAAATTACAAGATTTTCTTGAGTAACTAGCTGAAAGGAGCTCAATGTCCGATATAATTTCACAACTCAAGTGGCGCTATGCCACCAAAAAGTTTGACGCTACCGCCAAACTGAGCGAAGCACAACTCGATTTGTTGCAAGAGGCCCTGCAACTTTCTCCTTCATCTTTTGGCTTACAACCATGGGGTTTTGTTATTGTTTTTGATCCAGAAGTTCGCAAAAAATTGAGTGTAGCAGCTTGGGGACAACCTCAGATTACTGATGCCTCTCAACTGATTGTGTTGTGTCGAGCATCTGTGATGAATCAAAGCAATATTGACTCATACATTGCAGCAGTCGCAGAACAACGCGGTGTTACTCCAGCAAGCTTGACTGGGTTTTCACAGATGATGTCTGGTTCTATCGCCGGAAAAACATCTACACAGCTAGTAGAATGGATGGCCCGACAAGTCTATATCGCTCTGGGCGTGCTTCTGGCTACTTGTGCTGTTGAAAGTATCGACGCCTGTCCGATGGAGGGTTTCGACAATGCTCAGTTTGATCAAATCCTTGACTTACCAGCCAAAGGCTTAGCTTCTGTCGTGATTTGTGCCGTGGGCAAACGTGCAGCAGATGACAGCTATGCAGATCTTGCCAAAGTGCGGTTTCCAAAAGAGAAGGTTATCCTGACTGTTTAGTCTCGCCTTGCTCGCAGGAACAATCACAGTATAATACCCAAGTATAAGCTCGATCCCCTGTAGCTCAATGGCAGAGCATTCGGCTGTTAACCGAAGGGTTGTAGGTTCGAATCCTACCGGGGGAGCCAAGTAGAATTGGCAGGTACTAAATCAGGTTTTTCAACGAATACATCCGAATATTTTGAGGTTCGAGCTGATTTTGATTAGTATCTGGTGCTTTTCTTCCTTTCCACCACTTAGAAAT